>Ga0315280_10002990_pt1 | contig 26541 bp, 20 predicted proteins | sample YL17G06_40_MG_FD_203697 | JGI IMG/M metagenome (GOLD analysis project Ga0315280, IMG submission 203697) | Sediment microbial communities from Yellowstone Lake, YNP, Wyoming, USA - YL17G06_40 | ecosystem: Environmental > Aquatic > Freshwater > Lake > Sediment | place: USA: Wyoming | collected...
CTCGGAGTCATAGAGGTTGTATTTTCTGGCGGAAACCCTTTGCTGCGCGATGATATCGGTGAAATCATTGACTATGCTTCAAGATTTTTTATAACCACCGTTTATGACAACGGAAGCCTAGCCGTAGAGAAAATTGATGCCTTGCGCAATGTGGATTTCGTTGCTATATCACTGGACACACTAGACAAGAAGAAACTTGACTACATCAAGGGAGTGCCTGGAGCTTGGGAAAAAGCCATGGAAGCTATCGAAACGTTGCAGAGGGAAGGAATTTCTGTGGTGATATCCCCTACTATCTCACGGCTTAATCAGCATGAAATTGTTGACTTCACAAAATATTTCATCAAGCAGGGCTTGCCCGTTCTGTATTGCCTATACTCCTATGACTACCCAACGGAAAATCGATTGTTCGGCATAGGAAAAAGAATCGACGAGTTTGAATTTACTGATAGCGCGGCTTTGGCAAAGATCTGTGATGAGCTTATTGAGTTAAAAAGGAAACAGCAAGGAGTTTTCATAACAACGAAGGTGTTAAACACCTTGAAACAGTTTTCTTTAAATGGACAGAGAACATGGAAATGTGAAGCCCTCCGAGGCTTTTTCATAGTGGATCATTTAGGCAGAGTAGCTGGTTGCCATCTACGTCAACCAGTAGCCTCAATACTCGAATTGCCTGACCAGTGGAACAGCGAAAGGTTTGAGAACCTTCGAAAAGAATACAGCAGATGCGACAAATGCACATATCTTTGCTACATTGTCTACTCTCTTCATGCAAGCATAGGAGGTAACCTAGAAATAATTCGAGATCAATGGAAAAACGCTAGATTGCTACGACCAAAAAACGCGCACATCGCAGTCAGTGAATGACTTATCATCCCCAAAATCTTAAGAATCAAACTAGTCAGTTCTTGACACTGCTAGGGCGTCATGTTACTCCTGAGGTAGACACGGCATCGAAGGCCGCAAATTTCTTGATTACTTCCTGGATGCTGAAATTGACGGATTCTAGGTTATCAATAGAATCCTAAACCGCTTGAGCGATTGCTGCTACGTTCCAAGTTCTCTCGTTTGGAGTGCCGTCTAATTCAAGAAAAGGACAGAATCTTATGAGTTGAAAGTTGCTTTTTTCTAGGTGATGTTTTATCTCTTCTGGGAAGTAAAACCTAATTGTATGTTTTTCTTTCCCCTCGTATTGCACTAAATTTTCTTTTATAACTAGGAAGTAATAATCTACATCACATAGGCGACGAGAAGCATTCAGATGTGGTTCGGCAAATCTCACTACTTTTACCCCTTCTTTCTCAATTGCTTTCATCTTTGAGGTGGGCAAAATGGTTAAAACGGCAGGTCCGTACCAGAAATCGAAAATGAGTAGAGCGCTATCTTTAAGGTGTTTCCTAATGTTATGCAGAGCTTCTATTAGTCCTTTGTCCTCGGTTAGGTAGCTGATAACGGCGAACATGCAGATGGCAGCGTCAAATTTTTTGTTTAACTGGAGTTTACGTAAATCCATCACGTTGAAATTTACGTTGGTTCCATTTTTGCTTGTTTTTTCTTTGGCTATGCTAATCATTTCTTTCGACAAGTCTATTCCAGTTACTTCATAGCCTCTTTTAGCCAATGGAATGGCATGCCCTCCGGTGCCACAGCCACCGTCAAGTATGGATCTTGTTTCGAATTTTGAGTATTTTTGAAAAATTTCTTCTAAAAAATTGCATTCTTTTTCATAGTTTTTGTCGGCATAAATGATGTCGTAGTATTTTCCGTAGGAGTTGAACACTTTGTCCATTGATTTTCACTGGATTGTTTCTAGTAAAGTCTTTTCCCAGATCCAGCGTCGTTTGTTGTCCATGTACCATTGGACTGTGTGTTTCAGTCCTTCTTCTATGTCGATTTTTGGTGTCCAACCGGTGAATTTGTTTGCTTTTGCGAAATCACATTGGAGCATATTGACGTCTAAGGGTCGAAGTCTTGAGCCGTCTATTTTTATCTCGATGTTTTCGTAACCAATTATTTTTCCTATCAATAAAGCCAGTTCTTCGATGGAGTAGGCTTTGTTTGAGCCAAGATTGACTACTTCGCCGTTGGGGAGATCTGACCGCATTATCTCGATGGCACCTTTGACTGTGTCCTCCACATATGTGAAATCTCTCTTGGCCTTGATATTTCCTAAAGTCAATACGTTGGTTTTCGCTAGCTGAGTGATTATTTCTGGAATTACGTATGGCTGCGTTTCTCTGGGACCATAACAGTTGAAGGGGCGCACAATGATGACGGGAATTTTGTGTTCGTGGCTGAATACAAAGCATGTTCTGTCGGCTGCGAGTTTGCTTACAGCGTATGTAGACAGAGGAAGTGTCGGGTGGTTTTCATCCATGGGTGTGTATTGGGCTGTTCCGTAGACTTCTGAGGTTGAGAAATGGACGATTCTTTCGACGTCTAATGTCTTGCATGCCATCAGTAGGTGCATTGTTCCTTTGACGTTTACGTCGAAGAATTTTTCTGGGTTGTCGTAGCAATGTGGAATGTACGGTTCTGCAGCCAAGTGGAAAACGTATTTTACATTGTGCTTTTTTATTGTATGATCGAGTTTCCAACTTAGAATGTCGCCATTTACGATTTCTAAGTCTTTTTCAATTTCTGTTAGATTGGAATGATCGCCGTAGAGAAAATTGTCGTAGACGACCACTTCTGCGTTGTTTTTCAACAGTTCTCTAACTAGTGCTGACCCAATGAAGCCTGCGCCGCCTGTGACTAGAGTTATTTCTCCGCTGAGATTGTTCATATTGTTTGCACCTCCTTTTTTGGTTTAGCGAGTTTGATGATGCATTCGCAAACTTGTTCTATTTCAGAAGGTGTGAGGTTGTTTCCAGATGGTAGGTTTACGCCCTTTTTAGAGAGTAAATCGGCTACTGGATAATCTGCTGGGTTAAATTGAGTGGCGTAGATGGGTTGGAGGTGTATGGGATAGAAGAATGTTCTTGTTTCAATGCCTTGTTGTTCCAGTTTTTCCATTAGGTCGTTTCTGGAGAGCCCAAAGTTTTCTTCTATTAGAACAGAGTACATCCAGTAGACGTTTTTTGCCCAAGGAGCTTCTGGTGGAAGAGTCACTTTGCCTTCGAGTTCTGAGAGAAGAGAGTTGTAGAGTTTGGCGTTGTTTCTACGTTTGGACACGAATTCGGCGATACGTTCGAGTTGTGCAAGTCCAAATGCGGCTTGTAATGCTGACATACGATAGTTGAAGCCTATGGCTTCGTGGTAGAAGTGTTTGCCGTGACGACCGAATGCATGTGACCGAAGCCATCTGGCTTTTTCAGCGATTTCCTCGTTGTTTGTGACGAGCATGCCTCCTTCGCCTGTTGTGATTATTTTGTTGGCGTAGAAGCTGAAGCAACCAACTTCTCCTAGGCTGCCGGTTCTTTTACCGGAGTATTCTGCGCCATGTGCCTCTGCTGCGTCTTCAATAACGTAGAGGTCGTGCTGTTCGGCTATTTCCAGTATTGGTTTCATGTCGACTGGATGCCCATATGTGTGGACGGGTAGAATGACCTTTGTTCGTTCAGTTATTTTTTCTGGGATTTTTGATACATTCATATTCCAAGTGTAGAGTTCTGCGTCTACAAGAACAGGCTTTGCTCCTGTATAGGTAACTGCGTTTGGAGTGGCAATCATTGTAAATGTTGGGATTATCACTTCGTCACCTTCTTTTACGTCAAGTGTTGCTAGGGCCAAATGGAGTGCTGTTGTGCCACTGTTGGTTGCTACACCGAACTTGCAGCCACAATAGCCAGCGAATTTTTTCTCAAAGGTTGTAACATACTCTCCGATGGAACTTATCCAGCCAGAACGAACACATTTCGCTACGTATTCAACCTCTTTTTCTCCAATTTCTGGAGAACAAACAGGTATTCTAATTTCTCTCAAGTCCAATCACCTGTGACTTTGATGGTTTACTAATCCTTTATTTTCAATAGAAAAATGCATTTTTTATCATAATCTATTTGAGAAGAAATTGAACTTGAAATGTCTTGGCATACTCCTGCGCAGTTGTAGAGATAGTGAGTTTTAAGACTTGCCGCAAATCGTAACTCCAAGAACTGGCAGGATCGATCTTGGAACCCGTAGAAGAGCTTATGCAAGCTTTCGCTCCTTAAGTTCGTTCAACGCTTTTTCAAAATAGTCAACAGTCTTCTGTTCAATCTTTCCCCAACCAGCGAGCTCATTAAGTCCTTCTTCTAAGCCAATTGTTGGTTCATAATTGAGAAGTTCACGTGCCTTTCTTATGTCAGCGTAGCAATCTCGAATATCTCCTTTACGGTATTGGTTGGATACATATGGTTGAAGATTTGCCTTATCGTATAGTTTTACTAAGGTTTCAGCTAGGCTCTTAATTGAGATAGGCTTTCCAGTTCCGATATTTATGGCTTTGAAGTTTGCGTTGCTGTGCTCTAGGGCTTTTAGATTTGCTTGGGCTACGTCTTTCACATGAATGAAGTCTCTTGTTTGGTTTCCATCTTCGAAGATGTAGGGTGGTTTTTTGTTGAGAATGCGACTTGTGAATATGGCGGCGCATCCAGTGTAGGGATTGGATAGCGCTTGTCTTGAGCCATAGACATTGAAGTATCTAAGTGCGATTGTTGGGATACCGTATGTTTGTCCAGTTAGGAGACACATTTCTTCTTGATGCCTTTTCGTCATTGCGTATATAGACGTTGGAATCAATGGTTTTTCTTCATCTGTGGGCAATGGCGTTAGTGGGTAACCGCATTTTGGGCAGGAGTGATGCCATTGCTTTTTTTCGAGCTGAGCTTCACTTCGTAGTCCAGGGTAGATGTTGGTGGAGCATTTTTCGCAGTAGTATTTTCCTTCGCCATAAATGCTCATGGAAGATGCTACCACGAGTTTTTTTACATTGTTTTCGACGTTGACTAGCACGTCGAGTAGATTGGCAGTTCCCCTGGTGTTGACATCTACATAGCGTTCTATTTGATACATTGATTGCCCCACGCCGACCATGGCGGCTAAGTGAATTATGGCGTCGACTTCGCGAATAGTTTTCTTTAATAGTGCACTGTCCAAAACGTTGCCATAAATGAGAACCGCGTTCTTGTTGATGTACTCTGGAAGTTTTCTTTCCTGCCCATGAACTTGAGGCTCAAGGTTGTCAAGTATTGTTACGTGATAGCCGTGGTTCATGAGGATGTCAGTTGTGTGCGAGCCTATGAAGCCAGCTCCACCAATTACCAGCACTTTCTCTATGCATTTAGCCTTCACATAGATAACTCCTTTCTATTTGAAAAGATACTCACTTTCTTAAGCTCAATTAACTAACCTTTAAACATAGCGTGCTTCTTAATGATTTCTTCCAAGCGTTTAGCATGATATTCCCAAGTATATTTCTTTGCTACTTCCCATGCCTCATAGCCCATTCTCCAAGCTAAATGTTCATCACCTAAGAGTTGATCTACATATTCCGCATATTCGCCAAGATTTCCTTCCGCGGGAAAAAAACCATGAACTCCATGCTTAAAAAGAGGAGTCGATTGGGGCATGATTATGGGGCAGCCATGCCCTGCAGCCTCAAGTGCGGGCATTGAAACACTGGTTTCTTCAATAGGATGAATCCAAGCTCGGGCACCGATATACAATTTGTTTAATTCCTTCTCGCTCACTGGCCCAAGCCACCTCACCCGCTCTGTTAACCCCTTTTTCTCTCTCATTTTGATGAACGATTCTTGAATCCACCCCTCTGAACAAAAGCCAGCAACGAGGAGGCTGCCCTTTCCTTTGAGTCTTTCCATAATCTCCAAAAGTACGTGAGGCATGTTTCCTCGGTCCCACCTATCGATGGCCAACAAATAGTCTCCTCTCCTCTCAGGGATGTGTCCCAAAGGGTGGCAACCCATATAAACTACCTCAATGTCCTTCTTATTAGTCAAAGACCTAAGTAAGTCAGCATGAGACTTGGAAAGTGTTATAGTGACCAGGGAATTCTCAACTATAAACCTATCAAGCCATGATGCCACCTTGAGTAGCTGATGGAGTATTACTTTAGGCAATCGCTGGGAATAGACCTTGACCAATATATAGGAGAAGGGATCCCAAACATATGCTACATATGGTATTTTGCACCGTTGCCATATTCGATAGGCGGTAAGACATGTGAGGGCGTTAAAGGCAATTATTACATCATATTCTTTCTCTTTAATGACATGAGGAACAAAAAATGGGCCCATCAGGTGATAGCCAGAAAGAAAGGAGAAAAAGGGAAGTTTAAAGTCGAAGAATTTAGCAATAGAGAATTCCCTAGATAGCACCCTTATATGAATGCTATCTAGAAACTCCTGAAATTGGTAACTTTTGGGACTCAATCCTCCTTCCATAAGAGTTAATACATCCACTTCATGCCCAAATCTCTTTAAATATCTAGTTTCAGCGCTAATGATCTTGGGGATGCTGCCTGGAAGCATTCTTTCAGCTAAAATTGCTATCTTCAATCTCTTCATAAACCTCCAAGGTCTTGCGGGCGCATTTTTCCCAGTTGAACATCTGGCTTCGTTTCAGTCCTTCCTCGATGAGCCTTGCCTTGAGCTCTTGATTGGTGCAGATCTCATACATCCAGTGGGCGAAACCATCGTCATCAAAGGGAGAGAGCAGAATACCCGCATAGCCAACTACCTCAGGGATAGAGGTAGTGTTGCTCGCTATTACGGGGCATCCTGATGCCATGGCCTGTAACAAGGGGAAGCCGAAGCCTTCGAAATAAGAGGGAAAGGCAAGCAGATCCGCCGCGTTATAAAAAAGCCTCAAATCCACAACATTCTTAAAATATAACACCTTGTTCCCAAGTCCAAGGGAGTCTATTAATCGCTGTGTCTCTTCTGTTTTTTCGCCCACCCTGACCAAGACTGCATCCGATATCTCCCTTTGAAACTTATGGAATGCTTTGATTAGGAGAGGGATGTTCTTTCTTGGTTCTTCACTGCCAACATGCAACACTATCCTCTTGTCCTCAGGTAGGCCCAATGTCCTCAAAGAATTTATTTTGTCTCTTGGCATGAATAAGTGGTGATTCACGCCTTCATGAATAACGCGGACCAAGTTAGGGTTAACGTCTAAGTAATGTAGAAGATCTTTTTTGGTATTTTGAGAGACGCATATTATCATGTCGGAATAACTTAGAGCCTGAGTGCTTTTCTGGATAAGGCGATCGGTGAGGTCTCGGGGGCATGCGAAGGGGATGAGGTCATGAACCGTGACTACGCAAGGTTTAATGCGCTTGGCTAGGATGCTAAGAGAGCTGTTGGTTACATGATAAACAGTGTATTTTCTAGGGATTTTGAACATGAAGAGAAGTTGGCTTAATACTCTTAATGCTTCCTCAGGGTATTGTAAGAGATAGCGTTCTCTTGTCTTGAGGTATAGTTTTTCAACACGCTCGCTTTGCCACGATAGTAATTCCACTTTATCGTTAAGGAGTTTTTTAAAGACATGATACAGTGAATAGACGTATTCTCCAATGCCGCAGTAACGAGGTCTATTATTAATCAGAAGAACCCTCACGCACTTTTCACCATTTTTCTAATTCAACTCCGAGAAGCTGAGGACACAACTTGATAATTCAGCCTAAAACAAATATTCTATAGCAAGCACTGGAGAAAACAAGCAATTTTCCAGACTATCATTGTTATATTCGTAGCTTTGCTTTTCGCAGATCATGTTTATCTCATTATCACGTCTGGTGGTAGATGGTGAAAGCATGGGTCCCCTGAGTTTATCTCCACATGACATTTAGATGGGCTTGTTTCAGTTTCAGGATTATTCGTAAACTCAAACCTCTAAAAAGATATCCTTTAACTTTAGAAGGGTCAAAGAATCATCTCCGAGTAATCTCCGACATGCAATTTAAGGGTTTTTCTATTACTCCCATCTTTAATGATCCTTGCGTATTTGCCCACGAGGCTCTCTCTGATTCTATTGACTCCCTCTATAATCGCGCCTTCTAGTATCACGCAATATTCAATGTTGCTGTTTATGATTTGGGTGTTATCGTTGATGCTCACGTAAGGTCCTATGAATGAGTTTTTAATAAGGCAATTTTTACCAATAATTGTTGGGCCTCTCACAGTGCTTTCTATAATTTTGGTGCCTTTCTCGATAGTTACTCTTCCTTCAACTCGGGATTTTATTAGCTTCCCCTTAACATCCCTTTTAATTTGTTCATCTAATATCAAGGCATTAGCATAGAGAATGTTATCCTTCTTCCCTGTATCTAGCCACCAACCATCAACTATTTTGCTTTCAATTTTATGACCCTTTTCCATCAACATTTGAAGGGCTTCAGTGACTTCATACTCTCCTCGCCAACTAGGTTTTAATCTGTCAATCATGTCGAAGATTAGGGGCGTGAGGAAGTAAACTCCTACGAGAACGTAATTACTCGGGGGTTCTTTAGGCTTCTCGACGAGTCCAATTAGGTTACCTTTCGCATCTAGCTTTGCAACACCAAAACGTCGTGGATCATCCATCTCTTTAAGGAGAACCATTGCGTCAACATCGCGACTTAGGAAATCCTCTGCGTATTGCTTAATGCCAGATTGCAAGAGATTGTCGCCAAGGTAAACAACGAATTTATCCTCTCCAATAAATTCTCTGCATAATCGAATAGCATGCGCTATGCCCAGTGGTTTTCCTTGATTTATATACGTGATATGAGCCCCGAACTTAGATCCATCCCCATAATGCTCACGAACGAGCTCACTAAACGTTTCACCAAGTATGATGGCGATATCGCGAACGTCAGAAGACACAAGATTTTCTAAAACGTATTGTGAAATAGGTTTATTAGCTAATGGAATTAGTTGCTTAGGGCCACTAAAAGTCAGGGGCCTAAGCCTAGTGCCAGCACCACCATGTAAAATGATTCCTTTCATCTTTACCATGTAAGCTTCCAAGGTGTTTGATGCAATATTCGTTCTTCAGCCAGCGGTTTCCACCACCATTCATTTAAGAGATACCAGTTGACTGTTTCCTTTAAAGCGTCTTCAAGCTTATGTTTAGGACTCCAGTGTAGCCTTCTCTTTATCGCTGAAGAGTCCAAGCTATACCTTAAATCGTGCCCTGGTCTATCTTCAACAAATTCTATCAAGGATTCGGGTTTATCCATGATTTTGAGCACTTTCTTGACCAGTTCCAAATTTGTTAATTCATTACCGCTTGAAACATTGTAGATCTCTCCAGATTCTCCATGATGTAGAACTGTGTCCAAAGCTTCACAATGGTCAAGAACGTAGATCCAATCTCTGATATTTTTTCCTGAACCGTAGATGGGAACTTTCATGTTCAGGCTTGCTCTTACTATTGTCTTGGGAACAAGCTTTTCTGGAAATTGGAAGGGACCGAAGTTGTTTGTGCAACGGGTGATTTTGACATCTAGGTTATAAGTTCTGTGGTATGCCAGGGCTAATAAGTCTGCAGCAGCTTTAGAGGCGGAATATGGTGATGACGGTTTGAGTCTATCTCCTTCTTTGTAAGACCCTTTAATTATGTCTGAGTATACCTCATCTGTTCCAACCTGTAAGAGCCTTATCTTCTTTCCTGAAGACCTTACCGCTTCTAGTAAAGCTAGAACACCTTCCACATTGCTTTTAAAAAACAGCCACGGGTTAGAAATGCTGCGGTCAACATGTGTTTCAGCTGCAACATTTATTAACGCATCTATCTTTCTTACAAGATCTTTCACTAAACTTTGATCGCATATATCCCCTTTAACAAATTTGTATTTTTTATCAGTTTCCAAGTCCTTCAGGTTGTTGAGATTGGAGCCATAGGACATGTTATCCAAATTTATAACTTCTACATCCTTATACTTCTTCAACAAATATCTTATGAAATTTGAACCTGTAAAACCAAGACCCCCTGTAACAAGTAATCTCATTAATCATCACTCACGTTGCTAAGAGCAAACTTCGCTAACAAACTTTTTCATCGTTTCAATTATGAAAGAAGTTTTTTCTTCTGTTAATCCAGGATAAACCCCTAGGAAAAATGTGTTGTGCATTATGTAGTTACTGGTTGATAGCGATTTAGCTACTCTGAACTTAATGTTATTATATGCTGGATGGTGAAGTATATTTCCTGAGAACATCAGCTTGACTTCTATGTTGTGCTTTGTAAAATGGTTTATCATGTCCTTGCGTTTAAATGGGGCCTTTTCTTTAATTGTTAAAGGAAAAGCGAACCAACAAGGTTCAGATTTCGGTGAAGGCTCTGGTAAAAAGAAGTAATCTTCATAAATCAGAAGTTCGTCATATAGTCTATCAAAATTTTTTTTCCTAGCTTCAATAAAGGAATACAACTTTTTAAGTTGTGCTGAACCCATGGCACCTTGGATTTCAGTGGGTTTTAGATTGTAGCCTATATTAGTGTACATGTACCTTTGGTCGTAATCTTCAGGGAGATCTGCGATTGTTCTTTTTGAATATTTTGATGATTTTGAGCATTCTGTGTGTCCACAGTGTAGAGGATTGCAAACTGGCATTACGCATGCTCGACCCCAATCTCTTAGGGATAAGGCAATCTTGTATAACATGTCGTTGTTAGTCACCAGAGCACCTCCTTCTCCGGTAGTGATCTGGTGCGCAGGATAGAAACTAAAGGTTCCAAAATCACCGAATGAACCGACGTATTTTCCATTATACTTAGAACCTAAAGCATCGCAAGCATCTTCAATTAGGAATAGGTTGTGTTCTTTAGCAAAATCCACTATAGGACCCATTTCGTTAGGATTCCCCAACGTGTGAGGAATGAGAACAGCTCGTACTTTATCTGAAAACGCTAACTTCAAATCACGGAGATCCATGGTATAAGAACCGATTTTGACGTCAACAAACACAGGGACTAAACCATTTTGTAAAATTGGATTTAATGTTGTGGGAAACGTAACTGCAGGAGTTATTACTTCATCTCCAGGCTTTAACCTGACTTTTTCACTTAATTGATGCGATAGCAAAGAAGTGATAGCCAGTAAGTTTGCTGAAGAACCTGAATTTACCATTAAAGCTTTTTTTACATCTAAAAATTTTGATAGTTCTGCTTCGAACTTATTTACGTACTTACCTACTCCTAACCAGCCGTCAAGAATCGCATTAAGCATGTTTTCGACTTCTTCGTGATCATAAACAGACCCTGCGTATTGCACTTTATCCTTTATGGGTAAAAAAGAGACACTGTCAGCTCTTAATTTAAATATTTTTTTAATCATTTTAAAAATTTCTTGCCTTAAGACCCTTTCATTTTCGCTCATTTTTCTTTTTCCCTTACAGTTTTTAGCCATTCAATAGTTTTTGTTAATCCTTCTCTGAAGCTAAACTTTGGCTTCCAGCCTATTAGTTTCTCAGCTTTTTCATAAGAACCAACTTGGTTTCGTATGCCGCCAAACAACTTGGGGTAGTTAGCAAAAATGATCGGTGAATTGCTTCCTGTGATTTCTTTGATTAATTTCGCAACTTCTAAATTAGTTGTAGATTTTCCAGTAGCCAAGTTTATTGCCTCACCTGCAGGAAGATCTTTACTTAACCAAAAACCTTCCACCAAGTCTTCAATGTAAGTATAGTCTCTTGTATCGGTGCCATCGCCGTAAACCGTTATAGGCTCTCCTATTATCGATTGGAAATAAAATGTTGGCATTATCTTATTTAATTGCTGATGCGGTCCATAAGGATTAAATAGCCTTATAATTTTTACATCCAAGTTATAAGCTCTGCAGTACATGAAGCAAATTCTATCAATAGCGGCTTTGGATGCAGCGTAGGGATTTGTAGGGTTCAGTGGATGATCTTCTTTCATTGGGGTTACGTCATCACCGTAGATTTCACAACTACTGGGGTATATAAGAGGCACATTACATTCTTTACATGCCTCAAGAACGTTAAGTGAACCTTTAAGGTTGGTTTCTATGACTTCAAGAGGTTCTAAAACGCTTTCTGCTGGTTTAGCTTCCGCCGCAAAATGAAAAACTAAGTCAACATTCTTGATAACCTTTTTTAACTGCGCTAAGTTTAGAACATCCAAACCTTTTTTCCTTGAGAAGCCTATAACTTCAACATTCCGTTTGATTAGAAACTGCTTCATGTTGGTGCCAATAAAGCCTGTGTCTCCTGTTAGTAGTGCAATCATTTTTGCCTTCGTCTCTTAGCTATTAAGTTTGAGCAATCTCAAATGTAAAATTTTATTGTTTTTTTGGTTAATGAGAATTCCGCCTTGCATAGAGAGCTCTTTTTTTCTTTTTTGATCGCACGAACCAGTTTTCGGGAAGAAAGTAGAGATGTAGAAACCAATAGAAGAATCCACGTAACTTCCCAAACAGTTACTGCCATATCCCAAGTTTTGTCTCTGTTGAATCTGATTGTTATTTGATATTCGCCACTTTTATTGCTGTAGAAGCCATTAGCCCAACCGAGCGGAAAGGTGATCATGTGTTTAAGGTATTCACCGTCTATAGTTTGGGCAAACCACCCGTTATGAAACATTTCACCCAAAACAATCAAAAAGTCTTCTTCCGACTTTATATGGACGCTGTATTCACTGGGGCTTATTTCAACCCAATTTAGCGTCAAATTTGAAGGTGAAAGAATTTGTTCAAACGTAATATTTTCACGGTCTATCGGAAACATCACAATTTGATCTAATATGGTTTGGTTAACTTCATCTGAAAATGAGAACATGTGTTCTCCACGGTCTAAATTAATTGGTTCGGACTCGACCCAACTAAGATTATTTCCATTGTTGTTTATCTTGTTGAAATTTAACGATCTTCCGTCAATAGATAGGGCAAGATTCGTATCGGTAGCGCGCATCATGATTCTATAATAACTTGTTTCGGGAACGGCAATATTTTTTAAAATTCCCCTGTTATCTAAAATTACTCCTTGGTTATTACTTAACCAGCTTGCTTCAACAATGTGTCTAACTTTGTACTGATTATCTAAGTGTTTGTAAAATGAAAGCTTACCAAAATACCATATTCCTTTTTCATTTTTAGAAGTCTTATCAATTTCAATTTTTGAGATGTTCGCCCACGAAAATCCATTTCCAACGATGGAGAAATCGTTCTTCGGAATTATGATTCTTCTCAACCCATAAACGTCATCAGTAAATGTGTACTCTGCCCGTAAGTCAGGATAATTCATAAAGAAAATTTTGAAGGTTGCTCCACTATGGCTTCCGTTAAAATCTAAGGAAACAAAATCAGCGGATGAAAAATTAACAGGTGGAAACTCATGCCATAATCTAAAAGTGCCATATGCGCCGTTCACAGTGTTAACTTTCAAGCTGTTAGTTGCGTTGTTATTTGAGATCGAGTAATAGTTAGTTCCGCTATCCAGATTATCTAGAGTCCACAATGCTGTTTGATTATCATTTGGCCAACCAGTTATTTCGATTGATTGATATGATTGATCGGAATTTTTTTCAGCAGAGAATAGTAACGATTCCGCCTCGTAAATGAAAAACGTTCTAGTGTGATTCCCTTTGCAGTTCATAAGATCATAGCGAACTAATGAGTTCTTTGGTTCTTCCAAAAACACTACCACATCAGAGAGATTCCTATATGCATCAAAATCCTTACTTGATTGGAAGCTTTCAAATAATAGGAGGGTTTGATTCGGGTTATAAAATGGAAGTGTGGAAAGCATGTTTGGAACTTGAGTTAGTATCTTACTGCTCAAGTATTGAAATGGGATGTCTTCTGGATATCTATAAAAGCTTGGATCAGCGCTGAGAATAAATCTGTCAAAATACCATGTTCCTTTTTCATTTTTAGAAGTCTTATCAATTTCAATTTTTGAGATGTTCGCCCACGAAAATCCATTTCCAACGATTTTAAATTTGTTAAATGGAATTACGAAAGTCTTCCACCCAATGTAATTATCGACAATCGAATATTCTGCTCTTGGCTCGGGATAAGTCGTAAAGAAGTTAATCCTGAACTCTGATCCAGAGTTATTGACATAAAAAAGGAAAACTACAAATTTAAAGGATGAAAAATCTTCTGGAGAAGAATAATCGTGGTATAATCTAAATGTACTATGTGCTCCGTTTGTAGTGTTGACTTCTAAACTATCTATTCCTGTGGTCTTGGTCAAATTATTGTTGGTAATCGAATAATCTACATTTCCTTCATCTAAATTGTCAAGACCCCAGAATGCCGTTTGATTGTCATCCGCCAAAACTGTTTCATTCTCTCCAAAAAGGCTCCAAGAGTTGGGGTACGCGATTAAGAATATTTTGTTATATGCTGAAATATGGGACACAAAAAACTCATTCTTATAAATCTTAAAATCTGCGTCATCAACAATTAAACTTAGATCTTTTTGCTTATTCAAGAGGTCAACATATGCTTTAGGGTCACCAGCAGGAGCATATGAAAGAAAGAACTTCTGAAAGACAAGTCGAGGAGTACCTGTATAATGTTCTCGCAGTAATTCACTACTCCATTTAGTCCACTCTTTCATAACAACAATTAGATACTTCACATTAAAGTAAGATAGTAATTCACCGAAGTTTTCTGTCTTGTTTTCAATCAATGGCATCAAAGACAATCCCATGGGGTCTAGATACGGATTGCGTGCAAACAGACTTATCTGCCAAGGATCATACCTAAAAAGAACCTTTGCATTCATAAAACGTTCGCTTGGCAACCAGAGAGTTCTAAAGAATCCCTCCGTCTGTCTGCGGCTTGATAGCCAAAGAGAGATCTCCTCAAAAATTGGATCTACCTCGCCAACATCATCTAAAGAGGGCTCGGTTCCTTCGGAGAAAAATCGCGCTGCGTTTTCAGTAGTGTTGTTAAATGGCGGTTGGATATTCGATTTAGGTTGGATAAGATATGCAGAAAAGATTAGACCAAAGAGCAAGAGGAATAAAAGAAATTTCAATTTAGGAAATCTTACTCGTTTTCTATTAATCCACTTTTCCACATCATCTGCAAGAAGTGCTGTCATCGACAAGAAAGACCAAAATATCATAAAGCCAATTCTCTCGGGCGATCTGAAAAGGAGCAAATAAGGAACTAGAGCAAACAAATTTAGGGTTGCTCCTTGCATGGTTAAATGAGAAAAAAGAAGGATCAAACTCCCCGTGAGTAGCATGCTTAAATAATGTTTCTTTTTTGTTTTGTTTACGAAGAATAGGCCTACAGTAAAAAGAAGCATGAAAAAATCGAAGCTGTTAAACATCTGTACCGTGTAACCTAGAGTATAATTCGTCTGAACATTCTTGAGCTCTTCCTCAATAGACCACCGAGAAGGAAGTACACTAGATTCCTCTCCAAACATATACGGAAGTGTTACCAAATAAGGTAGCATCAAAAGAGAAAAAATTACGGAAAAGAGAACGAAGGATAGAGCAATTCTAGAGGCATAGCCAATGTTTCTTTTGTATGCGATCTCAACGAGAGAGAAAATCGTGATGAATGGTACAAGGAGGAGAAATCCCTGTTGCCATAGAGATGTTAGAAATCCAAAAAAAATTGCGAGCATAAGAACGTTAAGAACTCTTGATTCCCCGTTTTCAAGGATCTTGAGTAGATACAGCATTGCTACTGGAAAGACAATGTGAGCAATGAAAAGGCCGAAAATACCTCCTTGCCACCAAGGAATAGTTATTCCATTAATTGCGTAGGTAATAGAGATTACGATTTTCGTTATTTTAGAGCATTTCATGTAGTTTAGGAAAGCATACATCGCTATTGCTGAGAGCGGGAGGAGAAAAAGATAGAATATCCGCTGTGCCATAGAGGCATTGCCAAAAAGGTATATCATGAAAGCTTGAATAACAGCTTCTCCTGGTGCTGAGCTACGAGGACCACCTAAACCTTTAGTCATCCAAGCTGATTGCATGTCTACAAGCGCATCGCTTGGTGTAAGATACCAACTTGCCAGATCACCTATGGCAAGCATTCTCCAATTAAAGAGCTGTCTGTAAATATAGCCGAAGAGAGTTATTAGTATAGTTACAAATAAGAAGAACTGTGATCTATTTTTTAGCCCTTTTAGAATCAGCTTAGTTATTTTCAAGAAGCAAATTTGTCCTTCGCTTTAATTGCTACTCGTACATGCGAATCACTTTTCGGTAAAATCTATAGACTCCTAAGAAATTGGGTTTTCCCAAAGTTTTGTTTATTTCGTCATCCGACACCCTTCGTAAATATCGTTGAACCCACAATCGTTGTCGATATATGTGTTTGAAGTTTTTAAACAACCAGACATGCGCTTTTATCTTGACTAAAAGCAAAACTTTCTTCCTTTTGATGGTAAGGTAAACTAATTCAAATAATCGAAGGGAGACGACAATTGGTAAACTTTTGAAAAGCAAGTTTTTGGAAGACAAATTTTTAATAAGTATCACGGTTTGGTTCTTTGTTACATGAAAAGCTGCATTAGTTATCACATGCATCGGATAAGAACCAGAACCAAGTCTAGCTTTGTGATGTATAACTGATTTTGGAACATAAAGTATTTTATATCCTGCCAGACGAGAACGCCAACATAGATCAAGTATTTCTGCAGTAATCCATAAAGAAGAATCAAGCAATCCAACTTTTTCTATTAAAGATCTGCGTAAAACTACACAAACTCCTTTAGTGGAAAAAATTTCATGGAGATAATCATATTGCCCCATATCTTTCTCGGGCATCTTTGCGAAGCCCACGTATGGGTTAAAAGAAAAACCTGGATATGTAACCTTGTTATCTACTAATATTTTGCCTTCACATATTCCTACATCTAGGTCTGATTCCATAATCCTTACTATCTCATGCAACCAGTCCTTACTCACTTCCGTATCATTATTTAGCAATACTACATATTTTCCTCGAGACGCATTAATTCCCACATTATTTCCGAGTGCAAATCCTAGATTTTTTTTATTTGCAACAATCTTAACATTTTTGTTCTCTTGGATGATTTTTCTGATGTTTTCAAGACCCCCATCGGTTGATGCGTTGTCGACAATTATAACTTCCAAATTTTTATAATCGCTATCTAGTACACTTGTAACGCATTTTTCTAGCAGACCCCAACCATTATAGTTTAAAATAACCACAGAGACGAGAGGTTGCCCATTTACATGTTCTTCTGGTGGTGTTTTCACTGCAATCATCTTAGTACTTTTGTGATGTTGCTTGAAGTTGGATTTTGTTATTTATCACGGCTAGGACATCGTCTGCAACTTTATCGACAGGCTTACTGGCATCGATGATGGAATCGCAATTCCATCTCTTGGCGTTTCTCAGGGCTTTTAATCCCATATTTTTGTAGTATTTTAGGTCGTGATTTACATGTGCTATGTCATCCTTTTTTCTCAGAAGAGCCACTTCAGGAGGGACAGTCAATAAAATTAAGAGATCAGGTCGAGGGAAGATTGTAAAAAGCATAATCACAAACCTGTTCTTATAGTTTTTATGCTCGAAAAATGTAGTGAAATCGTAAAGCCATCGGTCATGAATTATAATCTTTTCACTAAGTTTAAAGTATAAGTAGGCGATGAAACTGTCAAGCCAGACTAGGATGTAGTAAATATCAGAATATGGGCGTCGACCTTGATCCACGTCCATGAGAACATTTTCCTTAACATTTTCAGCTCTGTCGCTCCTTAACAGTTTAGCAAATAACCTGAAACTCGGCTTTAGCAAAAAGAAATCAATCTCATGATGGTATGTCACTTCATACCCTGAGAACCGCAACCTTTCCACGACTAGTCTTCCTGTTGTGGTCTTGCCACTTCCATCGACACCCAATAACCCTATAATGAACCCCATTTTATCCAACTTAATAATGGTATAAGAGTTTCCTAGCTAAGTTCGAAATTTTGTGTGTTAACGATTCGCCGAGTAAAACTTTTGCCAACTTATAAACGGGGTATACCTTCGGGTAACTAGAATGAACAATCTTATCAATTGAAAGGGAGTGCATCTTGCGATAGTAGTGTGCAATCTGTTCCATGGTAAGGGTCGGTAAGTTCAATGTTGTCTCTTCCTCAAAGTAGCTAGATTTTTTATTCTGTGAAAGCCAACCATTTTCCTTGCATATTTCATACAAATGGGTTTTTGGATAAGGATAGAAAACTGAGACTTGTATGTGATCAGCATCAAGCAGTAAATTCAATTTGATGGTATCTTCAATCATTTCAGGGGTTTCAAAAGGCAAACCAACCATGTTAAACGAATAGCTCTTGATGCCAGCTTCTTTTAGCAACTTGAAGACCTTTATAATCTGCTCATTAGTGATAGGCCTTTGCAGCACCGTTTTTCTTAACCATTCATTTCCTGACTCAATTCCAATTGCAATACGGTCACAACCAGCTTTTTTCAATTGATAAATCAATTCTTTGTTTAAAGTGGTTGGAAATGCGTTACATTGAAATGGAAGAGCAAACCGTTTGGGATACTTTTCACAGAATTCTTCCAACCATCTTGGATGCATGGTAAATGTGTCGTCATCAAAAATAAGCCAATTAATTTTGTACTTCTCTATGAGGTATTCAACTTCATTAAGAACATTCTCTACGCTCCGGCGTCTGACATAGGGTCCGCAGTCTCGGTAGATCTTTCTGAGGGCATGGTTGCAGCAATATGCGCAATTAAATGGACATCCTCTACCTGTCATAATCTCCGCGATGCGTAGATCGCTGGATCGATGTGAAAATTTTTCAATCATCCTCTCGTAATCAAACAAATCCCGGTCTGGAAATGGTAATTCATCAAGATTAGTGATGAGCGGTCTTAAAGGATTCTTGTACAGTTTCCCCTCAATCTTAACCCATAAATTCTTAATAGCGGTTATGTCCTCTCCATTTTCAAGTCTGTTCGCCAGCTCAAGCATAGGATATTCGCCTTCACCTATGCATACTATATCGATACTTTCATTGGAGATAACATCCTCCGGAGATAAAGTTGGATGCATTCCTCCACATATTATAGGAATTTTGAACCTTTCCTTTATCCATTTAGAATAAAGCTGAATATAGGGATACTGATTTGTTGTAGAAGAAAATCCAATTAAATCGGGACCTAAGCTTTCGACCTTACTGCAGAGTCTTTTCTTCGAGAACTCTTTTTCAATGTGAAGCAGTGAGGTTTTATGCCCATCCTTTTTTAGAACGCTCGATATAGATCCTATTCCTTGCTGAAACCTGCCTGAAGCAACGGATATATCAGGATAAATAAATACAATATGCGTTTACTTAGCCTCGACTTCTAGGCTCTTAATTTACTGCTCTTTTTAGCGGGCTTCATTTGCTTCTTCCAAACCTGAATCACGGTAGCGGTAAATGCAAAGTTTCCCGGATCCTATTTAAGCGGAGGAAAACGTCCGTTTTACCCCCTAATACAGCATAAATAATAGGAAATAAGTCGCTAATAAGTGAGCAGAATGGTTTCCGCAGTCTCCTCGACTCTCGAGACCAGAAGAATTCCCAGTAGGCTTGTTCACAAAGCCTGTCTATCTCTTTGGAACTGAACTCGCGGACTAAATTTACAGTTCCGCCGAATCGATCCGAGATGATAAAGTCATCATCACCGATAATTCCTTCTTTTTTAGCCAAATCATAGAGGGTAGTTCCTGGTATGGGCACTACTTTGGAGAACCCGCCTGAATCCAGATTCAACCCCTTGGCAAACTGTATGGTCTGTTTAATCATTTTCTTGTTTTCACCTAACATCCCTATCATGAAATAACCCACTGTCCTCAATCCAGCACGTTTAGCCATATTTACGGCTTTTATCGCTTGCTTGAGGGTAATTCTCTTTTGCATGAAGTCTAGCATGTCTTGATTGCCAGATTCTATTCCAAAGGCAACAAACATGCAACCGCTCTGCCGCATCTTTTTGTACATTTCTTCATTCGCATGATTGACCCGGCTATTAACCCCCCAAACGACGTCTAGACCTCGCCGCTTTATTTCATCACATATTTGATAAACTCTTCTTCTATCAATATCAAACATATCGTCACTGAAAATAACCCCATTAACATAATATTTCTCAACAAGAAACTGCATCTCGTCTACGACATTAATCGCGCTTCTTTTCCTCAATTTGGAGCCAGTTGCTTTCCTGTCGCAATATATGCAATGATAGGGGCATCCCCTACTAGACATCATGTTTGTCGCCTTTATTCTAGAACCCTGCCCGAACCAATTTTCAAAGGAGGAGAAATATCGTTCCATGTGCAGTAGATGACGGGCTGGAAAGGGGAGAGAATCTAAATCCAAAATTGGCTCTCTTGGCGGATTGAACCTTTGTTCCCCATGTTTTTTATAGGCGATTCCTGGTACACCATCCAGCGTTTCATTACGTTTTAACCTATCCATAAACTCAACGATAGTTTTTTCGCCCTCACCAATGACAACGGCATCAATGGACGGTTGGTTTAAAAAAGCGCTCGGTATTGAGGTGGGGAGTGGCCCGCCGACAATAACAGTAGACGTCGGTGCCACTTCTTTGCTGATCGATGCGACTCTTAAAGCCCCATTAAACTCAGTGATCATACACGTTATTCCGATAACATCGGGTTTTTGCTCTAAAAGATAGGAGCCATATCTTTTGCTGGGCATGCCCTCAATGGTTAAGTCTATAATTTGGACTGAATGCCCAGTATTCTCCAATACTGCGGCTATGTAGGAAAGTCCCAGCGGGGGATAATAAGTAGGAATTTGAGCCCATGGCTTTACCAAAAGTATTCTCATAGTCGCAATCCTTTTAATGGTTCCAGTATTTTAAAGAAAGATTAGCGAGATTGCCTAATAGCACCTCAGAATAAGCTCGCCAAAGCCCTTCATGCCTTTTCTTTAATCTCACAGAGTAGTATGATGGCAATTTTATGAAATTCAAAACTCCCTTCTTCATAAGGGCGCTAATTACCTGTGAAAGAGGGGGGATGTAAGGCAAATCCAGATCTACCTTAGCCTTGAATGTAAAATATTTTTCTAACGGGCTGGGCTCCCGATAAATCTTCAAGTGAAGGCTATTGAGAATGGCCACTGTATTATTAAACGGAATAAGCCATCCATGCTTTTTTGCTTGCTCCGCGATTAGTCCCCAATCTGCTTCTGTCGATAGCTTGTACAGATAAAGTAAATCTCCAAAGGCTATTTCGTATGTTCGAAAATTTGCATCTGCCAAAAATGTCATTATATCAGCCTCAACGCTGGGAAGATGTGTTTTAACGCCTTCCACTAAAGTCTCTCTATTTACAGACCAGGGTAATCTCTCGTCAATAAAGATCAATGACCCCGGAGAAATCTTGTCATAAACCTCTATTTCTAAGAGTTCTTCCTTAACAATATAGAATGAGCGCCTGTCCCACAACAAACGAGTTGCAAACCCATTTTTCTCGAATAGTTTCCTTGCCCTCTCCAAGTCTTGCACTAAGAGATCTATATCATGGCTGATAAAAGGATAGCTTCTATAAGTCTTTAACAGAAGATGTGGTTCTTGGTCCAAGACTTTATTTGCTGCTTTTATGGTTCGGCCAAGTTTTACTCGTTTATTCTTCATTATTTTTTCAAGTACGATGAGATTCTGCGGAATTTTAAGTTTCGTACTTAAAGGCTTGTTCTCGATTATCTTTGTTGTAGCATAATAGAGTACCTTGTTCAGAGATGCCAGGCGACGAAATTTGTCCCAGTTTATTCTGTTAGGAAATAAGACCTCGGGTCGTTTATAGACGTCACCGGTTAAGAAAAATATTAAATTCATCTCTGAAGAGAACACAAAGATAGTAGCCAAATTATTTAATCTAAAGTTTCAAATCGCGGTTCTTTGATAATTCGTTCAGCGCGGTTAACAATTTAAGCTCTGTTTTTTCAAACTAACCTTACTTAAAGACATGTATCCAAGAACCCCTAGTCCATATGCAAACAACGATAGAAAACATGCAATAAAATGGAAAAGCCACGAATGATCAGGAATCTTCTTATATCCTCTAACGACATCCCTAGCTAAAGGAAAAAGCGTCAAAGTAAAGAGAATGAATTTTAACAAACTCAAGCGTTCAACTGGATTATATTCATAATACTTCTTCCATAAAAAGTGTTTTTGTATTCTTCTAATTTTCTTTTTAACATAAGTGCTCGTATTTTCACCGTGAAGATGCACAACTCCAATCTTAACTTTTGCCATACAATTGTATTCGGAGTTAACTAGTTCATGAATAGTATTTGTATGTATGTGTAATGGTTTATATCTTGTCTTTTTAAGAGCCTCTTTATGGACAAAGAATCCATTTGCGCCCATACTTGGGATTACCCCTTTGTTAAGCTCGATTTTAAGGTAATTCCCTTTATCCTCCATCATAATTAGTGGTATCTCAGTCCATTTTCCTTTAAAGTGACAGAATCTATCATAATTTCCCAAGTACGGATAGATTGCATCATCTCCGCCGATTAAGCTACAATATCTTGTAATCAGTCCGTCTTTCCTTCTGTATTCATAATAAAGTGGCTCTGACCCTACAATTTCGGGATCATTAAACGGTTCAATCATTCTCCTAATACCTTTTGTTGAGGGAATGATGTTATCGCTGTCGATAAATGCAATAATCTCGTTTTTGGCGATGTCTATTGCTAACGGTTTTCCTGCTTCTTCGATCACTAATGGATTTCTGATTATTTTATTCACGTATGGCTCAGCTATTTTTAATGTATTATCCTTTGATCCTCCATCAACTATTATTATTTCTATTTTGTCACGTGGGTAGTCCTGATCCCGGATGCTATTCAAGCAAACTGCCAAGGTTCTTTCAGCATTTAATGTAGGAATAATGATGCTTATTGTTGGCGCTATTTCCTCTAAAGAAATAGGTGCTTTATACGTATCAAGCAATCTTTTAACTTCAATCCCTTTAGGTCTTTTTTCTAGTTTCTTTAGAGTACTAACCAAGGTCAATTCCTAGCAAAATCTTTTACATGCCCTAAGACTTTAATTGTTCCTCTAACAGAATACTTCACATCTCTCCAAGACCTTAACCTAATTAAAAGTCTAAGTATATACTTAGGCGACAAAAACACCTTATAAATCTCATCGCAGAGTTTCATAACTTCGTCTGGTTCCATATTCACCGTATTTAAAACAGGCTCTGTCATGTCAAAACGGTTATAATCTCTAAGATCAATCCTGAACCAGCCCTTCTCCAGAGCTTCCTCATATAACCTAGTCCCAGGATAAGGTACAACAATCGTAGACTGGAGCGTAACAGCCCAACCTCTCTCCATCAATATCCTAGCAAGTTTCAACGTTGCTAACGCATCTTCCCTAGTTTCCCATGGATAACCAACCATAATCGTTATGTGCGGCTCTAACCCCTCCTCCCGAGCAACTCTACTCTCTTCAATGATACGCCCAACCGTTACACCCTTATTCAACTTATCAAGCGTAGCCTGACTAGCCGACTCCACACCAAAAAGAACCATCCTAAAACCAGCCTCACTCATTAAACGATAATCTTCCCTAGTTAAAGCTCCAAACCGCATATTACAACCAAACCGCATTTTCTCGTTGTACCCTCTCTCAATCATCAAACCAGCAAACCTTCTCAGCCAATTTCCAACCGGGAAAGTGCCGGTATCATCAAAAACCTCCTTAACCTTATACCGCTCTATCAACATTCCAACTTCATCAACCAAGAGGTCAGGCTTTCTCACCCTATACGATGGATACAAAGTAGGCCAAGAACAAAACGTACACCCACCATCCTTTCTCCACCAGCAGTCCCGACCCACCATCGTATATGTTCCAGGGGTCTCCTTGAAATTCCCATTCTTCTCACTGTAGAGCCACCACTTTGTCAAATCCCTATCAATAAACGGCAAACTATCCAAATCATGATTTAACCTAAAACTTCCAGAACTTCTTATCTTCCCATTCACTTTATACCAAATTCCAGGCTCAAGTTTTTCTTTTCCCTCTAAAAATCTAACTAGATTCAGCAAGAGGAAGTCGTAATCTCCTCCCGTTAGAACGAAGTCAACCTTGCTGTTCTCCATAGACTCTCTTGGCAAAGCTGTAACATGATCGCCAACCAACACAACTTGGACTTCAGGATTCGCCTCTTTTATGTCTTTTATAATCCACCAATGCCTCTTCACAACAGGAGTCTTCGTCTCAATCATCACCACATCAGGACTATTTTTCTTCAAGCCAGCCAGCCACTGACTATAAGATTTCTCTTCCGCAATCCCGTCGTCCCAAATAACATCATAACCCGCATCCTTCAACAGAGTAGCCGCATAAGCTGGAACCATCGGGTAAATATATGTAGGCTCACGAAAATATTGGAACTGCCTGTTCTGACTAAGCAGCGGTACGCCCTTTCCATTGTTTATTGATGGATATGAAATGCTAACTCTCATCTTTCCAATTCACGCTTCATCAAACCAGCGAGAAAAGACAAGCCGTAAACTACGTGAGTCGCTACGATGCCTACCCAAACTGGAAGAACCAGCCTCAGCTGTTTAACTTCCAGCAATGATGCAATTAAGCATGAAACGAGATAAATAACTACTGCAGACAACAGAACGCCCACAAAGAATGAGTTAATAAACGTTGCAAGCATACCGGCAAACAAAGACAATACAAGCAAAGACGGAACAAAATAAGTCGGCTTGAAGGAGTTTCCCTGAAACCTCTTCGCAAAAAATCCTCTGTGCAGCCCGAATCTTGAAACCTGCTTCAGATGTTCTTTAAACAAAGGCTTACGATGATGAAAGACAACAACGTCAGAAGCTTCAACCAACTTTTTGCCAAACTTTTTGATAGCTAAACAAATCAAAGTATCTTCTCCAGGCCAATATGTTTCATTCCAACCACCAACCTCTTCCAAAACGCTCTTTCGAGCTATGAAATTGCAGGAATGTATGTCGTCTGACTCAATGCTACGCGCAGCCTTATACCTACTTGATATATCTCCAACCATGAAAGATGAGAGGACATGCCCGCTAGCGCTTTGCATGACATCATCCTCTTTCGGAGTCACTCCGGGACCTCCAACGGCAGCAACCTGTGGATCGTCAAAATACTTGACAGCGTTACGTAGCCAATCCTTTCTCGGATAAGCATCCGAATCTATAAAAGCACAAATCTCGCCGTTAGAGTTGGCAATTCCAATGTTCCTCTTCGCTCCTGGAGTCACGGATCCGGTGGAAATGATTTTAACCCCTTCTATTTTTTCTAGCGCACTATCAGGAAGCATAATGATCTCATAGTTCCCATAGTCGAGTTGCTTGCAATGTTTAACACATTCCTTTAGGTAGTCATCTATTTCTTTGCATGGAATTATTATCGAAACCGATGAATTCACTAGTTTTCTCCAATAAACCGATTACTTATTTCATGGCACGCTGATACCATCGAAGCACTCTTAACCTATAGGTGATTCCAAGCAAGTCCAAGAACATCCTCCAAACCTCCCCGAAGCTAAACAGGCCACGCAGTCGAATGTTAATTGGCAACTCAACAACCTTTAAACCAAGCAAATTAGCCAATGCAAGCAATTCCACATCAAAGGCGTACCGCTTAACCGTTAACCTCGGAAACACATTCACGAACGCGCTTCTCCGGATGGCTTTGAGACCTGTTTGCGTGTCACTTAATCTAAGTCCAGTCAAAAGTTTCACTAAGACATTAAATCCGTGGCTGAGAATTCTCCTGATTAACGGAGTGTCCACACTCGATTGAAGATGCCACTTGGAGGCAATAACGATGTCTGCATTTTTTAAAGCCTCAACATAGTGTACAACCTGTATCGGGTCGATATCTGCGTCACTATCCATTAAAACAACCATGTCGCCAACAGCATGCGAAAACCCGGTTCTTAACGCGAAGCCCTTCCCCACATTATTCTTATAGCCAACCACCTTTACATGGCCATTATTTCTAGCATAATTGCCAACCTTAATTCTGGTATTGTCAACGCTCCCGTCATCGACCACGATCAACTCGTACCTCAATCCCAACTTTCTGACAACATCATCTACTTTCTCAATAACCAAATCTATGTTACCTTCTTCGTTGTAAGTTGGCATAATCAAAGAAAGCTCAGGCTTCGCCTTCATTTTCGCTCAGATTCCTTTTCATGCCTAAAAAAAGAAACTAGCTGCAAAACGACCCCAATCACCAGGGAGAAATAGGCAACTATCGCAAGTCCGTCCGCCCAAACAGAATTACCCAGAATCAACAGGCCCGCGCAAACAAGTAGAAGAACCTGAAATCCTATGATAAAGGAAGCTGCCGGATTATCCTTTAGATATCTCTTAATTCTAGGTAGATGCTGCTTTATAGAAAACATAAATGCACCTTAAACTTCAGCGAATGTGCGGTGAAATAAAAGATTTCTTGGCATTCTGACTCAGAACATGGTAGCTTGTGGTTCGTATTGAAAAATTGAAACGCTATTCTGGGAGTAGACCATCTGAAAATTCTTCAAGCTGGAATCGGTGTACCATATCAGGTAAATCCAGAGAAAACCATCGTTTAGAGCTTTTTCT
>Ga0315280_10002991_pt1 | contig 26537 bp, 25 predicted proteins | sample YL17G06_40_MG_FD_203697 | JGI IMG/M metagenome (GOLD analysis project Ga0315280, IMG submission 203697) | Sediment microbial communities from Yellowstone Lake, YNP, Wyoming, USA - YL17G06_40 | ecosystem: Environmental > Aquatic > Freshwater > Lake > Sediment | place: USA: Wyoming | collected...
CCGGGCGCGACCGGCAAAGGTATTGTCGTCGCCCCGCGCGCGGGGGTGCGGATGGGGATGTAGTGTGTCCCATTGAACTACCTCATCTAGAGAGGCTCAGAAGCTCCTTCTCTGTAGGTCGCTCCCTGATAGCCAGGGCCTGCTGTCATCGTGCACCAAAACAAATCCTTTAATACAGGTGAATCGGAGGCACGCTGACCTCGATGTTTCTAGACTTTGCCGGGCTCGGCCGCCAGACCCTTTGGTACGTGTGTCTGCGACGACATCTTGGGCCAATTCCATCAGGGGGAGAGCGCTTTGGGTTTCCGCCTGCCGACTGCCGTTCGACGCCTCCTGAGCCACTGCGGCGCGAAAAAGGGGGATTTTGGAAGGCCAAGCCGAAATCTCGCGGCCAGTGTCCTCTTGCTCCTTTCGCGGTCGGCGAAATACCCGTCGCGTGGAAGGCGCGAACAAATTCCTGCTAGCCGGAGTTCAGGAGGTGTCTTAATTGACTGTTCAAGGTCGGCTTCGAGAAACGGCGAGGCGCTTCTGATAACCACGGTTGATTTGCTCCAGAAGGTCAAAACTGCTGCGCTTACGGCGCATCTGGTGAGTCGTGCAGCAGGTGGCCACAGTGTGCGCTTCGTAGAGGGTCCTGGCTCAGCTTTCCTCAACCTCTTGCTTGATGCTTTCTACGGTTCGCTTTGGGAATGTCCCGAAGAGGCTGGCCAAGCTACTTCGCTCCGAAGGTCTCTCTGCCTAGTGACGGCATAGATCCACCCTGCCGTCAGACCCCGCCCGGTAGGAGCTGGCCTGCTCAGTGGCCCCATCCATCGGGATGCCCTGGCGTCAATCGACATGAAGAGGCCAGCGAAGAATCTCCGCTTCCCTCGCCTCCACGGCGCCAGGGGAAGAGTCCTGCAGTTCCTTTCAGGCTTAACGAGCCCACTCGCTTGCCAGCACTCGCCCCCTGACTCCACCAGAGGGAGGTCTCCTGCGGACGCTCAACGGTGATTCCTGGTCACAACACGGTGACCGTATAGAACCTTTGCGGTGCCTCGAGCGGCGCCGTAGTGTGCAACTTCCCGTCCTCTTTCACAAACGCGGCCTCAACATAGTAGTCGAGGAGCGGCTTCGCTGCCTGAGGCGCCTTCAGCTCTGTCGTAAAGGTTCGCCGAGCCACCAAGCTCATTGCTTTCGTTTCCCAGCCTTCAGTGCCAGTCACGCGAGTGAAGAGACTGACCTGCGTGACCTTATTCCCACCGGGGGCGACGGCGAAGAGCCTCACCGTCTCGCCCTGCCGCAGAAACGTTGGTCGTGTGGAAATGAAGACGCGCGGGCTGGCCTTGGGCTCAGGGCGCCGCACTTCTTCCAGCACCTTTTCCGTCTCCGGCAGCAGTTCGCCAAGGAATTCCTTCATCGAAGCACGCAGGCGGAAAAGAGCCAGGCGTTCGAATTTGTTATGCATCGAGGCGAGCGTCCCCAAATCGTTGCGGGTGCTGACAATCTCCTGGAACTGCAAGAAGACTTCCCGGACCAGTGGCGCCAGCTTGAGCCAGAGGGGGACGCCCTCGGCCATCACCTTCTTCCGAGCCTCATCAGGCTTTCCTTGCTTCTTGAGCTCCAGAGCTTGCTGGAGGACTTGGTGCAGGTGATAAGCCAGCGACCAGGATTCCGAGTAGGGCACGAGGAACTCGACATGCCGCGCGAGATAGTCTAGGCGCTCGCGTTCGGCGGAGCTGGAGGCGGCTTCGGTCAACTCGCGCAGGGCTTTGGCCACCTCGACCTGCGATTTCCTCACCTCTGCCGACGGCTCGTAGCCGTTCCAGAACTGAAACGCCTCATTGTAGTCGCCCGAGTATTCATGGATTTGGTGATGGCCGTCCTTGATCTCACCTGTGAATGAGCAAAGGATGCGCCGCTCGCGATCCGTTTCCTCGAGGACATGGGCAAGCTTCGTGGCTCGCGGCGTGCGAGCCTGGACTGCGGAGAAAGCGCGGAAATACTGCGCGGGCTGAAGCGCTTTGTCCCACGAGTATCGCGATTGAAAGCCGGCGTTAGCGTCCACGATGCGATGGCGCCAGTGAATGCCCAGCAGGCCCTGGCATCCGAACTTCTCCGCGCGATCCATGTCCCTGACGAAGCGATGCACGTGAAATTGCGGCAGCCACATAGCGGGGTCATCCTCCAGCCAAGGGATCGGCCAGCGCTCGCGCCCTTCGAGTTTGCCAAATTCCTCGCTGACCGGGTCCCAGCCCAGGTTGTCGCTCAACGAGGAGAAGATGATGTCTTCGGGCAGTTGGCGATGGAACGCGACGAAGTGCCGCACGACGCCGCCCCAGCCGGAGATCACGAGGCGTTTGTTGGGAGCATGCCGTTTCAAGAAATCGTGGGCCTGCTTGAACGGGTTGACCGAAAGAGGGACACCTGTTTTCTGGCTTGCCCAGCTCATATCTTCGTCCTCCCACAGCCACACATAGTCAACTGTGGGATAGGCCTCGAGAAGCTGTCCCAGGCGTGTTTCAAGGATGTCGCGCGCGGCCACTGAGTCCGGGTCGATGCGCGGGCCGGGCGCTTTCGGGTCTTTCTTCACGTAGCGCGCCTCCGGTGGCGTGGCGCGGAAGATTTCATCCGGAACCTGATAAGGCTCGAAGCCCACTCCGGTGCGAATCCCAAGCTGCTGTGCGTAGCGGAAGGCCTCACTCCAGAGTTGTTGAGCCAGCTCCGCGGCTTCCCAACAATTGCGCGCCTGCGTGGTCGCTTCCGAGCCGAAGACCTCGCTGTCGTAGAAATCGGGCGCGCCCATACCATAGCGCGAGGTTCGCTCCGGCAGGTAACCCCAGCGGTGCGTCGCCGAAGTGTCGGTAAAGGCCAAGTGCCCCGCACCGGCATACTCGAAGGAGAGGAAGGACTCGACCCATTGGTTTTCGCCGGAGTACACATGAATACCCAATGTGTTGAAGCGCATGCGCAGCATGGCTTCGAGGTAGGCGCGGAAATCTTCGCGATTGTAAACGGTGACGCAATTCAGAAAATCGGGCCACGGCACCAGCCCGCGTACGTCGAAGCGCGGCTGCGCGCGCCAAGGCTGACCCGCCGGGGGAAGGTTCAAGGAGCGGACGGGCTCCAAGGGATAAACTTCGCCGTCCAAGCCGAAGAAAGCGCCCTGCCGTTCCAGAAAATCGAAGACGGCATACAGCACGGCTTGAGGAGTGGCGCCGGTCAGCGGCACCCGCGGTGCCTTCCCGGCCTGGATTTCGTAAGCAATTTCGTAAGCCTCCGGGTGCTTGAAAGCATCTTTGTCCGCGGTCAGCGCAAGAACGAAATCTGCCGGGCCGGGCTCCGCCGCACCCATCGTTGCCTGAATAGGCTCGCGGGCCAGTCCGAGGCTGCGCAAACCGCGCGCCAACTCGCGCGAGGCAAGTTGCTCCTGAAAACCCGAGTCAGGTTCACGCATGATCCAGACCACCTTGGCGCCGTCGAGGCTGGCTTGCATTTGCGGGTTCGAGCTACTCACTTCCGGATTCGTCTGCCTGCTGGATCCCGCAGGTAACGAGATTGCTCCGAGCAACCCCATTGACCCCTGCATGAATTTGCGACGACCGATCTGATGGCGCGTTTTCATGGGCACCCCCTTGAATTCAACGGGTCGAACCAATATGGCTTAACCTGGATAAGTGGCAAATGAGCGGACCTATGATACAGGGCCTAATGTTCACTTCTGAAGAACCTTTCCGATAGCAATCCCCAGGCCGAGCGGGCCTGCTGGCGGTGTTTCGGCCCACCCGGTCGCTGGCTTGGTTACCAAACATCCTAATCTCGGTTCGACTTAACAACCGTAATGCCCAGCCCTTTCACAGGAGGTATCGCAGACCGCACAAACGAATCCGTGCGTCGTTTTCATCGGTGCTGCGACACTACTGCGACTTTGGAGTAACCGACACTTTCCGCCGACTGACGGTGGGGCTTCGGTGCTGGTTCCCCACGGGGTAAGCCGTCGCTTTCAGCAGATACTTCCCAGGTTTATCGAGTACGGGCAGGTCAATCCCATAGGTCTGCTGTCCTAACCCGGGCAGGGCAAACGGAAGTTCCCGTCTGATCGCCTCTACCCCTTCTTCTGTGTCTAAGGAAAGGACCAGCTTTCCCTGGACAGCCTCGTAATCGTCGTTGACCATCATTACGAAAAAGCGCCGTTTTGAATCGGCCTCGAGCGTGGGTTGCCAGAAATTAATGTAGACGCCCAGAGGTTTAAAAGCTTCGGAGACGTAGTCCTTGAAATGCGGCTCCAATTCAAGGGCTTCAACATCCCGGAAGTGGTCGCTGGTGTATACCCCAGGGTAGGAGGAGGTGAGGTATACGAAGTGCAGGACACCCGCGTAGTTGCGATAAGCCCGCCAGAACTCGGTGAGCCCCGCAAGCAGGTACGCGTTCAGCAGAAATCTTTCCTCAGGTGTTGCCTTTGGTCCCAGAAGTCCCTCATAGATCTTGCTTGTCAGCTTTGTAGGCGTCCCGTCCCGCTTAAGCCACAGCCAGCCGTACTCATTGTTAATCATCGCATGGCCGCTGGGAGGCCGAAGCGGGTTGGGTGTAAGCCCCGCCGCGTACTCGAGGTCGGTCATCTGGAAAGGTTTGCCAACGCCGAAGGCCGTGGTGATAAATAAGTAGGGATGGTCTTCAACGGGGTCATCGGGACCAGCAGGTCCGTTATAGCTGTTTTCCCAGGGCCGGTTGGAGAGGTCGAGTGGCCGCACTGCCGCTATAATCTGGTCAGCAAAGATATCGTCCAGAGTCTCATTGTTTGCGTCCCAGATCACCACGCTGGGGTGGTTCCAATTATCCCGCATCCACTCTTTGTACTGACGAATCATTTCGTCGGGGTCCCATTGCCTGCCGTACTTGCCGGCCCACGATGGATGTCCAGTCCACACGAAGAACTCATTCTGAATCAGCAACCCTGCTTCGTCGGCGACGTCGAGCCACTGATCAGGTACCGGACCTATGCAGAAGCGAAAGGTGTTCCAGTTCATCTGCTTCGGGATCCCAGCGAGCAGCTTTCTCACCCACTTCTCGTTCCACGGCAGAGCGCCAGCCTTTGGATCCTCAAGAAAACGGTGCAGCGTGATGTTGGATCCCCTCAGGAAGTACACCTTACCATTAAGGTATGCACGCTTTGTTGCGGTGTCGAATCGAAATTCACGCATGCCGAAGCGCGTGGAGACACTGTCACTACCCGTACTGGCTTCCAACGTGTAAAGGAACGGATTTTCCGGTGTCCATAGCTGGCCGTTGGGGATCTGAATGGTTTGAGTCCACGTCTTCTCCTCGCCGGGCTGCAACTCCAACCGCTGGCCCGGAGTGCGACTCACCTCTTGCTCACCTTTCCATGTCTTGACACGGTGAGTCAACTCAAAGGCGCGGGCTGCCTGACTGTAATTCTTGATCTTGGTCTGCACTACAATCTCAGAAGGCTCGAGGCGGGGTGCCACCTGCAGGGTCTCAATGACTGGATTGTCGGTCAACAGGAGCGAGACGCTGTCATATATGCCAGGAGTCCACTTGTTCTTCTCAAAATCGGTTCCTCCCGGCGCTCCTTTGGGAAGCACGCCCGGGTGAGCCCCAATACGCACCACGAGCTGGTTTTCGCCTTGCCGATCAAGCGCGTCTGTAAGATTGAAATACGCAGCGGTGAAGCAGCCCAGGTGCTCGCCAATCTTCCTCCCGTTCAGCCAGACGGCTGTACCGAACTGTGCTTTATTGATTTTGAGAATGGCGACTTGCTTCTTGGCGGGCACCTTGAAAGTCTTGCGGTACCAGAAGTAGTTCCTCTCCTGTCGAGGCACCCCCGCTGAGTCTGCCAACGAGGTCCATGCGGATTCGGGCAGCTCCCCGGACCGGACCCGATTCCAGATTGCCTCACGGCTATCGAAGCGATCCACGTCCGGAAAGGGCGGCTTTGCCAAGTTTGCCAAACCTGGTACAGGAGCACTGTGCTGGAAAGCTCCTGGAACTCGCTCTGGCGACACACTGTCTTCAATCTGCCATGTACCGTCAAGAGATACATCCGTGCGTTCTCCGAGAACCGGATTCGTACATAGGAACAAGCTACACGCCCACAACAGAGTGGCGACGCAAGGTCGTTTCATAGCTGCCTCTCCCCTGTATATGGTCGGCTCATCTGGGCCAAGCTGAGGTCTTCCGGAACGCCACGGTCTGCGTCCAGCAGGACATTTGCCGGAGGCGCAGCGTACAAGAATCTGCCTCGCTCATCTCGGTACCCTTGAAGCCGACGCCACTCTTGGCCGGCGACCCAGACGCCAGAGGCCGGCTGGCATCGGTAATCAACCGGCCTGCTCTCAAGCAGTGGACCGAATCTTGGAGGAAACGGCGACGCCCAACCTGTTTGCTTGGCTCTATGGTGCACACTTACAAATCAGGAAGACCTGGAAAACGTCACTTTTCGCGCTTCTGACTAAGTTCGGTCAGTCGAAGAATGTCTCGTCCTGATTCCGCCTCGCTCAGGGACTGAGCAATGCGGAACTCGCGCTGAGCAGTTTGCTCGTCGCCCTTTTGCTGAACAATCTGAGCGAGGAGATAGTGCGCGCGTCGATTCCCTGCATTGGCCTTCACAGCAGCTTGCACATTATCTAGCGCTTTATCTACGAGTCCCTTTTTCCAGTACGCTCGCCCTAATTCGTATAAGGTATCGCTGTCTCCTGAGTCCAATTCCCTAGCCCGCTCCAATAGACGAATTGCCTCATCATACCGCCCCTGCTTGCTTACCAACGCACCGAGAACGCAGTTTGCCGGGAAGCTGTCAGAATTTTCGGCAAGCTCGGCCCGAAGATCCTTTTCGGCATCCTCGAAGTGCCCTAACCATGCCTTGACTCCTCCCAGGAGAAAATGGATATGCGGCCACTGGGGGTCCAGTTTGCACAATCGCTGGAACTCATTCAAGGCCTGGGGAAATTGACTCATACCCAGGTGGGTTTGACCAAGTAGAAAGTGGACGCGCGGAGAATCTGGCTCGGAAGTAAGGAGGGTTTGGAGAACCTCATGAGCATCTCTCATTTGTCCCGATCTGGCATAGCACGCTGCCAAGGCAAACAGCACACTCGGGTCGCCACTCCCACGCAACGGGGCAAGCATCTCGACGGCCTCCCGATAGCGGTCAAGCTGCGCGTAGGAGATACCCAGAAGCTGGCGTGCCTGCGGGTTGTTTGGCTCGGCTTGAAGGAAATTGCGAAGGGGCTCTATCGCACCAGCGAAGTCCTCTTTGCGAAAATAAGCGATGCCAAGATTAAGGTAGATCGACAGGAGCGAAGGCTTGATCTGCAAAGCCCGACGGTATTCGCGGATGGCCTGGTCCAATTTGCCGCGCTGGGCATAAACCACCCCCAAGTTTGCGTGAGCCTCTGCCGAACCCGGTGCCAGCTTGAGGAAACGAAGGTAGAGTTCTTCGGCCTTTTGCAGATCGCTCTCTTGCTGGTATTGGCGGGCTTTGCCGAAGAGAGCTGACGCTTCCTGCGAGCTTGTACTACCTAGCGCGGACTGCAGCAGTAGAGATAGCAGGAACTGAGTGAGAATCGATGCAAGCATTTGCGCCACTCAATCTGGCACGTTCCTTCGGGCTGACGGAAAGGATACTACCTGTCGAGAGGTTCGGCAAAAATGCGCAATACAACCCCTCGGACGCGTGCGCGGCTGCGTCGCGCGGGCCTTCGCAACATACCCCCCTGTGCCAGCGCAACTTTCGCAGACCTAGCAGGAGGGACTGTAGAAAGAAACCTGCGGGAATCTGGGGCCGTCCGGACGGACCCCAGATTCCCGGTCGTGCGAGCCAGTTTCAGAAGATCAGCTTCAGAGCAAGTTGCATTATTCGGGGGATACGGGCGCTGGTAACTTGGCCAAGACCACCCGAGCCCACGGACGTGTCGACTGAGTTGAAGTTTGTGTGATTCCAAGCGTTGAACATCTCAGCGCGGAACTGGAGTTTTGCCCGCTCCGTGAGCCGGAAGTTTTTGAATATCCCCATGTCCCAGTTGTTCGTACCGGGGCCGCGGATAGTTCCAACTCCCGCGTTGCCGAAACGTCCGAAGGGAGGAGCCGTGAAGGCATCCACATTGAACCATTGGGCAACTGTCTTGGGTCCATCCACAGAGACCCCAGCCAGCCGGTCGGGACGGGTGGCCAATCCTTGGGTAGCCGAGGTCAGTCCTGGGTTAAGGGCAAACCCGGACTGTAAAGTAACGATCCCCGAGAGCTCCCAGCCCCCCAGCACCTCGCCGACGCCCGTCATTCCCTGGAAAAACGGCAATTCGTAGACGTAGTTGAAGACCAAAATGTGCGGGCGGTCAAACGACGACGGTCCTCGCTCGGCTGCCAGGTTGTACGAGTCCTGCGGCCCCTGGCCGAAGCCGGAACCTAGCCGCGAGATGACCTTCGACCAAGTATAGGCCAAGCCGAAAGTCAAACCGTGGGAGAGCCTTTTCTCCACGGTGGCCTGCAAGGCGTGGTAGTTCGAGTTGCCGATGGTAGCGATGTTTGAAATGCCCGACCAGCCTTGATACGGTCGTACGTAGTCCGTGGAAACTCTTTCAGCGCAAGGATAAGGCGTCGTCGGAGTGCAGGCGATGCGAGGATCAAAATCGTAATTCATCGTCGGCAGAGGTTGGTTGATGTTCATCGAGCCGTCGAGGTGCGTTCCACGGCTTCCCACATAAGCCACGGCTACCTTCATATTCGATGTAAGCTCATGCTGGATGCCAAGGCTCCAGTTTTGGGCCATGGGAATCTTGTAAAGAGGATCCAAGCCGTTAAGGCCGAGCGGTGTCAGAGGCGCAGCCACACCGGCTGCCGGATCGTCGAAGGGTGGATGGAAGAAAGTAGCGAGCTTGGAAAATGGAGGGTTTCCCACCATTGCATACACGTCGTTGCCCTCCACCCGATAGTATCCAACCCCGTATCCCCCCCTGATCGCCGTCCTGCCATTTCCAAATAGATCCCAGGCAAAACCGAACCTAGGAGCAAACGTGTCCTTGTAGTTCTTGACGAAGCCGCGCGGGACACCGTCTTTCCCTGCTAGGACTATACCGTTCAGCAGATTCCCCGTGTCGGGAACGATAATCCCGCCTTCCGTGACCGTCGGCGCCTGGGCCGGGTCGTACTTGGCAGCCAGGAACATGCTGAGATCATCGGAGTAGACATGAGGAATGTAAAACCAGCGAACACCGAGGTTCAGCGTAAACCGTCGACTCACCTTCCAGTCGTCTTGAAGGTAGGCCTCCGTCTGGTGGTAGTTGTAGTACGGCATGCGGTAGCCCTGCAGTTCACCGTAGGAAGCGGCGAGGCCCACGAGAGCGTCTGCTATGGGTTGACCCGTAGCGCCCCCATCAAAGGAGTAGCTGCCGTTGCGTGAGGGGCTGGTCTGCGACTCCACAGGGGTGATAGAAAACTGGGTTGTGATGCCCATGCTCAAGCTGTGGCGACCGGCCTGGATCGCGAGGTCATCAGCATACTGACTGATGTTGTGGTGTGCCCACCAGGGGCCCCACAGGACACTAATCCCGCCCCATCCGCCGGAGAAAGACAAATCAGGCACGAAGTTGTAGATATTCTCGTTGAAGACCTGCTTGGCAGTATAGCCCGCCGGCTTCTGTGTAGCTCCCACGATTGTCATGCCAGGTGTTTTTGATGATGGGTAGTTGCTGGCGTAATTGTAGGAAATCTCGTTCAGCACGGTCGGGCTAAGAGCAGTCGTGAGCTTGACGATCAGATTTCTCGAGGGAATGTTGAACTGTGAAGTGACGGTCGGAAAGGCAGAGCCCGTCCACGCGGTTACGGGGTCCGTCTCAATCCAACTATCGTGCATGTAGCGGACAAAAACCCTCACTTTCTCAGAGATGTTTTGATCCACCCGGATCAAATCTTCCCGCCAATCCTGCGATTGTCCCCCGCCCTTAGTGTAGTTATAGAATCCCGTGCCCGTGGGCAGGGGGAACAGTTGCTTGAGGAGCAGTTGCACATTGTTGTTCAGGCAATTGGGATTGATCTGGTCCATGTTAGCCCCGCCGACGCAAGGTGCCCCGAGACTGTCGGTCATGGGCAGATGGGTCACGGGGTCGTCGGGATTTCTGAGCGGTCCAAGCCCCGTAAAATCACCGTCCCTCATAGCCTGGGTCGGAGTTGCCGCGACGATCGGCGCAGCGGTGCGCTGTTTTATCCAGTTTTGGGACCAGAAGAAGAACGTCTTCGACTTGTCGGTGTTATAGTGGCCAGGAATGTAGAAGGGCCCGCCCAGAGTGTACCCGAAGTCGTTGTATCGAAACTTGGACTTCTTCTGATTGGCTCTGTTCAAGAAGAAGTCGGCGGCATTGAGTTTGTCATTGCGGAGAAAGTCCCACGCGCTGCCGTGGAACTCCTTGGTGCCCGACTTCGTTACAGCCAGCATGTTCGCCCCGCCCGCCGTCCCATACTTGGCGCTATAGTTGCTTGTCAGAACCTTGAACTCCGCGAGGACGTCCGGGCCGGGATTGGTCAGCGTCGAGTTCTGATTCCCCATATCGGTATTCTGTACGCCATCCATCATATAGCCGGTGTAGTCCTCGCTGAGACCGTTGATGGCGAAACCGCGTGTTGAGTAGAAACCCTTTGCTATCTCATCCCCGGCCGTTTTTGAGGCGCCTGGCACAAGCTGCTGAAGCAGCATGAAATTCCGACCCAGGATGGGCACCTCAGTGATCTGCCGGGTGGTAACCACCTGGCTCTGTTCGCCGCTCTCAGTCTGTACTATGGGAGCTGCCCCCGTCACTTCTACTGTCTGGGTGGTCGCGCCGACCTGCAAAGTGAAATCGATCCCTAGTCTGTCGGCCACATTGAGAACGATTCCCGGTCGTACTGCTCGTTGAAATCCTGAAGCTTCAACAGCTACCTGGTAGGTCCCCACCGGAAGCGCCTCTGCCACATAAATGCCGGCCGGGCCCGTTTGCAGGGTTCGCGCCACGACTCCGGTTCCGGTGTTGGTAATCGTGACAGTCGCGTTCGGGACTACGGCTCCGGTCTGATCCATAACAGTCCCAGTTATGGTTCCTGTGACCTGAGCTTGCCCGATATCCGGGTTGAAAGCCACAAATATTAGGGCTATGAAGAGCCCTGCCGAGAAATATCCTTGCGTCTTCATGGCGGTTCCTCCTTCGCTGGTTGGGAGCCCGGCGAGCCCAGATGCATGAATCGCAGCGCTCACCCAGTTGATGACCCACAGGACCCGACGCTAGGTTGAGAACATCTCGCCACTTGCTATCCTGTGGCTTTTTTCCGGTAACGTTACCGCTCATGGGGCTTATAGCGCATCCCAAGGCCGATGTCAAGGGTTACCGGGCGGACCTTTTACTTAAGCTACTCTTGAGATGCTGGCTTCTGGCTTGATGGGGGCGCTAGGATACCTGAACAGCTTGGGTCCTCTTGACCTGCAAGCTTTGCGGTGAACGGGTTTCGCGGAAGAGGGGCAGGTTAGACGTCATTACAATGTGGGGGCTTACGTAGTGAGTGGTGGGCAAGGGATGGCGGTTGACAATATAGTCTATCAACAACCGAACAGCAGTCTGACCCTGTACATAAGGGCGCTGATGAATCGATCCTGCTATTGTCCCGTCCTTGAAGCGGGGCACCATCTCATCAAATAGGTCAGTCGTGATCACTTTGATCTTTCCACAGAGCGCCCGTGCACTCAGGGCGCGGCAGACAGGCAGGCAATTAACTGTGCTCACATAAAGCCCTGCCAGGGACCGAGCATTACCGAGAAACTCGAAGCACTTTCGGAATGTTTCTTCCTCGTCCTCGTGACCTTCGAGCACTTCGACCACCTTTCCTCCTGGGCAAAATTGGGGAAAGGCTTCGGAGAATCCCTGGGTTTTCTTGAGATGATCTTCAGTGCGCAACATACCGGTTACGATAGCGACCTGTGATTCTGGAGGAACGAGCTTGCCCATCAGTTCACCCGCCAACCGCCCGTTAAGTTCTGGCTCGACGCAAATGATTGTGGATCTGCGACTGGCAGGGGCATCTGTGGCAACGCAAATAACTCGCACGCCTTTCTCCTCGGCCATATTGATCAGCGGCGTAAGCCGTTCGGGGTCGCCCGGAGTCAGGATAAGCCCGCGTATCTTCCTGCGGAGCAGTTGCCTAACCCGTTCCGCTTCACCTGACCCTAGCCGTTCGACCGGTTGGTAGACGATCTCTATACCGAGATGCGTGTAGCGACTCGCCTCTGCGAAGATACCTTCCCGAACTTGATCGTAGAAGAAATGGATTTCGCGGGGAATGCATACTCCGATTCGGATGCTCGCCCGCCCCACCGATAGCGCCCGAGCTGCCAGGTTGGGTGTGTAACCCATCTCTTGGGCGAACTGCAAAATCCGCTGGCGGGTGGCTGGCTTGATGCCCTTCCGGCCATGCAAAGCACGATCCACGGTCGCGATGGAAACGTTGGCCAGCCTGGCGATCTCACGAATTCCGTTTTTCCTCATAGGAATCGCCTGAATTCTACTCGCGCGCGCTCTCCGTGTCAAAATCGGCATTCCTGTGGAGACTGGGCATGCCGCCTTGCGGTCAACCCGGTGCCTTCGAACTGACGCCTGAGTGGCTTGCCGGGTTTCAACGGGAGAGTCCTCTTTGGGCGTTGCTTCGATTCTGCTGAGAAGCTCGGGGAAAGGGACCCGATTGTTCTGGTGTTTCATAAGGTGGACTACTACTCCGCGAACGTGAAACCCGAATGGGACACAGGAGAAGTCTGTATTGGGCCGAAGTAGAAGGCCATGACGCTGGCCTCCTCATGGCGCCGCCCACATCCTCGGATTGGCGACACGCTGCGCAAAGTGGTTTCAAACGATTATATGGGAGAGGTGATTTCCTTCGGGAAAGAGGACCATCCGGCCACTGCGGAGCATTTGGCAACTGGGGAGAGGTTTAAAGGCGGTTTTGTCATCCACTTTAGTAGTCGGCAGCAGACGATGACCGTACGGCGTCTATCGGTGCTTGAAAGACGTGACGTGGAACCACAAGAAACGGTGATGGGAGCGGCTTGAGCAGCCAAGTGGATAATAGTGCACCCGCCCTCAGGGGTTCTAGAGAAAGGCGACTCGGTTGGGGGTTCGACCTCAGAAGATACCCCCGAGATTGAGGACGACCACCGAAAGCAGGATCACAGCCACGCCCGCGGCTAGCACCCTCTTAGTGCCCGATTGGGTAGCATTCCATTCCCCCGTGAGGATACCGAGAACGTTCGAAGAGAGAATCATGGCGGTAATGAAGAGGGCATAGCCCAGAGAAGTCCCGTATTGGCCCACGAACGTGGCGCCAATCCCGTACCCCACGATTCCCGAAAGCCACAACAAGGCCATTGCAATCGCGAGACCGATTTCCCTAACCCAGCCCGCGCGGGTAAAAGAAGACCAAGTGCCATTACGAAACAACAGAAGGAAACAGTACAATAAATTGGGGATGAAGCCGGCCCCGAGCACGAGAGCCCACACCGAATAAGTCGAGGTGACTGGGTTAGCACCCATTTGAAGGCTCTTGCTCACGATGTCCGCGCTGAAGGCAAAACCCAGATTGATATTCGACCCAAAAATGCCAGTAAAGATGCAGATCGCAAGGCCCTTCATGAAGCTGGTGGCGGCTCCCCCTGTGGGAGCGCTCGGCAGGTTTTGCTCCCTCTCTCTCCGGCGACCAGCCATACCATAAAGAGTCAGGCCGACAAACAAGACCGGCATACTGACCAGCAGGAGAATGCCAGGCGGGCGAAATAGGTTCGTAGGGCTCAACACCAACAGCGGAGCGAGTGACCCGAAGAGGCAAGAAAGGCCTGCAACCACGGCGAAGGCGAGTGCCATACCCACTGCCTTAATCCCCAGCCCGAAGGTAACTTGCGCGATTCCCCACAGGAAACCAAAAAGCAACGGGTAAAGGAATGCGCGGCCGGGGAGGCCTCGATAGATTTGCTGCAACTGGGGGACAAACCCGGTGGCCAGCATCCAAGGCAGAATCAGCAAAGCCGCGGAGGCAAATGCCAACCAAGTGTTCTCCCACCGCCATCGCCGGGCGTACTTCATGGGAAGCGCAAAACTCCCGTTCAACACTCCGCTCAAGAAGATAATGGCCATGCCCAGCCAGAAATGATCGCTCATTGATTACCCCCATAAGCGTACAGCGTGGACCGACCCAAGGAATAGCGTAGTACGAGCAGGAACTGAATCCCTGAACAGGGACCTCCCAGGGATTGGCTCGACCACTGGAGTTTCCGCTGCATGAGGCCATGGATTCTGGAACAGATTCTGTTCCCTTTCAAGCTCGTTATTCCTAACTGGAAACTAGGTCTCGCTGTTGATGGGGTTGCACCATGGACATTGGCAAACGGTTTCGAGATCTGCGGGCCGCCAAGGGCCTTTCCCAAGGCGACATCGAGAAGCGGACAGGCTTGCTAAGGTGCTACGTCCCACGGGTAGAGAACGGCTACACCATTCCATCGCTCCAGACTTTGGAGAGGTGGGCTAAGGCTCTCGACCTTGAACTCTACCAGCTCTTCTTTGTGAGCAAAGAAAAGCCCGTGGCCCCCGAGGTTGCGGAGCGTGCGCCAGTGGGGGCGCAAGCGGGTGAGCTGTTAAAGTTCTTCACCCGGTTGTCTAAGCCAAATCAGCGGCTGCTTCTTGATATGGCACGGAAGCTGGTGTCAGCAGAAAATCGAAAGTGACGGCAGCTTCTGCTTTCAATCGGTGACCCGCAATAGGCCTGCACTGGGGCGAATGCACCAAAGGGGTCTCCAGAGTAGGGTCGGCAACGTCCAGAAACAACAGGGCTATTGTCCTCCCATTTCACCTGCACCAAAGGAGATCATTTGGGACACCGTCGCTGGTCTTCAGCGCGCCTGGGCAAAGAGCAAGACCCTGGGATGGCCATGAATAATTATGCACCGTTCCAATTTGGCCACTCTTCGCCCTCAGCGCGGTCTTGGGCTTCGATTTACGACGAGCTGGGTATGTGCTCAAGGGCACCGCGCCACCTGCGTATTTGAGCGTGCCAGAAGAGCAAGTTGGGCAGCGCAACCGCGTCGATTTGTGAGCACGACGACCAGGATCGGAGACCCCAAGACGCAAAGGTGCTGGGTTAGTCCACGAGGGGCGACTTAGGAGCCCAATGCTGTGAGGTCTTTGGCTTGATCAGCAGCCGCTGATTCCTCAATCGGTTTATTCCACTTCCACGCCGTAAATCATCCTGTGCGTATCCCCTGATATGTCCGTGCCAGATCATCTGCTGAAGGAGATCGCAAGCCCTGGGCTTCAAGGATGGCCTGAGCCAGCCTTGGAGTCACTTCGTCATAGACACGTTCGCGGTCACAATATCAAATGGGCGAGCGAACAGGCCCTTATGCGTGAATGTTGATCAAGCCCCGAAAGGCTGAGGTCGCGCCGGATTCTCTCCGTCACGCGCATTACACGCGTGGTGGGTGGAGGCCGGGCGGTGTATAATCCGCTCAGGCCTTGAAAGGGATCGACGGACGATGGCGATACAGACGGGCAAGCCGGGATCCGAGATGGACGTGGATTCTGCACCAACAACGGTAGCGGACCTGCGGCCAGGACATCATCTGTGTTGCCTGTACGATAGCGAAGACGACTACCGGGCGCTGACCGCCTCGTACTTGCGTCAGGGACTCGCGCAGGGCGAGAAGGTAATCTTCATCCTGGATACCCAAAGCGCGGACGCCATCCTCAGCTACCTGCGGAGCGACGATTCGGAGCGTCGCTTGTACTTGGCAAGTGGACAGCTGCGTCTCGTTTCTGCCAGCAGCATCTATGGCAGGGGCGGAGCGTTCGATCCCGAGGCCATGATCTCCCTGCTGCGTAGCGAAGCGGAGCAGGCCTTAAAGGAGGGCTACACCGCCCTACGCGTGGCAGGAGAAATGGCATGGGCGTTGCGGGGCCTGCGGGGCCCGGAGCGTTTGATCGAGTACGAAGCGAAAGTCAATGCATTCTTCCCCGGCAGCAAGTGCATCGGACTGTGTCTGTATGATCGAAGATGCTTTCCCGCACGTGCGCTGCTCAACATCCTGCACACTCATCCCATCGCCGCCGTGGGGACGAGGGTTTTTGACAACTTTTACTACGTGCCGCCGCAGGATTTCCTGGGTGACGATGCAACCGGCGCCCTGTTGCGCAATTGCCTGAGGAACCTGGCTGTCCGTAAGGGTTTCGAGATAGAAATCCAGGATCTGCGGGAGCAACTGAAAGAGGCAATCCAAGAGCGCACCACCGAGCAAGGCAGGGCCCGGGAAGCCTTGGAGGCCGAGATTGCCAAGCGCCGCCAGCTGGAAGAACGGCTGCGGAGGTTAGCGAAGGACCACTAGCCGGTACGGCGTAGCGCAAAACTGGTGAGACCTCCATTTTCGCCGGCGCGCAAGCGAATCTAGCCGTCATCGCTCCGTCTACAGGATAGAAAGCTTTGCCAGCGAACCGACCTTGACCTTCGGTTCTCGATCCACTCCCGAGAGCAGGAGGTCCCTGCGGATTCGCACTGCTGTGCTCTCATCAATCCCGACCGAATAGACTTCCTGATATCCCGCATCCAGTGCCTTGCGGATGTTCGCAAGCATCCCTTCTCGTGCCGACCCGGTTTCCAATTCAATCGCAACCCGGCGACCGTTCTTCTCGGATAAAAGTAGCCCGTTTTGCCCGAAAGATTTCGTTTGCTGCTCATGCCGAACCCCACCACCGAAGCACCAGCGCAGGCGGAAGAGGAAAGAGCCCCGGAGGCCTCGACGCGGCCGCTAGAGCGAGAGACAATCAAACCAGAAGAACCGGAGGTGCCCCATGAGCGCCCCGCAGAACCTACCCACCCCGAACCCGCGTACCGTGTGGAGCGTGAAGAACTACCTGAGGGAGAACTACCTAAAGGTGTACGCCGACCTGGAGAAGAAGGGCGAGCTGGACAAGTACGCGGAGGAGAAGGCGCGCCGGGCCCGCCAGAAGGTCGGGGAGTTGGTCGAGCAGGGGGCGAGCCTCGACCAAGCGTGGGAGTTGGTGAACGACTTCCTGTACCCGAACCTGGACCCGTCCCAGGACGAGGAGTAGAAGCTCCGCGCCGGCGCCCCCGCCGTTGAACTCACCTACGAAGTTTCCGCTGGCGTCGCCGACGCCCACCGTCGCGACCTTCTGGGGCTAGACGGGACCCTGGAACGCTGTTTTTGAGTGGCCTAGATTGGCCTAGATCTCCTGCGCCGGACCCGCATAAACACTGCCTAGCCCTTTTTCGCTACAGAACTAGCCATTCGACCATCATCTTGCGCTGCGATCCAGAAAATCAGTGGCTGGATCTGCCTTTATCATGGCGGCAAATTCTTCCTGTGTTCCCGGCTGACAAAGATGTGTCGGAAGTGCAAGCCACTCAATGAATTGCAGGCGATCTGCCAGCCGTTTATTGCACGCAGTTTTTTGACGCTGCTTGGCGGCCACCACCTTCGGCTTATTGGTCTGACTCTGGTCGCGCTGGTACTTCGTCATCGCACAATCCCGAAACGCTAAGTGGCCCAATTTGGCCCAACCCTCCTGCACGGAACCCGCATGAACGCTGGAGATCGTGTTTCGGGTTCCAGCCTCCATCGAAAAGACCTGAGTTGCTAGCAGATGTGCTAGCATATGCGTGGGAGGTGCGACCTCAGTGAATGAAATAAGGGAAGACGTCGCCGCCGTGGTCCAGCTGATTCGACGCCGCGGGTCCGAGAAGCACGCGCCGAGGCTGTTTGTGGAGGGTATCCCGGCGAACTTGGACCGCGGTCGGCTCAAGAACCTACTCGCCCGGGCCGGGTATGGTTTTGGAGACCTCGGCGTCCTCTGGGCGAACCAGTACGTGGTGCGGCTCAGTAAGGCAGATTCCAGCGTCCAGGCCGCTTGGGAACAAGGGCGGGTGCCGCGGGTGACGTATGCTCAACTGGTGGCGATGGCGGACAGGCACGACGTGATCTTCCTGCGAGTGCCTGGGCTCCTCAAAGCTCGCCTGACCGGGATGGCTAACCAGCAAAACCTTTCCCTCAACGAGTTCTGTGCCCGGACGCTCGCTGAAGCCGCACGGTGACAAATCGCTCACAGTTGGCCTCCGGAAGAATGGTCCACCCTCCGTGGGTTTCGGCGGTGCTGGACACTCGAATTCATTTCTACGATAGCCGTGTATCGCGATACACGCCACGCTTGGACCTCGGGAGGCTTTACCTCGACCGGTGCCTTACCTGCGGCTGTCGGAGCTCCTGGGGGGCTCCAGGGACGTTGGGGCCGCCTCTCAAATTCGGACTGCGCCAGCGACAGCCATCACCGAGAAGACTGCACGATTCTGAGTGAGCGGGTGCTGCAGAGGTCGCGCAGGAGTCTGGGCTCACCCTCCTTGTCGCTGTAGGGAACCGGCTACAGCAGGAGAGAGTGTTGCCTCAGACGTTCGGGCCTATTTTGGCAGCGGGACCCTTCTTCAGTCCTTTGGGTCAATCTCTCGTGACACGTCCCGGAATAATTCCGACAGGGAAATCCTCAGCCCCTTCGCGACCTTTTCGATATTCACCAGCGCGACGTTCCGCTCTCCGCGCTCGATTCCACCGATGTAAGTCCGGTCCAGGCCGCACATGTCCGCGAACTCCTCTTGTGACACCCCTAACTTGCGCCGCCTTTTCCGAACTGCTTTGCCGAATCGTAGCCGGATGTCTTCCATCATTTTGGCCCTGCATATTTCCCAGCCTCGCTGTTGATATGTCCACGGACTATGAGTATCATCTATTTAGCCCCCGCGGAGGGTCGTCATATGCCACATGAGATCTGTATCGACACGGAAACAGGCAAGGCCTCCATGATGTATGTGGGCGAAGCGCCGTGGTCAGGCAAGACCGGTGGGGCAAACCCAGCTGTCCCGTTCTGGGCATTGTGGGCAGAGATTATCAGCCGCTACAGAACCGCGAGGCCTTTGAGTTCTTCGACCCGATTGCGGGAAAAAGGGCGGCCATTTATCACACGGCCGGGGCGCTTGGTAACGGGGAGAGGGTCTGGATTCTTGCCAAGCTCCCCGAGGACATTCGGGTCATTGGGGACGACATTGCCGAAAAGTACTTGCTGCTGAGCAACAGCCATGACGGCCTGAGCAGCGTGCAGATCAAGTTCACCCCCATTAGGGTGGTCTGCCAGAACACTCTGACGATGGCCCTTCGCCAGGGACCCACCGTCCGCGTGATTCACACTAAAGACATCCACGAGCGGCTCCGAAATGCTGAGCGTATGCTGAGGCTGGTCCACGGTCGGTATGATGAAATCGAGAAAGCTTTTCAAGCGATGACCACGATTCAGATGAACTCGGAGCGGCTGGCTCAATACCTCAAGGGGGTCTTCCCGGATCCTATTGACGGCGAGGACGAGAGGGCGCGAAAGCGCATGCGACTACGCCGCCAATGGGCGGAGTATTTCTTCATTCAGGGAAAGGGGAACCAAGTCCAAGGGGTGAAGGGCACCCTCTGGGCTGCTTACAACGCCATCGCTGAGTACATAGATCATCGCGGGGCTTATCAATCAGCCGACCACCGATTGAATTCGGTGTGGTTTGGTGATGGCTACTCGGCGAAGGCCCGAGCGTTCAGGGTAGCTCAAGAGCAATCGAGGGCTTGGGTGAACTGACGGCGGCCGGTGGGGTCCACCAGCGTTTTTGACGGCCTGCATCAGCGGGCCTCACGGACACACTTTAGGGAAGTCGACCGCTCCTACGGCAATTGTGCGCCACGGCTGGGCGTCCTACTCAGGCTTTTTCTTGACACGGGACCGTTGGGAGCCGTGAGGAGGGGTGATCGTGACGGGGCACCGGCGCGGAACTCGGAATACGTTCATGAAATAGAACTTGAGAGCGTAGAAAGTCCCTGCCTCCAACCCGGCCTCGAGCGCGTCTGGGTCGCGCCGGAAGATGTCCAGTTTCTTGTCATGCTCCTGCGCACTCTGGTAGGTCAAGCCCAGGCAGGTCCGGCACGCAGGGACAGACTTCCCCGGTGCCAAGTGAAGTTTCCTCACGCGTCGCCCGCACCATCCTCGACAGAAGAAATACCAGCGTACGCCGCCTAGAGTCTGCGGCCTGGAGAGCACCGTTATTGGCTCACAAATGGTTCTTCCCAGCCTGTCGGAGTAAAACAGGTACAGGTAGAAACAGTCCGGGACATCGGTCGGCTTCAACAGGTAGTGGAGGGAATTCCTGTTCCCGCTCCAGCCCATCCACTCGATCTTGGCCCGACGATGCTCGAGCAATCCAGCCTGAATCCAGGCATCAATGTCGAGCACAGCGCACTCCTCCACGGTCAGCTTTCGTCGGTGGCCACTCCATCGCGTGCTACCGTATCCGCCCATGCAAGAAAACTCCCCGATTTACCTAAATTGTCTCAATTTGGCCCAAAAGATGTGACCCCACATCCATGAGCACGTCTAGTCGGCCTTTGCAGCGCGCGTGCGTCGTCAGGACAGGGAAAGGCGGTGGGCGGCCCAATCGATCCCACTTTGTGCCGACTTCTTAAGGGCGCCTTCTCTGGCATTCTGGCGGCTCCTGGGAAAACAGCGTCCTCAGGAACGACATCAACCCTCCAGGGCATTCCTAGCTTGACGCGACGTGGGAATGTCAAGGGGACCTCGGAGACCCGCCCGGGCCCCCGAGCGGGTCCGCAGGTAGCTGGCGATCAACCTGACGAGCTTGGTGATTATCCCGCGTCTTGCCCCCTTTGCGCCCGCACCTCGCAACGGTCGCTTCGGCTCACTAGATCCTTTGGCGCTGGAGAGGCCGCTCTCGGGGCTGATCAACCGCAGCGGGAAGTGTAGCGACCGTACGCGCCAGGATAGACGCTGATAAGTCCGGACACAACTTCTGGGCTTGGCTGAGCTTCGTCTCTGACGGGGGCGATTGAATAACCGGGAGTTGCCGAGGTACGGTACACAGCCCTCGGCGGACAATTCTGTTACGGCTAAGTGGCTGTCCATAGGATCGTACTACCCTGGTTCTCTGCTCGCCCAACCTGTTGATAACACGGGGGCGGTGTTACGGATTGTGGCGCTTTCCTGGGTTTTCCTGGCGGCTCTCCAGTTCGCCTGCTTGCATCGGCTCGAGCAGAACACCGAGTCGCCCCTTCTTCCGTGAATGGCGCTGCCACAGAATGCACACCTCGAACCGGCATCTGACTTCGCCTTCCGCGCCCTGTACTTCTCGCCGAAGAAGAGCCGGTCTCGGCATAAGGACGAGCAATACGCTTCAGGCCTGCCCGCGATGGTGTAGCGGACCGTCTGGTTAAGCAGCTTCCCGCACCCGTCGCACTTTTCGCTGATGTAAAGACCCAGGTGGCGAATAAACGCGAGCTCAGTGGGGGTGAGGTTCACGCGGCACCTCCGCCTGCTCGATTTCTAATTCCACGCCAACCTCCGCCAGCTTCGCCAGGATTTCAGGCAACGAAGCACAGGCGTAAGTGTTCGGGTGCGCGAGCCGCCATGCTAGGTCCCGAAGGTAGGCCCCAATGAACTTGTCCACGTCCGTCACGATGCTGCACGGCTGGACGGCTATGGGAGGCGTCTTGGGAGCGTACCGGACCAGCTGAGCCCCCGGCGGCAAGGGCGGGCACTCAGGTGGGGCCGCACTCCCCAGAGCCGCTTGCCGCTCCCGTAGGATTTCGAGGAGCTCAGCCTTGTGTTGCCGGATGGCTTCCAGGAGAGTCCGTGCTTCGGCCATGCCTTTGGGGAACTCGCACCTTAGCCTTTCCCCCTCGGCCAAAGTCACCCTGCCACCCAGGGACTCAAACTGGTCGAGAAGGGCAGTCCCGGAGGTCATATTTCGACCACCTCCGTAGGGGCGGATGGGGCTGAATCATTTGCAGCGGCCACGGAAATATCGCCCCCTTGGGAGCCGCATTTTTTGCGGGCCTGCGAGGCGTCTATTTCCGTGGAGTGCATGAACAGCGTGCCACGGAAACAGGGATCGTCTGCGGCCGCTATTTTCGCAGGTTCCGCGAGGGTTGTATTTCCGTGGGGATTTTCATTTATGCCGGCCTCGGTCACGCTCAAGGGAAAGACTCTGACGGGATGTCCTTGCCCCTGTTCTAACTTCGCAAGCCGCCAATACGTCCCATCGCCCCATCGCAGGACTTCCCGCGCCAACGCCTGGGTAAGTCCCTGTGTTCGCAAGAACGGAACCGTGTCCTTGTCCTTGAACATAACCGCCTCCCCGGCTTCCCATCGCCGGTGGATTTCGTTGAGGAGCGCTCGTACTGCCCGCATCTTGGCTTCCTCCCGTTCACGCTCGCGTTCGGCCCTGGCTTCGGCTCCTTGGCGGTCAACCGCGTCGGTCACGTCGGTCAGGGTCCACGGTTCCTGGCTGAGGTCCATTTCGAGGATGAACGGCTCCGGCTCTTCGCCTAACCGAAACTTCGTAGGTATGAAGGCAAGCCGGTAGACCTTGCGTAGCTTGCGTCGACTCGACCGAGCAGCCCAGGATGCGGCGTCTGCGGGGGGTAGTTCTTCGACCCAGGGTTTGGTCCCCTTGGGCTCGAAGCTGGTGGCGTCGCGGATCTCGTAAACAATATCTGCCCGGTCCTCGATCACCCCCGAGCCTCGCGAGTGCTTGGCAGTTTTCACGCAGTTACCCAGGACGAGCAAGGCAGGGCCGCGTTCGCAGTGAGCGATGTCGAGTAGCGGGGAAATGGCACGCGACGGCTTCGCCGAATCCTGTTCGCCCATCCCCTCCGCGGCTGAATCCAGGGAATCGAGGATGACGACGTCGTAGTCCCCAATGGGAAACTGTACCCATGAAGCGAGGTCCATAAGTCTCGGAACCTTATCCCGAGTCAAGACCTTCAGCGTGGGCGTTTGGCTGGCGCCCCACGACCGAAGCCGCTTGCGCACCTCACTGGGCGGATTGTCCCTATCGAGAAGCAGTATTCGCTTTCCACTGTGCGCCAGCTTCACGGCCAGAGCTAGGCCAACTTGGGTCTTGCCGATCCCGCGTGGCGAAAACAGTTCCGTAATCGCGCCGGGCGCTAGTAAGCGCGGCTCCAGAAAATCCACCTCGTCCGTTCCCGCGACCAGAAAAGTGGGGGCCTCCTGGGCGGCGCTCCAGGGATTCGCGGACTGGCCCTTTTCTCCCGCTACCACATTGTCCGTACCGCGGCGAGCAACGGCGTTGGGTTCATACCGGGAAATGCTTTTCGCAATGGCGCGCACTTCTTGCTCCGGCAAGGATGGTTCACACCGCTCGCGGTTCTCCGTAAGAAGCGCTTGGGCGATCGCTGCTTCGCTCATTCCTCTTCGGCGCATGGAACCCGCAAGGCTGGTCAAGTGGGCGTTTCGCATGCCCGCCTGGACTTTCTCGCCGCTCCCATTGCTGCTCGCAGGCCGTGGCTCGCGAAGCAGCTCGACAAACCACGATGGCAGCTCGGCGGGCTGGTTCCTGTTAAGCCACCGGTAGCGCTTGCCGCTCGGATGAAGCGAACGCGGAGCGACCACGTAACCCCCCTCACCGCGAATGTCCAGGCCCGGACCGAGCTTGCCTGCTGAGTTTCGTACGCCGCCTTCTGGCTCCTTGAAGTAGAGATGCCGCCCCTTGCCGGTGCGGGCTTCAAGGGTGACGGGCAACGAGCCAAACCGCGCTTGGAGGATAGCGAGCGATCTTTCGCCATCCTCGCCGTCTACATCCAGGACTGCTAGGCCAGAAGTGGAGCCTGTGACAATACCCAGGTTGGAATCAGGCCACTGGCCCCACCATGCGGCGATTATGTTGGGATCGCAAGTTGCGTCCTTAAGCCCGTGCTCGGTGCGGGGGTGTTTCCCAGGCGATGGGCACTCGGAAGTGCCGCAGGTGCACCATCCGTCCACAACGGCGTGAAGGGGAAGGACAGCCATCCCACGGCGAGCATAGGCAATCGCAAAGTGCTTAACTGCCGGCTCGCTCATCGGGTCACCTCTCGGAATCTTACGTTCGCCATCATCCGTCGGACCGCAATAGGAAAGCGCGTACTTCCCGTGCGCCGTGCGGGTTCGCGCAGGGCGGTGTGCGCTATTTCAGCACAAGAGAGCTTCACGAGCGCACCCCCCGCGGCATGCTCGCCCGCGCCTCAAGATATCGCCCGGGCTCTGCGTGCTTGAGCAGCCAGGGCGGCCCCAGTCTAGTAAGCCGCAGGCGCGCTAGGCGGCGTTCGTCTCGAAGGAGCCCCTTCCTCACAACAGTTGCTTGCGCCACTGCGTCCACTGACCACGCGAGGCGTTCGTATTGCTCGCGTTCCATCTGCCACTCGCCGTGCAAGTTCGGTCTTCGACTAAGACCACAAACATCCGTTTCTCCCGTCCGGTCGCTACCGGCCGGCGTCCGGCCGTTCTCTGGCACGCATGGGGCCACGGCCGCGCTCCAGGAGCTTTTCCAGTTCACTGGGCTCAATCAACACGCGGCGCGAGAAGCGCGTGGCTTTCAGTCTGCCGTCCGCAATCATTCTGCGAACCGTCCACGGACTGATCGAAAGCGCCTGGGCAGCCTCTTTCACGTCCAACGCCAGTTTTTGCTCCACGTTCAGACCTCCATTTCAATCTCAGTCATGCCCACGTCGGGCATCGTACATGCTTCAGGTGGTACGATTTTCCTTGACAAGGCATTCTCGCGTCAAATAGAATCAATGCCATGCCTAAGTCACTTAGCCGTATGTCACGCAACTACGCAGGCGAGTTTGAAGGCTACCGCGTCGTTACTTGGTTAAACCGGAATAAGGGGGGTGCCAAAGCCAAGTGTGTACTTCGCGTGCTGGATCTTCTCCCGAAATATCGGCGAGCAGTGGCTCCCTGGATCGCCAAGGGGATTTCCGGGGTTACAGGTCCCGAGATGGCTCTGTTGGAAAAGCTCGGGCGTGCACTTTGGGCAGAGTTGGGTCGCTGGCCAGTGTACCTCTGTCTCGACGCGGACTCGATCGAATGGGCCAAAATGCCTAAATTCACCTATGCGAGGGCTGACTCGGCGGGTGTAGCTCTACTCAATATGATACGCCTGTTCGAGCAAGGGCTTATCCACCGAGTGCGCCGGTGCCTCAAGTGCAAGAAGTGGTTCTACGCGCGCTTCCGCCACCAACAGTTTTGCTCGACCCGGTGCCAGCAATCCCATTACAGGTCGAGTGAAGAATGGAAAGCATACCGGCGAGAATGGATGCGTCAGTACAGGAGACTAACGCCGTAGCCGAACGTGCGATGGGAGGGAGCTATGTCCGTCTACAAGCGCGGGAAAGTCTACTGGTTCCACTTTTGGTTCAACGGGGAGCACATCCAGCGGGCCACCAAACAAGGCAACCCCCGGGTAGATTCTCTCTTCGCTGTCAATGCAGTTCAGGCGGGCGTAGCCGCGAGAGCTGGTTGATAAACCTTGGAGCCGTCGAAGGGCAACACGTGCCGGAACATGCCGTAGAGGGCGTGGAGCAGCTTACGCATGACGGCCACCAGGGCCTGCATTTTGAGTTTGCCCCGCGCCAGCAAGTGCTCATAGTAAGCGCGAAAATGGGGATCGTGGCGCACCGCCACCAAGGCGGGCATGTAGAGGGCGCGGCGCAAGTGCGCATTGCCGGCCTTACTGATGCGGGTCTTCTTATGCACGGACTTTCCCGAAGTGTGTTCCCGGGGATCCAGACCGGCCTGGGCGACCCACTGGCGAACGTCCAGGTCCGCCGCCAGGACCGCCAACTCCGCCAGGATCTGAAGGGCGCTGGTCTGGGCGACGCCCGGGAGGGTGAGGAGCAGATTGAACTTGAGTTGGAGCTCCGCCTCCTGGGCGATGAGCTTCAAGGCTTCCCGGGTCAGCCGTGCCAGGGCCCGCTGATGAAAGCGGAGGCTGCGTTCTAGATCTTGGCAGATGATCTGGGGCAGAGCCTGGGCGGCTCGCGTGGCGTGCAGGCGGTTCTTCTCCGCCGTGCACAGTTCAGTCAGGGCCTCCAGGCGCCGCGCCAGCGCGTGTAAGGCCAGAGCAGGAGGCGAGGGCGCTGGCCAGGGCTGAAAGGGCATGCGGGCGGCAAACTCCAGCAGCACCACCGCGTCCAGACGGTCGTTCTTGCTCCGCTCGAGGAGGGCCTGAGCAAAGTGACGCACGGCGCGCGGATTGGCCACCATCACCTCGATCCCCGGCGCGGCGTGCAAGGCCAACGCCAAGTCCAGGCCGTAGACCCCGGTGGATTCCAGGCAGACTTGAACCAGGCGCCCTGGGCGCCCCAGGTAACGCACGATCGCCCGATGGCCCTGGGGCGTGTTGGGGAACGACTTCCAAGGCTTCAGCTTTCCCTCCCGGCGCAGAGCCACGATCAGTTCCTTCGCGCTGATTTCAATTCCGGCATGATCGGTCTTGTGCATGACAGCCTCCTTGAGTTAGGCTGTGGTTCCGGCTCCCCGACCCTGTGCCCTCTCCGGTCGAGCTTGAAAACGCAGGCTCCAATGGCCTCTGATTCTCCTCGGCCTGGGAGAAGAGGGCGGGGGGCCTATCTACTCGACAGGCTCTCGACGCCGCTG
>Ga0315280_10002992_pt1 | contig 26531 bp, 25 predicted proteins | sample YL17G06_40_MG_FD_203697 | JGI IMG/M metagenome (GOLD analysis project Ga0315280, IMG submission 203697) | Sediment microbial communities from Yellowstone Lake, YNP, Wyoming, USA - YL17G06_40 | ecosystem: Environmental > Aquatic > Freshwater > Lake > Sediment | place: USA: Wyoming | collected...
GTTCGGATGCCTACACCCGCCACGGCAGCATCCACCTGAGCACCTACGAACTGGAATATCCCGGCTACAAATACAACATGTTTGATATTGTGGCGGCGATTGGCTATGTGCAGTTCGGCAAGCTGGACTACTACTATCAGCGCCGGCAGCGGCTGATGGACATATACAAAGCAAAGCTGGGCAACCGCGACGATCTGGTGTTTCAGGGCTGCCATAGCGAGGATAAAAGTGCGTTGCATCTGGCGATTATCAAGCTTAAACCGGAAATGCAGCGAGTGGACAGACTGCAAATCGCCGGGGCGCTACTGGCGGAGGGAGTTTGCCTGGGCGTGCATTACCGCCCGCTGCACCTGCTTAAGTATTACCGCGAACGCAAGGATCAACTGGGGCTAAGCCTGCCTGTGGCGGAGGAACTGGGGCAGACCGTCCTTACCCTGCCGCTCTTCCCCCGCATGACCGATGCTGAAGCCGGCTTGGTCGTTACTGCAGTCGCCAAGGTTTTGAACTATTATCATCGTGATTGATGTTGCCATGAATTATCATCTGGCATAGAATAGTATAAAATCAGCCAAGAGGTGAGCCATGTCGGAAGGTGGAATTTTACTGGTTATATTTGGAGGGTTTTTCCTTCTCATCATATTGATGACCTCCATCAAGGTTCTGCGTGAATATGAGCGGGCGGTTATCTTCCGCCTGGGGCGGTTGGTGGGCACCAAGGGTCCTGGGCTTATCTTCCTCATCCCCATCGTGGATAAAATGGTGCGGGTGAGCCTGCGCATCTTCGCTATGGATGTTCCTCCGCAGGACATTATCACCCGTGATAACGTCTCCATCAAAATCAGTGCGGTCATCTATTTCCGGGTGATGGATGCCGCCAAAGCCATAGTGGAAGTGGAGCAATATATGTATGCCACCAGCCAGCTCTCGCAAACCACTCTGCGCAGCACTTGCGGTCAGATGGAGCTGGATGATCTGCTGGCGGAGCGGGAGAAGATCAACATCTCTCTGCAGCAGCATCTGGATGCCATGACCGAGCCCTGGGGCATCAAGATCAGCAAGGTGGAGGTTAAGAACATTGACCTGCCGCAGGAGATGCAGCGTGCGATGGCAAAGCAAGCTGAGGCGGAACGCGAGCGTCGTGCCAAGGTCATCAACGCCGAGGGTGAGTATCAGGCAGCGCAGCGCCTCACCGATGCGGCGAAAATTATTGCCACCGAGCCTGTTTCGTTGCAATTGCGCTATCTGCAAACTCTGCGCGAGATTGCCTCCGAAAATAACAGCACCACGCTCTTCCCCATCCCCATTGATTTCCTGAACGCATTCACCAAGCGAGTCGGGAGCTGATGGCAATAACGGGTAAATGCCGTAACCACCCGGACCGCCAGTCGGAGGCGATATGCCGCGTGTGCGGCGCCGAGATTTGCCATGAATGTGCTGAGGGGGCGTTTTGTGTCTGTCCGCGCCATCGCAAACCCATTGCCGGATGGAGAGCTTTGGCAGTTCTTGCGTTGTTAGCGCTGTTGCCGCTGGGCTATTGGGTCGCGCAGATTAACAAACCGTCGGCATTGGCAGGGGCGCAGGACTTTGCCAACCAGACCGCGCAGGGTGTGTTGGAGCGGGTCAAGGCCGCTATGATGGAATATGCCCGTGATGTGGGGCGCTATCCCACTGCGGGCGAGGGGCTGGAGGCATTGATCAAGGGGAAGCGCGCCGCTGACACCCCCGAGCCGGCTCCGGTGGCTGCGGTGCCGCAAAAGGAACAACCCGCCGGCACCGAGACTAAACCGCTTCCCACCATCCCACCCTCCGAGTTGATCCCGGGCTGGCGCGGACCCTATCTGCCCACCGAGATGTGGGAGGAGGGCTTCCCCGATGCACTGGGTGGCAAGGTGCGCTACGAAGTGGGTAAGGCGCTCACTTCGCATGACGGCAAATTCCGCCTGGAGATGGGTGCGCCTCCGCCCAAGCGCGAGAACCGCCCCGAGGAACCCAAATCCACCACCGGATAGGATTAGACGGGAGAAATTGGAATGAACTGGATAACCACAAGCGAGATTTGGGGGCTCCTCATCTCGTTTGGCTTCGTGTTCGCGGTGATAGCCATTGCCACCATGTGCGGCAAGCTTTTCAAGCTGCGCCCCGAAACCACCCGCAAGATAGTGCACATCGGCGTAGGCAACTGGATACTTCTGGCGCCACTGCTCTTCACCCATTGGTATATCGCCATCATCGGTCCCGTTTGCTTCATCATCCTCAACACCCTCAGCTACTACAAGAATATATTCTCGGCGATGGAGTTGCAGCGCTCCAACGCCGGCACCATCTACTATTCAGTGGCGCTCACCCTGATCGTGGCGTTCTTCTGGTTGCGCACCGACCCTGTGTGTGGGCTCCATGATTTGCGACCGTTTGCAGTGGTCGGAATATTGGCGATGGCGTGGGGCGATGGCATGGCATCGGTGTTCGGCGAGAAGTGGGGCAAGAAGCTGGAGATTGATTTCGGCACCACGCGCAAGTCACTGGCGGGTTCATCCGCCATGTTGGTGTTTGCCTTCCTGGCAATCTTCCTCGCCACCCACATCTTTGCCGCCTCCAACCCGCTCTTCCTGCCCGGTTATGCGCTGGGGCAAAACCTGTTCTACTCAGCCTTGACTGCGCTGGTAGCCACCGCGGTGGAGTTCATTCCCAGCCGCGGCTTTGATAACCTATTCGTGCCCATAATCAGCGGTCTGGTTTACTATCTGTTGAATACGGGCATCATCTAAAGGTAGCAACACCTATGCGATTAAGAAGTCTTTTCATTATAATCTTCATATTGATCATATCCGTAACGGCAGTAATGGCAGCAAAGCCATCTGCGGGTGCACAACCCCCGCAGCCGCCGTTGAACCCGAATCTGGCACTAAGTGCCCGCGACGATATCCTGAACTCGCTCACGGCACGCATCCTGGCAATCAAGCGGGATCTGCTGCCACCGGCAACACCCAATCCCTCCTATGAACTCGCCGCCGCGCAGGATAAGCTCCTGCGGGATTACTTTGCCTATGCCGACAATCTCCAGAAGGATGTTTTAGCCTCCGCCCGCAGCGAACTGGATACATCTCTTGACGAAAAGCTGGCTGCCAACACCTTCAATCCCATCCCGATAGTGGAGGAGGAACGCGCCCGCACGGTGCAAATTTATGCCCAGAAATATGAAGAGGGGTTAAGGAACTTCCTTACTGGCAGGATGGCTGAGATTGAGACGCTGCAGCATGAAGCTAGCCAACTGATCAAACCGGGTAGCGATATCTTCCCGCTGGGATTGGTGGCGATTTGCGGCTTGATCCTGATCATCGGGCTGGCGTTGGCGCTGCCGGGGCTGGTGTTGGGCAGGGTGCCGCAGAACCGCCTGCGCTGGCTGCAAGGCTCGCTGGGCGTAATCAATCTTGGCATACTGATGGTTTGCTATGGGTTGGGAGCATTGGTGATCATCGCCGCAGTGCTGGGCGGGTTGCCCAATCTACTCTGGTATCTGGGTGCGATGGTGGTGGGGCTATTGCTGCTGCTTACTGCGCGCATCATAGTTTCCCTCATCCGTTCGCAGCACCCCGAGGAGCGACCCGGTGAAGGTGTCACGCGATCTTTTTCGCGGGAAAGGGATAGGGAGCATCGTGAACGCCCGGTCAGCGTGCCGGAAAAGACCCGCCATCGGGAATTCCCCCGCACCAGACATCATCCGGAAAAACCCGCTCCTGCACCCACGCCCCGACCCGCACCGGCACCTACGGCTGGACCTACACCCGCACCTCCTGCACCCATTACTGTGCCCTCAGCAGCGCCCCGACCCAAACCACGGTCCAGGTCACTACCTCGTCCTGCACCTTCACCCAAACCACCCGTCTCATCCGATCGCCGTGATACCAGACCGCGCAGTCAGAAGATCAATCTGGAGGGTATGGATGAGGATCAATCCGCCACTACCCGCATAGTTGAGGCGCTAACGCCGCCGCCGGGATTTGAATCGGAATTGGATAGATTGGCAAGCGCTGGCGAGATACCCCGCAGCCGCGAACGGGGAACTATCACGCCACCCACGTCAACAACTCAAGTACCTGCTCCAGAGGAAGCACCTGCCGAGACCAAACCCAAGCGGGGCAGACGACCCAGGAAGAAGGTAGTGGCGGAAGAGCCACCAGTTGCCGTTTCCGAGGAACCTGCCCAAACAGAAACCGAAGCAAAACCCGCAGATGAGGTAGAGGATTTTGCCCATATTTTTGGCAAGTCGGCAAATCCCTTGGTGGATACCGCCCAGGTTTCGCAGCGCCCGGGCAGAAAGCGCAAGAAATCCTTCCGCCGCTAACCTTATGAGAAGAATCCTCCTGGTTGTTTTATCAGCGCTATTAATGACCCTGCTGCTTGGTGGGGATTGTTCGGAGGAAACCACGCCACCTCCCGAATGGCGCTATTGGAATGTGGAAAACGGGTTGGGGGGCAACACAGTGAACCGCATCTGGGTGGATAACGCCAAACTGACATGGTTCGCCACCAGTGGCGGACTAAGCCGGCTGGCGGGGGAGAACATGACGAATCAAACCTCGACGGACGGGTTACCTAGTGACGAGGTGTGGTCGGTATGTCGCGCAACTAATGACGATCTTTGGGTTGGCACCCCCAATGGGGCAGCCCGGCTTCACACCGATAATCCATGGATAACCTATGACACAGTTGATGGCTTGCCTTCCAATAGTATCCGAGCTCTCTTCCCCGACAACGAAGCTGGTGTTTGGCTGGCAACCGATGCTGGTCTCTCCCACTTCAACACCAGTATATTCATCAACTACACTACGGCACAGGGCATGCCCACCAACCAGTTTTGGGATGTATATGTAGCGCAAAACGGAGATGTATGGGCGGGCAGCGATGCCGGCGCGATCAAATTGGCGGGGGGCAGCGGCACTCCAATCATTTACAACACCTCGTCGGGAATGGCGGATGATATAGTCTATGCGGTCTATGTGGTGAATGGGGATGTTTGGTTCGGGACAGCAAACGGCGCCAGTATATTGCAGGGCTCGCAAATGACGACCTTCCGCACCGAGCAGGGCTTGCCCACCAATTTGATCTACGACATCACTGAGGATACCCAGGGTGGGATATGGTTTGCTACTGGTGGAGGGGGAGTAAGCCGTTACTTTTTAGGGGAGTTTCAGAACTACTCCAGTTCGGATGGTATGACCGCTGATTATGTGCTGGCGGTGGCAGTGAACAATCTAAATACGAAGTGGTTCGGGTTATTGGGCGGGGGAGTTAATCGTCTGGTAACCTATTAGCCTAACAGCAGAATTTAAAGTAGGTTACATTTGATAACTTAAAGCGAAATTTCTGTGGAATCAATTTATTAAAGTTGATTCTAAAAGAACATGTATGATCGCATACCTCGCTTTAGGTTTAGTGGTATAACCAATTGGAATATAACTATTTGTATTGGAGGAGAAATGCCAGTTTCAGTCACCCCGGTCCAGAATAATTCGGATCTGAAAAAATTCATCCGTTTGCCGTGGATGATCTATCGCGGCAACAAGGTTTGGGTTCCACCCTTGATGGTTGATGTCAAAAACATGTTGGATCGGAAGAAAAACCCTTTCTACGAACACAGCGAAACCCAGGAATTCCTTGCCCGGCGCGAGGGCAAAGTGGTGGGCAGGATCTGCGCCATCTGGAACAACAACCACAACAAGTTCCACGACGAAAAGTGTGGTATGTGGGGCTTTTTTGAATGCATAGACGATCAGGAGGTGGCAAATGCCCTCTTTGATGCCGCCAAAGCCTGGGTAAAAACCAAGGGCGCCGATACCTTCCGCGGTCCCTTCAACCTTACTACCAACGATGCCATCGGTCTTTTGTTGGATGCCTACGAGCTTCCCCCCGTCGTGATGTGCACATATAACCCACCCTACTATGTGGATTTGGTGGATAAATATGGCTTCGTGAAGGCGAAGGATGTGCTGGCAATGTATCGTGACAACAGCACGCCGGTTCCCGAAAGGGTGAGTGCCATCGTGGAGAAGCTTGCCAAGCGCAGCGGTTTTACCATTCGTCATGTTGATCTGAAAAAATGGGATGAAGAGGTTGAATTGGTGAGACAGCTTTACAACAAATGCTGGGAGAAGAATTGGGGCTTTGTTCCCATGACCGAGCATGAGTTTAATCATACCGCCAAGGACCTGAAGATGATTGTTGACCCCGAGATGGTATTTGTAGCCGAGGTTGATGGCAAAGCGGTAGGTTTCCAGCTTAACGTCCCCGATGCCAACGAGCTGACCCGGGTTGCCAATGGGCGTCTTTTCCCTTTCGGTTTAATCAAGATTCTCGTCAAGAGCTGGTTTCACAAATTTACCACCCTGCGCGTCATGCTCACCGGCATATTGCCCGAATACCGCAATCGCGGCATAGACATGGTGTTCGTCCACCGCATTTTCATGGTGGCAACGGGAAAAGGCTTTAAGGTAGCCGATCAATCGTGGCAATTGGAGGATAACCGGCTCATCAATGCCACCATCAGCCACATGGAATCCTTTCCCTATAAACGGTGGCGCATCTACGAGGTTCCGGTCAACTAACCTGACACTTGATTAAGGGCGGGATCCTTTCCTTCCGCCCTTTTATTATTGGGATTGGCACTCTCTATGCATGTCGTGTTAGAATGGAATCCGGAGGCAGCTTGACCGACCAACCCCAATCCCATCTTGGCGTACGCCAGGAAGAGTTTGAGCAGGAAGTCCTGCCGCACATGGAGACCCTGCACCGCTATGCCTTGCGCCTGACACTCAACTCGTCAAAGGCGGAGGATTTGTTGCAGGAGACTGTGATGCGCGCCCACCGTTTTTTTGACCGCTTTGAGACCGGAACCAACATCAAAGCCTGGCTCTTCAAGATTATGAAGAACCTCTTCATCAACATGTATCGCTCCAGTCAGCGTGCCGGTATCTCCGTCCCCCTGCAGGACAGTGAAGGCAACCCCTGGGATCTGCCCGGTGCGACTGATGTTGAGGAAGAGCTGATGAGCAAGGTGCTCCCCGATGAGGTGGAGAAGGCGGTGGAGCATCTGCCTGAAATCTTCCGTGAAGCAGTCCGCCTTGCCGACCTGGAGGGGCTTAGCTATCTGGAAATAGCAGACGCCCTGGATATCCCCATTGGCACGGTGCGCAGCCGCATCAGCCGCGGAAGATCCATGCTCAGGCGCGAGCTCTATGCTTATGCCAAGGAACGGGGCATGGTGCATTCATTAAGACCGGAAGACTTGGAGGACGATAAGGAGGAGGAAGAATGATAGCTAGGTTGATCCTGATCATGTTGGTAGGGGTTATTAGCTGCGCATTTACATGTAATGCACAAACTCAGTCATCAGCCGCACCCACCGAGGAATCCCTCCGTGCACAATGCAACGATTTACTGGCAGCCAGAGGCTACATTGCCACCAGTCAGGCAGGGGTGTGGACAAAAACGGTGAGTGGTCTTACTCAGACATGGAAGCTATCCAAGATCACAGTGGAGCCGCCCAAGAAAGCCGGGGAACCTTACTATGGCTTCATTCTGTTGGATAAATACGAATCCGGTGATCCCAACCCGCACGGCAGCTTTGCCGAGGGCTTTGCCTGGCAGGAATCGTCCCATAGCTGGGTTCCTCTTTTGCCCAGCGTTGTCGTCAGCCCCTAATCAGCCTCCAGTCCAATAGAAGCGAAATATTTCTTGAATTTACCAATTTCGTTTGCTATAATATGCACATCTAGGGAGAAGGAAGCATTTCTCCCTTTACTTTCGTTCATAAAAGGGTTGATAACATGAATCGCGAATTTTTGGATGCGGTAAAACAGCTGGCGGAATCAAAGGGAATAGACCGCCAGATATTGATAGAGGCTATTGAGTCCGCACTTAGTTCCGCCTCGCGCCGCAGCCACCTGGAAAGCCAGGAGATGCGCATCAAAATCGTGGAGCGCGAAGGTGAGGTAGTTATTGTCTGTGTCAAGACTGTGGTGGAAGAGATAGTGGAGGAAGGATTGGAGATTTCGCTTGCCGAGGCACAGGAACTTATCCCCGATGTGGAAGTGGGTGATGAGCTGGAGATTCCCGTTGACCCGGAGAGCTTCGGACGCAACGCAGCGCAGATCGCCAAGCAGGTCGTCATCCAAAAAATCCATGATGCCGAACGGGATCAGGTCTATGATGAGTTCGTCCATCTGGAAAATGAAATCATCACCGGCACCGTCAAGGGCGATGCTAAAGGCACCATAGTGGTTGACCTGGGCAAAGCCGAGGGCGTCATCCCCTTCAAAGAAAAGATTCCCGGCGAGGACCTGCGCATCGGCGATAGAATTCGTGCCTATGTGCTGGAGGTTAAAAAGAAGCCCAAGGGACCAAGCATAGTATTAAGCAGAACCCATCCGCGCTTTGTGGTCAAGCTGTTTGAGTTGGAAGTGCCGGAGATTTATGATAAGACGCTGGAGATCATGGCAATCGCCCGTGAGCCGGGCAGTCGCACCAAGATGGCAGTGCGCTCCAACGACCCCAATGTTGATCCCGTGGGCACCTGCGTGGGCATGCGCGGCTATCGTGTGCAGGCGGTGGTGCGGGAGCTTAACGGTGAAAAGATAGACATCTTCCCCTGGTCGGATGATGCGCCCACATTGGTCACCTTTGCACTGGCACCCGCCACCATCAACCGCATCGTGGTGGATGAAGACACCGACAGCATGCTGGTGGTCGTCCCCGATGAACAACTCAGCCTGGCTATTGGCAAGAACGGGCAGAATGTGCGGCTGGCAGCCAAGCTCTCCGGCTGGCACATAGACATTAAAAGCGAGACTCAATACAATGCCACCCTCAAGGAGGAGGCAATCCTCAAGGAGGAGCAGGTGGCTATTTATCAAACTTTGCCTGCTGTTGCCAGCAAGGAGATGGCGGAGGATATTTTTGAAGAAGGCTTCATCACGATAAAACATCTGGCTTTGGCGGAAGTGGATGAACTGGCGGAGGCGCTGGACATCCCTGAGGATAAAGCGCTGGAGATTATTGATCAGGCACGCACCAAGCTGGAGGAAATGGGCATAGACCTGGTTTCTGCCGCCGAGGAACTCAATGAATATGATGCCAGTTACGAAGATTTCTCCGATGATGAGGAATCTTTAGAATAATACGGCGATTTTAAGAATTATGATTGTTAAGGCTTTGGATTTGCCTTACAATTGAATTACTACAAAGGATCGGGCGGAGTTGCATGGCGAAACAAAAGATTGCAGACATAGCCAAAGAAAATAAGATCACACCTCACGAAATCATCCGATTACTCGCGGGTGAGCCCGGTGCGCCCCAAACCGAGAATGATACTATCGGTGAAGATTTAATCATCACACTTAAAGCCAAACTCAAAGCGCGGCGCATAGTCCGCATACCCAAAGCCACCATTCCGCCATCCGAGGAACATCCCACCGAGGTTGCCGAAACCAAGCCTGCAACGCCATCCCCATTGGTAGAGGGGAAACCTACTGCCGAGATACTTCCTGCCAAGACGGTTGAGGAAACCAAATCCACGGTTGAAGAAAAACCAAAGGAAGAACCTGTAACAGAGCTCGTGCCTGAACCTGTCACCGCGGAGGAACAACCAGCTGAACCGATTATTACCGCGCACAAAAAGCCCGAAAAGAAGCGCCGCAATGGTCCCAAGATTATTTACCGCCCCGGCGACCCCACCACGACATTGCCTCCAGGTGTAACAGTCCCACCAAGCGTCTCGGGCGAACCGACGACCATAGGCTCCAGCCCTTCAGGGAGAACTGGAGAGCGCCTGGGTGATCGTTTTGGCAGGGGAGGGGATCGCAGTCGCCGCGGCAGGGATGGCAGACCAGCAGGAAGACCCACACCCGGAAGCACAAGACCCGCGCCGGGAGGTGGCAGACCATCACAACCCGGCACTCGTCCCGCTCCTGGTTCCAGCGGACCTCCCGGATCATCTTCCCGTCCTACGCGCCCCACCAGACCCTACCCCGGCAGTGGTGGCAGCAGACCTTACACACCCGGCAGCGGTCCTTCTACACGACCTTCTGCCGGGGGCAGATTTCGTCCCGGCACCTCGGGCAGTCCCGGTAGTGGTCCGCGCCCATTTGGTCGCGATGCGCGCCCCGGCATCCCCCGCAAAACTACCAGAGGAGTGACCGGCGGTTATGTCCCTCCTCCCACCAAAGAGGTCACCCCGGAGCGCAGGCGCAGCACCAAGGTCACCAAGCCATCACCCATCATAGAAAAGCCCAAGATCAGCATCCGCGCCCGCCTGGAGGAGAAGCTGCTGACCGACGAGGCATTGGAGATGATCCGCAAGGCGGACCTGCTGCTGGATGAATCGGGCGAAGTGATAGAGCCCGTGGTTGAGGTGGAAGAAGACGCCACCACCCGTCCCAGCCGTGGACGCGGAGGGCAACGCCGGACTGCTGGCGGAACCATGGTTGCGCCCAAACCGAAGAAATATCAGGTTAAAACCATAGAAATATCCCGACCCCGCCTGCTGGGCGATTTCGCGCTGGAAACTGGTCGCGAGCTTGCTGATGTCAAGGCAGAGGTTGCCAAGCTCAGCAACAAGCCCCCCGAGGTTCTCTCCATCCTGTCGCTGGAGGCGCAGCAGATCATCGCCGAGGAACTGGACCTGGAGGTTGTGCTCCACGAAAAGCCCGGCGACATCCGTCCCCGTCCACCCATCGTCGCAGTGCTCGGTCATGTTGACCACGGCAAAACCAGCCTGCTGGATGCCTTCCGCCACACCAACATCACGGCACAGGAAGCCGGCGGCATCACCCAGCACATAGGCGCCAGCGTGATAGACATCCCCAAGGGTCGCCTGACCTTTGTGGATACGCCGGGGCACGAGGCGTTCACCGCCATGCGGGCACGCGGCGCCCAGGTCACCGACATCGTGGTGCTGGTGGTGGCTGCCGACGACGGCATCATGCCGCAGACCATAGAAGCCATCAACCATGCGCTGGCTGCCAATGTCACCGTCATAGTCGCCATCAACAAGATAGACAAGCCCGACGCCAACCCGCAACGGGTGCGCCAGGAACTGCCCAAGTATGGGCTTAACCCCGAGGAGTGGGGCGGCACCACCATTTGCGTGGAGGTATCCGCCACCACCGGCAAGGGCGTGGATACCCTGCTGGAGATGATCCTCTTGCAAGCCGAGATACTGGAATTGAAAGCGGATTACTCCGGCGATGCGGTTGCCACGGTCATAGAGTCCATAGTGGACCCGCGGCGGGGCAATCTGGCATCGGTGCTGGTGCGCTCGGGCATGCTGAAGACCGGCGATAACTTTGTGGTGGGCACGGTGGCGGGGCGGGTTCGTTCCCTTACCGATGACCGCGGCAAATCCGCCAAGACTTGCACCCCCGGGCTGCCGGTGGAACTCATGGGCGCCTCGGGATTGCCGGGCGTGGGCGAGAACCTGTTCGTGCTGCCCGATGAAAAGCGGGCGCGGTTGCTGGCCGAGATGGTTGCCACCGAGCGTGCGGGAGGGGAGCCTAGCGGCGAGGGTCGCATCAGCCTGGACGACTTCTTCAAGCAGATGACCGAAGGCTCGGTCAAGGAGCTGAACCTTATCCTCAAGGGTGATGCCGTGGGCACGCTGGAAGCGGTCTCGCAGGCGATAGACATGCACGCGGGTGCCGAAGTCAAGCCCCGCATCATCCATAAAGCGGTGGGCGCCATCACCGAGTCCGATGTCCTGCTCGCCAAGGCGAATAAGGCGGTGGTGGTGGGGTTTGCGGTGCCGGTGGAGAACCGGGCGCAAACCACCGCCGAGACCGAGCGAGTGGAGATTCGCACCTACAGCATCATCTACGAGCTGCTGGAGGACCTGAAGTCGGCGCTGGTGGGCATGCTGGAGCCGGAGATCGTGGAATCCACCGTGGGCAGGGTGGAGATACGCAATGTGTTCCGGCTGCCCAAAACGGTGGTGGCAGGGTCGTTTGTGCTCTCGGGCAAGGTGGTGCGCGGCGCACAGGTGCGGCAATACCGCGGTGACGAAGTGATATGGACGGGCAGGATTGAATCGCTGCGGCGGTTCAAGGAGGATGTGAAGGAGGTTGCCGCCGGCTACGAATGCGGCATAATGCTGGAGAGCCGCAACGATGTGAGCGAGGGCGACATCCTGGAGGTCTATACCCAGGAAAAGGTGCTAAGAAGGGTGTAATTATTGGAATTGGAATTGCAGGGGGTGATTCAGTGGATCGCCCTTTTTTTATAATATTAGATATTTATGAAAACCATTGATGGGGGCAAACCATGCGGAAACGCATTGTGGGCAATTTGTGTTATACTTTTATTGAGATGAGTGTGATGAAAGCCCTTCTATTTATTCCAATCTGTTTGCTGCTGCTGGCAACTGCCGGTTATCCCTCATTGCACCGCCTAACCACAGACTTGGCTGTAGATAATTATCCATGCTGGTCACCTGATGGCACTAAAATTGTGTTTACCTCAAATAGAACTGGACATAATCAAATATGGGTAATGAATGCCGATGGCACAAATCAGCATAATATATCCAATAGCTCAAGCAGTGATTTAACACCGGCTTATTCACCCGATGGTAGTAAGATTGCTTTTACTTCCGATAGAGCCAGAAATGGAGACTATGATATTTACATAATGCCACCAGAAGGCGGTATTGCAACTAGATTAACCCAAACAATTGAACTAGAAGCATGGCCAACTTGGTCACCGAACGGAATGTATATTGCTTATCATAGAGGAGTTGATATTTATAGTGATATTCACATCTGGAAAATATTATCAGCCGGTGGAACCGGGATACAATTAACATTTGATGGTTTTCAGGACTTTAATCCATCTTGGTCACCAGATGGAAACAATATCGCTTTCTATGCGTTTGATAGGTTTGGACCGGGAGCCCATGTAGGCACCATGACGCCAAACGGGGACGATATCACTGAAATAACCGGTGGTGAAATGCCTTGCTGGTCACCAGATAGTCTTTATCTAGCTTTTGAGTCTTACAATATATATACTATCCCTGCTGGTGGTGGTATTCCGCAGCAGATCACTTTTTTTACCGATGGACAGACTGCAAACCCAGCGTGGTCACCTGATGGAACAAAAATTGCTTTCCAGTATGTTTATAATTTCAATTTTGATATTTGGTACATTGATTTAAATGATGATAGAGTAGAGTCGTTAACTTTGGGTAAAATAAAATCTTTATACAAATAGAAAGCTCCCACTTGGGAGCTTTCTTATTTGTTCTGTTCTACCAGATAACCTCTTTTTCAAAGATGAGGAATGGTTCAAACCAGATGTTTTTCAGGTACGGTGAATCAGGGAACGACGTTTTCCAACACCAGCTAGCTACAGCTACATCGGCGGCTCTTGTCTTCCACTTACCCCAAACATCTTCATGTGGCAGGTAAGCAGCGTTATAGGACCAGTTGTGGTTAACACTGCCTTTATAATTTCCTTTATTGGGTGTTGGATTCAGGAAATCTTTGCCGCATTTCACCCATTGCCACGGACAAACCATGCGGAAAGTATCCACCTTTTGTGTTCGCAGATAAGCTCTAATCCGTAGATCGTTACGAGGATCAGATTGACCACTGATGTTCCAGTTGACATTTTCTTGAAGGTATTCTGTGAATTCAGAATGTCCATAACTCTCCATGCGGCAGCTATCATTTCCGGTCTTCTTTGTGGCAGGGTCGTTAAAGACCTTGACTTCATTCTGATTCTCTGGATCATCCCAATGCAGGAATGTATGGGGATAACCGGAACCGGCATCCTCAAAGCTATAATTACGCTGTAGCAATTGGATTGAACCAATTGAATGTGTTTTCATCTATACATCGCCTTTATTTTCCCGACAGTGGAAAACGAGAACTGGCATAAATCTAGAACCCAAAGCCCGGTCATAAAACGATAACATATTCTATTCCCATCAGGTGACCAAGCAGGATCCATATACCACCAACTAACGGGGGCAGGCATAAGTTGGATCGTTTGATTGGTGATGAAATTATAAATATAGATAGAGTAACCTCCAAATGAAGTGCCAGCATCAAAAGCTATTTTATTGTTATCCGGGCTCTATTTTGGGAAATAACCATAATCAAGCGGGACTTGCATAGGTGAGCCGCCTGTTGCTGGTATTACCCACATCGTTGGATTTACATCACCAATGTCATATACTATCTTTAAACCATCATGAGACCAATCAGGCCAGGCGTCTTGATCCGGATCAGTTGTTAAACGAGTTTCAACGCCTGATGTCATATCTTTTATATATAGATCAGTATTGCCATTTACATATTTTGAATAAACTATCTTGTTTCCTTCGGGTGACCAACTGTGGCAAGAGCCATCAGGAATGATCAGAGTTTCTGCACCGTTACTTAAATCATGAGTATATATTCCATAAGGTTGACGCTCTGAAATAAATGAAATTTTGTTGCTATTGGGCACCCATGCAGGGGCAGTGTCATCAGAAGGATCAGTAGTTAATCTAACCGGAGAATCAAGACCATTTGATGAAATATACCAAATATCATCATCATCTGATGATAAGAGTCTTGATGCAAAAGCTATCTTTGTTCCATCAAGGGACCAAGCAGGTTCCATTGCATATAATGTGTTAGGTAATTGGTATATAACTGGATAAATGTATGCATATATTAATAAAATATAAATATAGACGATTTTCATTTTTATTTTACTTGTTTATAATAATATTTCTCATGTTTTATTCCACCAGGTAACTTCTTTTCTCAACATCAAGAATGGATCAAAATAGAGGTTAGTTAGGTCTGGGGAATTCGGGAATTGATAGTTCCAATTCCAAGCAGCAACTCCGATGAGTGCAGCTTTTAACTGCCAGTAGCTGTTAGTCGTATCATCAAAGGGTAAGCCCCGTTCCCTCCAGGTTTGCCAAATCCCGCCTTTATATTTAGAAGGATTAGGACAATGATTACCGCTTAATCTCCACTCATAGGCATGGATTAGCCTTCCAGTATCCACTTCCTGGGTACGCATAAATGCCTGTATGCGGTATGGATGATCATTTGTTAACTTTTTTAAATCAGGATCAGTTATATTTATATCAGTTTGTCTTAATGGCAAATAAGGCGACTGCCAATGAGCTTCCGGTTCAGCGATGTCCACTGTGCGAACAGGATAAATGGCTTTAGGTGGACTTTCCGGCAAGCGTTCAACAAAACAGCTTGTATTATTAGTTGCAGGGAAATAGTAATCATCATCGTGATAATAATCATGGTCCCGGTTCATCACGAACTTATCTTCGGTTGATGGATAGGGCCAGTAAATGTTTCCCCACCAGGCAAACTTGTTGGGATTACCGGCATCCTCAAAACTGTAATTACGCTGTGCGCCTTGTCCAAACAAAGGACGCCCCACTAAAACTTGCCAAGTCCCAATAGGGGCTGGTGTATTACTTAGTTTTACTGATAACTCAACATCATCAACCCTCATTTTACCAGTTGGACAGACGCCTATAATATCAGCAAACAATTTCAGCCAATCAACTTGAGGGTCTAAATCAGCAGATATACCTTGAGGCAGATTGAAATAATCAAAGTAACGAGAGAACCACCAGCGACCTTTGCCATCCAAAGTGCATTCCGGGCTGCCATCAGGGTTGGCGTCATGGTTAAGCATCTTAATCTCACTTTCCATAGTCCCTTCCAAGCTGCAGCTGAAAACCAAAACATCATCCCAAGGCTCTCTTTCATTATTATTGGGCGCTTTTTTCTTTGTTCCGTGTAAATGAGCAAATACTGTTGCTCCAACCGGTTCACCTTCCGCCAAATTCGGTTTCGGATAATCTATGCCCGGCGGTAGGTCTTTGTTATATTGTCTGCACATACCATTGGCACCGCCTATGGTCTCAAACCCAAGGTTCGTCAGTTCTTTTGCATATTTGAATTTAAACCAATCGTCTATATTATTCTTATATACGGTTGAAAGTCCATCAGCAGAGACACGCCTACCATCAGAGGCGTAATTCCGGATCACTCATAACAATCACCCTTTCAAGCTGGCGGTGGATTATCCCTCGAGAAGAATTTGCCTTGCTTTTTAGATTCTTCAAATAGAAAATCCTCTGAAGTTAAAAAATCTATTACATCCATTTTATATTCCTCATCCTTTTCTTGTAATGCTCTTATCAAGTCATCAAGAATAATGGGAACTTTTATTACTAAATGTGGATTTTCTTTTGAATATTCGATTAAAGCTTCTGTTATAGCGTTTGCAATATGCTGGCCTTTAAACTGTGCGAAATTGATCTGCCTAAGAATGGAACCATTGATTGGGTATTCTGTTGTTTTCCTAGAATGAATATCATCCCAAATATCACCGGCTAAATCGCCAATCGGTGAATCTTCATGTCGTTGTTTTAATAACCACTGTACAAACTTTGATTTGATGGCTGGCATTTTCATTTTATTCTCCTAGTGAGAAATAATTCATTATGTTCTGTTACTTGTCATAAATTACTGTTTTTGCTTCTTTAATAAGCCTTCTATTTCTTCCTTTAATTCTTTTAGCAAAGCATCCGAATTTCCCGGGTTAATATCAAATAGATCATAACCCATTTCCATATCTTCACCTATACATGGTCTAGCACCGCGACCGGGTGGTTGACCGCACGGATTTTTCCAACCATTATGCTTGGGTCTCCGACATGCTTTGCCATTACCATTCACGCAAGGAAGGCAATGTGGGGCTCTATTTCCTAAACTTGGCTTTGTATCGTAATTTAATAATTCTTTATAAATAGCCCGATAAGTTTTTTCTCTAGAATATAATGAAAGCTGTGCACCGTGAGTGTGTTCACACCCACATAATGGGCATTTTTCAACGACCCATAAAAGACATTCGGGTCTATTATTGAGGTCATATCTACACAGTGTCAATGTAGCGAAAGCTTTTGGTCTTTCTTTCATCTTGATTACCCCTTGGATATTTTATCACACCATCTCCTCCATCCCGTTGTCTTTTTTGCTTCCTTTAGGCTTCAAATTTCGGGATAGTGTAATGTTTAATCCCATAGGTGGCATATCAACAACTCTTCCATCCAGTAGCTCGGCAATGGTTAATATCTGTATTCTAGGATATCGCTTGCTCAATGCCTTTGATTCGTAAAATCCACTGCTGGCTGCTTCTCTACGCATATGAGAGGTAGGCTCTTGTAGTGATATTAGAACGCCGATCTGTGCATTCTCCCTCTCCACCACGCCACGCAAATCGCGAACATGCGCTACATTGGTATGCCCCGCCTTCACGGAGAAGATAACTTGCTTTGTTTTTGAAGTATCGGCTTCATCATGGAAAAATAGTCTTCCATCTATGCCTTTGTCAGAACCTTTTTTCTGGTCAGCGGGGCGAGCTTTGACCAAGCCCAGTGCCCACCATTGGAATTGATAGGGATTTGTAGCTGCCAATTCTTCAGCATCGGGCAAAGCCTGTGGCTCACCAACCACTTTGTATCTTGTATCAGCTCCAAATTCAGTCATCAGGCGGTTTTTCATCAGGTTGATGGCAATATGTGTTATGTCTATACCTATCCATTTACGGTTTAGTGCTTGTGCTGCAACTATAGTAGTGCCGCAGCCGCAGAAAGGGTCTAAAACTACGTCACCTTCATTGCTGCTGGCTTTTATAATGCGCTCCAGCAATGCAAGTGGCTTTTGTGTGGGATAGCCAAGACGTTCATGTGCTACTGCATTAATATCAAAAATATCGATCCATATATCTTGAACATGCTCACCTTCGGATTCATCTAAATATCGTTTTAAACGTGGTGTTCCTTTGCTTGTAAAAACAATAAGCCCTTCTTTCATTCCTTTATCTATTCGCTCTTGAGACCATATCCAATGTTTCCCTGCTGGCGGAGATAACTCAATGTAACCGAAACGTCTACTTGGACCAACACCTTTCTGTGTAAAGTCCCATAATCCATAGTGTCTGCCTGTATCAGGTTCTATTAAGTTATAGTGACTCTTTTTATAGCTTTCTGGATGTTCTAAAAACTGACTATTGAAAACTGCTGATGCAGATTTGGAATAAAGTAGAATCACATCATGCACTTTTCCGAAAAAAGAACTCTGTCGCTTTGCTACACGAGTGCGTTGCCATATTATTTCATTTCCAAAATAAGCCGGTGAGAATATAGCATCCATTAATAATTTCAGATGATGGCTCGCCGTTGGGTCGCAGTGAAGGTATATACTTCCTGAAGGTTTTAATACGCGCCGTAATTCTACTAATCGTGGAGCCATCATTGAGAGGTAAGCCATCATATTACTTTCACCTAGGAATGTCCTAAATGCTTGCATCACTAGAGAAACCTTACCACCTCCCTCTACGATTTGTTGATATGTGTCTGCGGCTTTTGTATCCCATCGCCAAGTGTCCTCAAAGGCTTGAACTTGTGCGGCTGCTTGTGTGCCGTCATGCTCGGCATAAAGCACATTGTAGCTGGCATTGCTGTTGAAGGGTGGATCAAGATATACGAGGTCAACCGATTCAGCGGCTATATAGCGCTGCAATATATCCAAATTATCGCCGTAATAAAGGGTGTTTTCGCTCATGGCAAAATGATTATACAACAGAAAAATTACGGGAGTATCCGCACAATTTATCCTGCCATCTTCTTTTTGCTGCGGGGGTAAACCGCCAGCGCTATAAATATAGAGATCACATAGAGCACCAGCATCGGTCCCGCTATCAACAGCTGGCTCACCACATCCGGTCCCGGCGTGATGAACCCCGCCACTATGAATATCCCCACAATGATGAAGCGCCACGGCTTAACCAGCGACTTAGCCGAGACCAGCCCGAACCGCGCTAGGAAGAAGATCAGGATGGGCGTCTCAAACACCAGCCCGAACCCCAGGAACATCTTCAGCACCAGGTCGCTGTAGGCGTCCAGCGTCCAGCGTGCCTCCACCATCCCCGGCAGCATAAACGACTTGAAGAATGCTATCGCCGCGGGCAGGATTATCCAGGCAAACCAGGCGCCCACGGCAAAGAAGAGCACGGTGAAGAAGAGGAAGGGGACGACCCAGCGCCGCTCCTTGGGCTTTAGCCCCGGTGCGATGAAGCGCCACAGCTGGTAGAAGTTGTAGGGCAGCCCCAAGAAGATTGCCGCCAGAAAGGCGATTTTGAGCTGCACCATGAACGCCTCAAAGGGGGCGATGTATTGCAGCACCACGCGTGGTCCCGTCTCCTCCGACCACACCGGACCCAGCAAAAACATGAGCATCTCCTGCGATTTCAGGTAGCAGATGCCCGTCCCCACCACGATCATGATCACGATGCGGATGAGGCGGCTGCGCAGCTCCTCCAGGTGCTCCCAGAAGGTGAGGTTGGGTCCGAACGATTCCGCGGCGGCTTCCTCGGGGGTGGGGGAGGGGTCAGGGGTGGGAGTGGAATCCGGATCGCTCAAGCCGGCTCCTCGGTGCCGGGCAGCACCGGTGGCACGATGATCTGGTCGGATTCGGTCTGCGGGGCATTGGCAAGCACCTCGGGGCGGGGCAGCGACTCCTCAATGCAGTCGTCGCGCCATACTTCGGGGGGAATGCCAGGGCGGGGGGGGAGGTCGGGCAGGTCAAGTCCGCCCAACATCTCCATGTAGTCCAGCACCTGGCTGATGTCGCCCGCCAGCCCCTGCTCCTCCTCGGGGCTGAGGCGCAGGCGTGCAAGCTCGGCGATGTGGTGCAATTGTTCGGGCGTCAGTTCCATAGGGTCACCTTTATCTCAAATAGATTATAGCAAAGCGGATGCTGTGCTATATTTAAAACCATGTTGGCTGCGATTTTGGCGATTATTCTGAGCACCGTGTCCGCCGGCGGCGATGAGTTGGCGCTGGTCAGGCACGATGGGGATAGTTATGCCCTGTGCCTGTGGCAGGAGGGGATGAGCGAGCCGCGCGCGGTCACCAAGCTACCGGGGGAGTGTTCGCGGCTGGGGTGGTCGCCGGATGGCAAGCTGCTGGCGGCGTCAGTCACCTTCCCCGATAAGCAGGGGATATGGCTCTATGATATGGCTGCCAATGCGGGCAGGCGGCTGAAGACAGTCGCTGGAGTGGATGCCACCGATGCGGTCTTCGCGCCCGATGGGGAGTGGATCTACTACACCACAGATAGTTCGGAAGGAGGGACCATCCGCCGCATCCGCCTCAGCGATGAGCGCGATGAAGCCATTATGGACATTGAATCGGGCGGGGGGGCGACGGGCTGGGTGGCGTGGCTGCTGTGGTCGCACGATGGCAATGCGCTCTACTTTATGAAGGATGAGGGCTGGGGGGAATGGCACCTGTGGCGCTTTGACCCCGCTACCGGCAATCAGGTCGCGCTATGGGAGGAACCGTGCGGCACGCCGGCAGAAAGTCCGCACGATCCTTCCCTGCTTATGTGGACGATGGGTGATGATCCGGCGCAGGTGGTGCTGATGTGGTTCACCTTTGATGACGAGTCGGGTGAACTGGGGCAAGTGGGTGTCTTTGCTGCGGAGGCGCCATGGCAATCCATGCCGGCATTCAACCCCGATGGCAAGATGGTAGCCTATGTAGCGGGCAAAGGCGAGGAGGCGACAGAAGGGACGGAACATAAGGGAAAAGTATCCTCCGTTTACGATGTAGTAGACATCTGGCTCAAACCAGCCTCTGGTGATGATCCTCCGCAGCGCCTGCCGGGTTCATCCGCGTTGGGAAGGGACTGCCCCGCCTGGAAGCCCCGCCATGACTGAGCCGGTGCCAGAGCATTGGTTCTTGCGACTGCCGCGGTGGGGGCGCATCCTCGCTTATCTCCTGGTCATATTCGCCGCCAGCCTGGTCTATGTCGCAGTAACCAACTATCTGCTGGTAATCCCGGAAGATCTGCTCATCCAGCCAATTCCTCTGCTGGAGATGGGTTTGCTGCAGCTTGTATTGCTCCTGCTAACTGTTTGGGTCATCCGCAGCATATTCTTGCGCCAGCCGGTTTTTCCCGCCCTGGGCATGATGTTCCAATCCGGCAAGGTGCTGGCAACCATGCCATGGTTTGTGGCAGGTGTTGGGATGGCAACAATTACTGTGCTGATCATCCTGGCACTGGGGGGAGTAACCCTCACAGCAGGTTCAATCGGTGCGGATATAGCAGTGGAGTTACTGGTCCTTGCCATCTTCGCCCTGTTTGAGGAGGCGCTATTTCGGGGCGCGCTGTGGAATTGGATAGCGCCGCGTTGGGGTTTTTGGATCGCCCTGGTCGTGACGGCGTTTCTGTTTAGCATCTTCCACATCGGTGAGATGGGAACACAATGGCTGGGCATAGCGAATGTGCTGTGGGCGGGCATTCTGCTGGGGTTATTGCGGCAGCTGGGCGGGTCTATCTGGCTGGCATGGGGCTGGCATTGGGGATGGAATGTCGCGCTGGCAATCGGTTTCGGTGACTATCTGAGCGGGACGCTAAGATTTCCACAAACGCTGGGCGTGATTTATCCCGACAACAGGTTATGGCTTAACGGCGGGACTTTTGGGGTGGAAGACTCGCTTATCACTTTTATATTGCTGGGTTTCATTTGTGTTGTCCTGCTAATAATAAATAGGAGAAGACTTACTAATCCTAGCTAATCATTGGCTCCAACTCAGCCAGGACCGATTCCGTAATGAATGCCATCATGCACGACGTATCGGGGAAGGGACATGAAAGCTCGTAACATGGGGCTTTGCGGCATTGGTTCTGAATGATCTTCACAGCCTTCCCACGCGGCATAGTCTTATGGGATGGCACCTGTCCGCTCCACAGCACCAGAGTGGGGATATCCGCCGCTGCCGCCAAATGCGCCGGACCGCTGTCCACTCCTACAAACGCCTTCGCCCTCCCCAGCAGCGAAAAAGACCCAGCCAGTGGCAACTTGCCCGCGGCATTGATCAGATAGTCATGTCCACAAACAATCCTATCGTAACGCTCCTCTTCACCCTTCCCCCCCAGTATGACTGTGGGTATCCCATAGGCTTCCTCAAGTTTCATACAGAGTCTGATCGCTTCGGGGAGGGACCACGACCTGGGTTGCTGGCGGCTCTCTATGTGTAGAGCGAAGAATTTTCCTGCAACAAGGTTGTGTTCGGAGACAAATGCGCCTGCCTCCTGCTCACCTTTGGCGGTGGGTATAAGTGTAGGGGTGGTGCCGGAGACAACAGGAATCCCTAACGGCGTCAGTAGGCTCAGGGCTAAATCTGTGGCGTGGATGGGGTCGGGAGGTAGAGGCATGGTATAAGATAGTAGTGGTTTGATGCCAACCATTGAGTAACCCAAGCGATAGTCACAGTTTATGCGGGAGAGGAGCCAGAGGTCGCCCAGCCACTGGCGTAGCGCTATACCCAGATCAAACCTGCGTAACCTGTTCTCTGCCAGGAAGCTGCGCACCGCCTTCCATCCGTTGCCGCCGCGGTGCCAGGGCGCGTTGAGGGTGAGCACTTCATCTATGCCGGGAATCATCTCCGCGACTGGGATGTTCCAACTAGCGCATAGTAGTGCAATCTTTGCCTTGGGGTAGAACCTCCGGACGGCAGCAATCGCCGGCTGCGACATAACCAGATCGCCCAGGTGATCAAGCCTTATGATGAGAATGGATTCCGGATGGGGGGGTGGAGGAAGATGCGGTCGGGAGAACTGTCCCCAGGGGTGGGTAAGGATCAAACCCATCTGGGCAAGGCGTATCTGCAATCGTTCAATAGAATTAGGCATGAATTGACTCTAGGTAGTGTTACAGAATGATGGATTATATTGGAAAACAGCAGCGATTTCAATCAGAAATGATAATTTACTATTGACTTTTAAAAATGATTGCATTAGAATTTAATCAGAGGTGAAAAATGTTACCGATTTCGCTTGTTTTGATGACAGTAATGAGGATGCCATTGGATCCGATTCCCGCCAATCATGTCGTCATCAGCGAAGTTTTAGTTTCACCATCCAGCACGCAGGATTACTTCGTAGAGTTATATAATCCCACAGGCACGGCGAAGACTCTAAGTTTATTCCAGTTGCAAACCCCGTTAATTTCGCTTCTTATTCCCGATGGCACAGCGATAGAGCCGTATAGTTTCCTTTTGCTGGGGCAGGTAAGCGATAACTGGCCTTCGGCTTGGGTGCAACCAGATCTTTGGTATGAGGATATGGGCATAAGAGTCAATTCAGGTGTCCGACTTGTCAATACACAGAATCAAGCAGTGGATACCGTGGGATGGGGAGCAGCTCCGCTTGGCTTTTATGAGACAACTCCGGTAACATCACCCAACACCGGACAGAGTTTGGAACGGAAAAGCGGGCTAGTGCACAATGAAAACGAAGGCAACGGGAGGGATACTGATAACAACTCGCTGGATATCATCAAGAGGGATATTCCGCAACCGCAGAATACTGACAGCCCGCCAGAACGACCGGCAGCAGGTGCCGAAAGCGCCGGTTGGGGTATGATTAAAGCCATTTACGCCGGTTGATTACCGGCTGGCTCTAAAGCCCATCATAGCGATGGGCTGTTTTTTTAGTTAAAATCATGAAGTGAAGATCGCAAATCCTGAGAGAAAAATCCCATTAATCCTGTTTCTGATGATTTTCTTTCTGACAGCTGCTGTCGTTTTCCCCTGGGTAGCACCCGGGCTTTATTGGGGCGATTTCCCCGAATTGGCGACCACTGCTACTGTGCTGGGAATACCCCACGGACCCGGATATCCCACCTACACGCTTTTGGCGTCAATCTTCGTGCAGGTGCTGCCCACCGCTCCGGTGCGTGCCGCCAACCTTGCCAGCTGGTTCTTCGGCGCACTGTCATGCGGGCTGGCGGCATTGGTGTTCTATGCCATCATCAAACGGACTAATATAGCAGGATTCTGGCAATTTGCGGTGTCGCTGGTTTGGGGATTGGCGCAGATGGCAAACCTGGATGTCTTTTCCCAATCACTTCTAAGCGAGGTTTACACGCTGAATCTTGCCTTTCTCTGGTTCACATTTCTGGCTGTGATTATTTACATGAACGGCAGGGATTTGCGCTGGGCATTATTATGGGCTTTTGTTACTGGTATAGCAGCAGGAAACCATTTGTTGGGCAGCCTGGCAGCACCCGGATTGTTGATAGCAATCTTATGGAATACGGATAGAAAACTAGCCGGGTTGGCAAAGATGGCACTCTTCTTCGGGCTGGGAATCTCAACCTATCTTTTCCTGCCCATGCGGTCGTTCGTGGGAGCAACGCTGGACTGGGGTCATACCCAGACCTGGGATAACTTTATGTGGACGGTGACAAACCGCGGCTTTATGGAGGGTAAGTTTGAATTCCCCCTCAGCCAAGTTATGATGGCTTTGGGACTTCTGGGAGACCTCTTTTGGGACCGCTTGGGCTGGTTCATAGCTATTCTTGCAGTCATTGGTCTGGGCTTCGGATGGATTCTGCGCGAGTATCGTGGGCTATGGCTGGCTTTGGTGCTGAGCTTTATACTGTTGTCCCTGTTTGTGATCAACAACATCGCCCCCGCGTTTGAATGGTCCATCCTCTCCATCCCCACCTATGCCGTGTGCTGGTTCCTGGCTCTGCTGGGTCTGCTTGCCCTCTGGAAACGGTGGTTGAGCAAATGGCAGTGGGGGACGGTTCTCACAGTTGTTGTCGCACTTGGCTGCGCCATCCTGCCCGCGGTCAAATCCATGCCAAGCCTGATGTTGTTTTCGCGAGCAGGAAATCTGCAAACCGATCTGGTAACTGCACTCAATCTCGGAGTTCTGCCACCACGCGCGGTGCTCATTACCATGTCCAGCACCGATTATTTCGTGCTGCAAAACCGACAGCTAGTTTACAGCCTGCGTCCCGATGTCAACCTCGCATTTGGAATGCTGTTGCGCTTTGAATGGGCGCGCCGACAATTTCATGAGCAGATTAAGGATTTTAACGAACCGGCACATCTGGGTGTCAATGTCATCTATGACTACTGCACTGTGCAGCAGCCGTCGCGACCCCTCTTCTTCCAGCCGACAGATGGTGTGATGGATCGCTATCTGGCTGTCAATCTTGTCCCCTGGGGAATGTTCTACCTGACTGGGGATCATCAGTCCTTGCGACTGACGGACTATCTTCCCCTTCATGAAACAATGTTGGCGGAATCTGATGCCATTATGTCTGAGAAGGCGGATATCTTCACTCCGGCGGAAGCAGCGGTGGCTGCCGAGGCGCGCGCAGCATACTATCTTTATCTGCGTGATGCTACCCGTAAAGCTTGGAACCTGCTCACAGCATCAGCCGGCAATGCCCGGCAGATGGAGGAAGCCCTCGCACATGAGGATCCGCCCACCGCGCTGGATATTGCCCGCTCGGTTCGCTCCTCAACCCGGCTGGAGGAATTACTCGGAATATTAGATCAACAAAGCACCCGTGAGATGCGGCGTGTTGCTTACTTCCGGAAGTTGAGCATGGGAGGATCGCTGCAGTGAACCTTGTGTTTTATCTGGTTATGTTGATTACGGCAGCGCAGTCCATCAGTCTGAACGAAGCCGCACGCAAAGTCACCGAAAAGAGCCTGGATGTTATCCGGGGTGGGCTGATGGACTATGATTTTGCCCGGGTGGAAATCAGCAGTGTCGCGGTCAAATTGGAGAACAGCACACAGGATAATCTACGCTTTGTGCTGGTGATGGAAGGGGTGGGGCAGAGGCGCACTCAGTTCACCAGTCCTGCCAATGATGCTCTGTGGAGCGCCACCGGTCAGAATCTAGTCTCGCTCTCGGTGACCGCCAATTGCTACAGTGAACCCAGGGGACTTGCCACCAAACAAGGCTTGATGGTGATGGAGGGCATGAAGGTGACCAACCTGAGCAAACCCTTCCGCTACTTTGACCTGACCGATACCTTCACCCTGAAAGCCGGACCCAATAAAAACAGCCTAAATCGCAAATCTAATGTCTTTTTGGTGACCACGCCGATTAGGGGTAGCTTAATCCTGGCGACCACCCCATACACCTGCGTCATCGTCCAATCGCACTAATCCATTTTTATGGGTTCTCGATCTGTCAGGGGGGGGGAGATTGCTTCGTCGGCAAGAAGCCACCTCCTCGCAATGACAGGTCTTGGATTGTTGCGTAATGGTATGGTTAAAACGACAAGCCTCCCGGGGCGGGAGGGGTTAGAATAGAGGAAAAAGGAAATAGCGGGATTTGAGAGGGAGAGCTGATTCCCTACTGGGCACAAAAGCCCGACCATCGTAATTAGCTCCCCGCGACCAACTTTTTTGAGCCGTTGAGCTCGAATAGATAGTTGTCTTTGATCCCTCTCTATCTAACCCCAAGCCCCAAGGAGGCAAAAGATGCAAAATAATATTAACAGGTTTATCGGTTTGGATGTGCATAAAGAAAGTGCCACCTTTGTAATACTGACCCAGGATAAGAAGATTATGGAGCAGGGCAGAATTGAGATGAAGGAACTGGCAGGATGGGCAAAAGCAAAACTGAACC
>Ga0315280_10002993_pt1 | contig 26525 bp, 18 predicted proteins | sample YL17G06_40_MG_FD_203697 | JGI IMG/M metagenome (GOLD analysis project Ga0315280, IMG submission 203697) | Sediment microbial communities from Yellowstone Lake, YNP, Wyoming, USA - YL17G06_40 | ecosystem: Environmental > Aquatic > Freshwater > Lake > Sediment | place: USA: Wyoming | collected...
GGCATATACCGCCATGCGCAGGATCTCGCCCGATCCGGCGCCGGCGACGATGTTCTCCTCCGCCACGCCGTGCAGGCGGGCCAGCGAAGCGATCAGTTGCGAGGTGGGACTGCGCGGATAGCGGGATGCTTCACCGAAGGCGGCTCGAACCGCGTCGAGCGCGGCCGGCGCCGGACCGTTCGGGTTTTCGTTGGAATCGAGGCGGATGCCCGCCGGCGGCGTCAGCTGACTATCGGGGTCGGCGCGCCACCAGTCGCCGGTTGTGGCTTCCCGGCCACGCGCCGAAATCGCGCTGCCGGAAACGACGACGGCGCTTCCCCACGCGAGAGTTCTGACGAAGGCCCGACGCGACACTGCCATGGCGGCCTCCCTGGGCGGGGGCGGATTGGCCGGGAGTATACAGCGATCACGCAGTAGCGAGTAGGTGAGTAGGGACTAACCTTCGGCGAGCGTGGGGGGCACAAGGCGCTTCGCGGTGGCGAGAATTGCCACATCCGGCACCCGGGCCTTGCCTTCGCGCCCGCGGTTGCGTCCCAGCGACTCGCGACGCGTCGATTCGAAGCAGTGGTCTTTCCCGAGGCCTGCAGGCCCACGAGCAACACGCATTCCGGCTGTGTCATACCACAGTCTCGAAGCCCGACAAATTGTATCGAACCCCTACTCGACGTAGCGCGGCGATAAAGGCGGCCAGCGAGGCAGGCTGACCGCCGCCGGCCCTGCAGACCTCATCAATGCCTCGAAGTTCCCGTGATTTTCGGCATATGTCGTATGCCGGCCGGGCGCTCACGTACCGGGCGGCCTGCAGGTGGCACGGTCCCTGCTTTCACGAAGGGCGTTGCCGGTCGCCTAGCGGGTTTCGGCCCGAAGAGTTAGAGGCCATCTCGAACTCCTGCGATCGACAATCCCTGTCACACATCCTCTACAGTTCGCTCGGCCAGTGGCCCATCCCTGGCCGAGCCCAGTCCCTTTCTCCCACGTTGCCTGGGAATTCAGGATGAAAACGGAGGAGGGAGAAGTGTCGTGGGTGCGAGCTGGCGCCTGCGCCGGTGGCACGTTTCGCGCCGTCGACTACCGATCCACCTCGACCACGACGCGGGTGCCGCTCCCCGGGCGGGACTCGATGGCCAACCGGCCTCCGACGGCCCTGGCGCGTTCACTCATGCTGAGCAGGCCCCACGTGTTTGTGCCGACGCCGCCATCGGGCATCGTGAAGCCGCGCCCGTTGTCGGTGACGACGAGGCGCGCCGAGCGCACATCGACCTCCATCGAAACAGACGCGCGAGTTGCCTGTGAGTGTTTCACCACGTTGCTCAACGCTTCCTGGCCGATGCGGAACAGCGCATTCTCGACCCGCGGCGGCATGCGGGGACTGGCATCGTCACCGTCGATGGCGATCTCAACGGGCGCCAGCGAGGAGACGTGTTTGATCCACGCGCGCAGGGCCGACATCGGCCCGTAATCGTCGAGCATCGGCGGGCGAAGGTCGGCCATCACGTCGCGCACGCACGCGACGGTGTCTTCGATGAGCGACTGGAGGAAATCCAGGCGCCAGAGCGCGGCCGGCGCCCGATCCCCGATTTCCATTCGAAGCAGGTTGAAGTTGATGCCGAGCGCGGTGAGCGTCTGACCGACGCGATCGTGCAATTCGGTGGCAAGGCGACTGCGCTCGGTGGTCTCCGCGCCGGCGAGACGGGCCGCCAGCGCGCGGACGACGGCGGCGTCGCGCCGCGCCTGATCTTCCATTCGCTTGAACTCGGTGATGTCCACGGAGATGCCACCGAGCGCTTCCACCCGTCCGTTGGCGTCGTGCAGCGGGAATTTCACGGTGTGGAAATGGCGCCGGCCCTTCAGCGTGTCGAATGTTTCCTCGGTGGTCACCGGCAAGCCCGTGGCCAGCATCCGGTCGTTCGCCGCCGTGATTGCGGCGCCGCTCTCGTGAGGGAACGCTTCGTCGAATCTCCGTCCCACGAGCTGCTCGCTCTTCCGGCCGGTGGCTTCGTCCCACGCACGGTTCGCGAGGCGCAGGCGGTGGTCGGCGGTAATCACGAAGATCGGGACTGGAGCGAACTCGAGCAGCGAGCCGAGGAGTTCACGCGCGCGCTCCGCCTCCACGCGCTCGGTGATGTCGCGCGCGACGGCGTGGACGAAGCGCGCTCCTTCGATCTGCAGGCCCCGGTTGCTGAATTCGACGAGAACGCGCGTTCCGTCTTTGCGCCGGAGGAACGCTTCGGTGATGCGACTTCCGCCATCGAGGAGCGCGGCGAAATGTTCGCGGAACGCTCCGAGATCCTCCTCCTCGTGCAGGTCCGGGATGCGCATGCGCAGCAGCTCGTCGCGGCCGTATCCCGAGAGATCGCAGGCGGCCTGATTGACGTGCACGAACGCCGCCTGCTCGTCGGCCAGGAAGATTGCGTCGCGGCAACCCTCGAGGATTTCCCTCAGCCACACCTGGGTGTCTGGCACATCGTCACCTCTGCTTCGACGAAGCGCGCTGGCCCCGTGCGGGCCGGCGTGGGCCTGCCGGGCGTTCGAGCCGCGCGTTCGATCGCGGCAGAGTATACTCCGCTGCTCGCGCTAGGCGCACTTCCTGCTGGTGCTGCTGCGGGGCGGCGCGCCGGCGTTCTCGGTTGAGATTGCGATCGCGTCCATTGCGGCCTGGGTCTGGGTCTCGTCGACCCGCACGCAATTGCGTCCGGCGTGCTTGGCCGCGTAGAGCGCGGCATCGACGCGCGCAATCATCTGCTCGGCGTCTTCCGTGCCTTCGCTGGTCGTCACGCCGACGCTCGCAGTCACTCCCGACGCCTGTCCGCGCGAGGTTATGGCGAGCCCGCTCACGGCCGCCCGCAGCCCGTCGGCCACCTGCCGGGCGCCGTTGGCGGGCGTTTCGGGCAGGATCACGAGGAACTCGTCGCCTCCGTAGCGACATTTCCCGTCGCTGCTGCGCAGCTGACGGTTGAGCAGCCGGCCGACTTCCGCGAGCAGGCGATCGCCGCACTGGTGACCGTGCTCGTCGTTGATCTGTTTGAAGCCGTCCAGGTCGAACATGATCGCCGACACGGGAGCGTGCGAGCGGCGAGCGCGCCGCAGGCTGGTTTCCAGCATCTCGACGGCAGGCGCGCGGCGAAGGCAGCCGGTGAGCGGGTCGCGCGTGCTCTCACTCTTGATTTGTGCGAACAGTTGAACGTTGTGGACGGCGATCGCGAGCAGCGACGCAAGCGTCTCGCCGAGCTGCTGCAGCCGCAGCGGGATTTCCGCTTCAGGGTTCGCGATGCCCAGAATGCCGACAACGGCGTCATGGGCCACCAGCGGGTAGCAGCGGTGATGCTGATAGTCGAACGGCACGGGCGCGACGTCCAGGCGGTCGGCCACTCGCGCGATCTCGTCGACGTGGCTTTCCCACCACGAGACGGAATCCGGGCGGGTGTCGGCGAGCATCTCCCATCCTCCATCGCCCGCCAGCGCCAGCCACGTGTCGCGCTGTCCGAGCAGCTCCGGGAAGTGACGCCACACGGCCACACGCAGCGCATCGAACGACAGCGTCCGTCCCAGCGCCTGCCCGCAGCGGCTCAATTGCTCCAGTTCGTGCGTCCGCTCGCGCAGATGGATCGCCTCGGTCTCGGCGGCGGCCGCCACGCGCTTCGCCTCCTCGAACTTCCCGTACTCGTGAAAGCCCAGCATCACGAGGAGGATGACGAGCCCGGGCAGCAGCTCCAGCCGGTAGCTGCCTTCGACCTGACGGGCGAACGCGAGCAGCCCGCCGATCGACTGCTGGAACACGACGAGGGCCGCGCAGATGAGGGCTGCCGCGAGGGGCGCATCACGGCGCGTGAGAAGGCGCATGGTCCGATTCCTCCGGCGTTCAGGGCTTTCTGTGTCGAGTGAACGTCGAGCGCCTGCAGCACCGCGCAGGACGCATGACGACGGGATTTTTTCCCGGATCGCGCTGCTTTCGATTTCCGTTCCCCCGCGTGACCACGTTCGCACCTCCCGGTCACGCACCGGATCTCCAAGGGATGTGCCATGGCGTGTTCGAAGCGGCCTCGCCTGGAAACACGTGAAAAGGACCGGAAAAGCGCCTGCGGCGCGGCGCGACCGACTGCGCGCGTGGCCGGCGCGGATGTGCGGTTCGGGCGCACGCCGAGCGTCGGTGTGCGCGCTCGCACATGAAGACCGGCGGAAGTGCTCGAAAGCGACGGCTGCGGGCTGGCAGGCGGGTTGCACAAGGATGCGACGAGGTGTGAACCCCAACCCGCGGGAGGGTGTGAGGATCATGGAGACGCCGTTCGTCGCCGACGCAGCGGGCCGGCCGTACCGCGGGAGCGGCGAGGCAGCGGCGAATGGAGCGGACGCGGGCCGGATTCTCATCGTTGACGACACCGAAGAAGCCGCGGTCGTCTTCGAGCGGATGCTCGGGCCGCTCGGCTATGTCGTGGAGAGCGCCGCCGGCGGAGAACCGGCGCTCGACGCGATCGCGCGGCGCGAACCGGACGTCATCCTCCTGGACGTGATGATGCCCGGCATGGACGGTTTCGAGACCTGCCGGCGCATCAAGGCGAACCCGAGGACGCGATTGATTCCCGTCGTTCTCGTCACCGGCTTACAGAGCCGGCGCGATCGGATTCGCGGCATCGAAGTGGGCGCGGACGATTTCCTGGCCAAGCCGCCCGACTGGCCCGAGCTGACGGCGCGCATCCGGTCGCTGGTCCGGTTGAAGCGACACACGGACGATCTCGACTCCGCTGAATCGGTCATGCTCAGTCTCGCCCTGACCATCGAGATGCGCGATCCGTACACGGAGGGACACTGCCAGCGGCTGGCCAACTACGCCAGCTCCCTCGGCGCGCGCCTTGGATTGCCGGACGAGGACCTCGAAGCGCTGTACCAGGGCGGCTTCCTCCACGATCTCGGCAAGATCGGCATCCCGGACAGCGTGCTGCTCAAGCCCGGCCCGCTGTCGGACCAGGAGTTCGAGATCGTCCGGCAACATCCAATCACGGGGGCGCGGCTTTGCGCCGGGTTGCGTTCCCTGCGGCGGGTGCAGCCGATCATCCGTCACCATCACGAGCGGCTCGACGGCACGGGCTACCCGGACGGCCTCGCAGGCGAGGCGATCCCGCTGCTCGCGCAGATCATGTCGATCGTCGACATCTACGACGCGCTGACGACGCCACGCCCGTACAGGGCGGCGTTGCCGCACGAGGCGGCCTGCGAAGCTCTGGTGAACGAAGTGGGGAAGTCCTGGCGCAGCAAAGAACTCGTGCGCGAGTTCCTGGCGATGGACACGCAATCGCCGGCGGCGTGCCGCAACAACGACTGGATGCTGCGCACGCGCCTCAGCCTCGATGAGAGGTGTGCCGGCGACGGCCACGCGCCGGCCGGCGTACGCGGCGACACTGAGCGACGCGGGCTCGCTGCCGGCGTGGGAATCGATCGAGAGGTGGTCGCTTGAACACCAGCACTGGCGAGACCATCGTCGTCGTCGAAGACGAGGCGAGAGTCCGGTTCCTCGTTGGGCGCGCCCTCGTGAAAGCCGGCTACGATGTCCTCGAGGCGCCAGACGCCCGCACCGGCTTTCGGCTCGTCGAGGCGCACGCAGGCCGCGTCCGCCTGCTGGTGACCGACGTCGTCATGCCCCGTGGCAGCGGCCGGCACCTCTACGAGCAGGTGCGGCGGATCCAGCCGCACCTGCCGATCCTCTTCATGTCCGGATATCCCGACGAGACGGTGGCCTTGGAGGGGCGAGCCGAGGCCGGTACCGGGTTCCTGCGCAAGCCGTTTTCCCCGGAACAGCTGCGAGCGAAAGTGCGGGCGATGCTGGATTCGGACGTCGTCGGTCGTCAATCTGCACGCACGCGTTTCAGAACTCCGACTGCAGGGGACGGAACGCTTCGGCGCCTTCCGGATCAACAGGCGTGCCAGTCGAGCGGGTGACGATCCGCCGCCGTGTCCGATGCGAGAGGGCCGGCTTGCCGCAGCGCTCGGAGCGCCACGCTTCGTCATGCCGCCGAGTCTGGCGCGCCGGCGTCCAGCACCTCACGCACCTTTCGCTGCAACACGTCGGGCGTGTACGGCTTCTGCAGGAACGCGACGCGCGCGTCCCGGATGCCGTGCCGGACGATGGCGTCGCCCGTGTAGCCGGACATGTAGAGGATGCGCGCCTCGGGGCGCACGTGCTGGAATTGCTCGGCAAGACCCCGGCCACTGATACCGGGCAGTACGACGTCGGTCAGCAGCAGGTGGATCGCACCGGGGTGGCGGCCGGCCATGTCCAGCGCCCGGTCGGCGTCATTCGCGGCGAGAACGTTGTAGCCCGCCCGTTGCAGCGTCCTGCGTGCCAGTTCCCTCAGCCGATCGTCGTCGTCCACCAGCAGGACCGTTTCCTTTCCGGTTTGGATCGCCGGCGCGCTCTTCTTTGCGCTGGCCGGCGCCGATTCGTGATCGGTCAGCGGCAGAAACACCTGGAACGTCGCTCCCTGGCCGGGGTCGCTCGAAACCCAGAGGTAGCCGCCGCTCTGTTTGACAATGCCGTAGACGGTCGACAGACCGAGTCCCGTACCCTTGCCATGCTCCTTGGTGGTGAAGAACGGCTCGAATATCCGCGCCAGCACCTCGCGCGTAATGCCGCACCCGGTATCGGAGACTTCCATCATCGCGTACCGGCCTGCGACGGCGCCGAGGTGCGCCTGCACGTAACGCTCGTCGAACACGGCGTTCGCCGTTCGTATGGTCACCTTGCCGCCCTCGGGCATCGCGTCCCGGGCGTTGACCGCGAGGTTCATGATCACCTGCTCGACCTGTCCCGGGTCGGCCTTCACCGGGCCGAGATCGCCCGCGAGATCCAGTACGAGCTCGATGTCCTCTCCGATGACCCGGCATAGCATCTTGTCGACGCTCCGGATGACGCCGTTGAGATCGATGATCTCGGTCTGCAGTATCTGCTTGCGGCTGAAGGCGAGCAGCTGTTGCGTCAGCGCGGCGGCGCTCTCGCCGGCGCGCTTGATCTCCATGATGTCGGTGCGGGCCGAGTCGTCCGGACCCATCTGTTCGAGGACGAGCTCGCTGTATCCCAGGATGGCTGTCAGCAGGTTGTTGAAGTCGTGCGCGATGCCGCCGGCCAGGTGTCCGATGGCTTCGATCTTCTGCGACTGCCGCAGCTGATCCTCGAGTTGCCGTCTCGACGTGACGTCCTCGACAATCGTTTCCAATCTCTCGATTGTTCCATCGTCACCGTAGATCGTCCGGCCGCTCAGTCGCACCAGGACTGGCTTTCCGTCCTTGCGCACGAACTCGGTCTCGACGCCGTCGATTCGCCCCGTCTCGTGGTACCGTTCCACGAGGGTCAGCCGGACGCCCGGATCCCGATACATCGCCGACGCCGGCAATGCGCACAGTTCGGCGGGCGAGTCGTACCCGAGCATGCTGACCATCGCGGGGTTCACCTGGAGGACCTCGCCGCCGGGTGTGCTCCCGCAGATCCCGTGGACGGCGTTATCGACGAGCGAGCGGGCCCGCGCTTCCGACTGTCGCAGCGCGGCCTCGCTGGCGCGCAGTGCGGCTTCGGCTTCGCGATGGGCCTCACGGACGCGCACCATGCTGATACCGTAGGCGAGATCGTCGGCGAGTTCGCTGATCAACGCAACCTCTTCGACGTGAAACGGATCCGGATCGGCCGAGCAGAACGCAAGGGCGCCGAGCAGGACATCTTCGTGTTTCAGCGGGATCGCGATCCCGCAACGCCGCCCATCGGTCGCGCACGCGGACGGAGCGCATCGGCGCCTGGCGGGCGTGCCGCGCCGCATCGCCTGCTCGATTGGTCCGAGACCGTGCGGCGCCCCGCACGTCTCACCGGCGGTCGCCACCACGTGCACCATCCCTCCCTCTGCGGACACGAGGCCGACGCGGGCATTGCAGTACCCGCCGATGTCGACAATGGCCTGGCAGATGGCCCCGAGCAGGCCGGCTTCGTCGGCGCTGCGGACGAGAATGCGATTGCACTCGCCAAGGACACGTAGCGCGCGGTTGACGCGATGCAGTTCCTGCTCCGCCCGCTTCTTCTCGCGGAGCATGTCCCGCACGGCCAGCGCGTGCTCGACCGCGGGGCCGAGTCGCGCAAGCCGGTCTTTCAGCAGGTAGTCGGCGGCGCCGCAGCGCATGGCTTCGACCGCGACATCGTCGCCGATGCTGCCCGATACGATGACGGCCGGGACGTCGGGCAGGCGGGCCGCGGCAATCGCGAGCGCGCGTGGCGCATCGAACTGCGGCAGGTAGTAGTCGGCCACGATGATGTCGAGGTTCGGGTCGAGGTGCGCGACGAAGTCCGTTTCGGTCTCGACGCGCTGCCACTCGACATCGAACCCGTGACGCACGAGAGCGCACACCATCAGTTCGGCATCGCTCGGGTGGTCCTCGAGGATCAACACTCTCAGCCGGCGTCGCATCTTGACTCCTGTTGCGCGCGGGCCGCCGCCGGTGTCACGGGGCTCGGGACGTCGTCGCGTCCACGGCAACGCCAGTTTTTCCGGCCGACGCATGGCTGGTGGCTGCCTCTGGCGCGGTCTTCGTCGCACCTGTCAGCACAACTACGACCACGGGCCCCCGCCCGTTTGTCACACGCGCCGGCGCGTGGTATCGCAAGCCTCGCCGTGCAGCCGGCGGTTGATCAGATCGTTGAGGTGGTGCCGCTCGAGCAGCCGGTAGAGCGCGCGCCGGCTGATCTGCAACTCCCGCGCGGCCGCCTGCTTGTTGCCGCCCGTCCGTTCGAGCACGCGTACAACGTGGTCGCGTTCAACGGCGAGCAGCGACTCGGGCACGCTCGGCGCGGACGACTCGGCGACCGGTGCCGGGTTGCTCGAAGCCGGCGCCCGCGCCTCCACCATCACGATCGGTCCGACTTCCCGTTCCGTGATGACGTCGCCTTCGGCCAGCATGCAGGCGCGTTCGATCGTGTTGCGCAGCTGCCGGACGTTGCCGGTCCACGGGTCGCCGGCCAGCCGCCGCTCCGCGTCCGGTGCGATCCCCTGGACGCGTTTGCCGAACCGCTTCGCGAACTCGGCGACAAAGGCCGCGACCAGGTACGGAATGTCCTCGCGCCGCGCCCGCAGCGGCGGGATCCGGAGTTCGACGAGATCCAGCCGGTAGAAGAGATCCGCGCGGAACCGGCCCGCCTGGACCTCCGCCGAGAGGTCCCGGTTGGTCGCTGCGAACACCTGCACGTCCACGTGGCGCGCGTCGAGCGCGCCGATGCGCTGGACCTCGCCGCTCTCCAGCACGCGCAGCAGCTTCGCTTGCACGGCCAGCGGCAGCTCGCCGACTTCGTCGAGAAACAGCGTGCCGCCGCTGGCGTGCTCGAACAGCCCGGCCTTGGTGTCGGTCGCACCGGTGAAGGCCCCGCGCACGTGGCCGAACAGCTCGCTCTCGAACAGCGATTCGACCACCGCGGAGCAGTTGACCGGCACGAACCGCTGACTGCGTCGCGGGCCGGCCTGGTGCAGCGCGCGCGCCACCAGCTCCTTGCCGGTCCCGGTCTCGCCGATGATGAGGGCCGTCCGGACGTGCGGCGCCAGCCGCTCGATCAGGCTGAACAGATCCTGCATCGGCGCGCTCGGACCGATCATGCCGCGATACTCGGTCCGCCTGGCGAGCTGCGACTCCGCCTGCAGAAGGGCGCGCCGGCGGTGCGCTTCTTCCCGCACGGATCGCAGCAGCCGTCGGACCCGCTCCAGGTCGAGCGGCTTGGTCAGGTAGTCGGTCGCCCCTTGCTTGATGGCCTCGATGGCGCTGTCGATGCCGGCGTATCCGGTCATCAGCACCACCCGGCAGGCGGGATCGACGCGGCGGATCGCTTCGAGCACCTCCATGCCGTTGACGTCCGGCATCCGCAGATCGACCAGCGCTATGTCCGCGTGCGCAGCCTGAAGCTGGTCCAGCGCGTCGCGGCCACCGCTGCACCGAATCGTCTCGAAGCCTTCCTTCTCCGCGAACCTCGAGACGACATCCAGCATCGTCCGTTCGTCGTCGACGACGAGCACGCGGGGCAGGGAGATAGTCATACGGATGTCGAAGCCTGTTCCGCACACCAGGGTTCGAGCAACGCTCCGAGAAGCGGGAGCAGCTCGGTGTGCATCTGTGATTTCGCGACGAATGCGCACGCGCCCGCCTCGGTCGCCGTCCGGCGGTAGCCGTCGGAGTCGAGGATGGTGAGCATCACCACCCGAGCGCCCGGCACCGAGCCCGTGAGCCTGCGGGTGGTTTCGATGCCGTTGATTCCCGGCAAGCCGATGTCCATCAGGACAACGACAGGTGGCGACTGCCGGCTGGTGCCCAGCGCTTCCTCGCCGGATCGCGCTTCGAGCACCGTGCACCAGGGAAACACCGCCTGGATCCACTCGCGCAACGACGCGCGCAGCGCGTCGTGGTCTTCGACGATGAGAAGAAACGGTCGCATGTAGCACCTGCGGCGCAACGTGACGCCGCGCCTGGGAGGCGACTGTACGCGTCGGCGACTGGAAAGGGGAAACGACGTATGTGCCTGTGCTGCAGAGGGTTTCGGCCGGATGGCGGGTTGGTGGGTGTCGGAAAACCCCGACAGGTGGTGTAGGGAAGTCTAATCGAGTCGGGCCAGGCCCCTGCGGATGGCAAACCTGACCAGGTCCGGGACGTTCGTGAGGTGCAGCTTGGCCATCAGACGGCTTCGGTATGTGTCGACGGTCTTCGACGACAGACACAGGAGATCGGCGATTTGGGCGCTCGTGCGGCCCTCGGCGACGAGCTGTAACACCTCGCGTTCCCGCAGACTGAGGGTGTCCAGCGCTTCGCGTTCGGCATGGTGCGGCCGGCCACATTCCTGGACAACCAGGTCTGCGGCCTGGCGGCTCAAATAGCGGTGTCCATCGCAGGCGGCCTCGACTGCCTGTGCGACTTCCCTGGCCGCGCATTCCTTGAGCACGTACCCGACCGCGCCGGCTTCGAGCGCGCGCAAGACGTATTCGGACGCGCCGTGCATCGAGAGGACGATCACCCGGGTCCGGGGCGATCGCTCCCGGATCTCCCGGGTCGCCTCGATACCGTTGACGCCCGGCATCGTGATGTCCACGATCGCGACATCCGGCTCGAGCTCCTGCACGACGTGGATGGCGTCGACGCCGTTGTCCGCCTCGCCTACGACCTGGACGCCGTGCGCTTCGAGGATCGCCCGCAGGCCATCCCGTACGACCGCGTGGTCGTCCGCGAGCACCACGGTGTGCTTCATCGAGGCACCTCCACGATGACCCTGGTCCCGCTGTTCGGCGCACTTTCGATGCGCACCAGCGCCCCGATCGCGCGTGCGCGCTCTTCCATGATCAGCAGCCCCCATGACGGGCGTTCCGCCTGGAGGGGTCGTGCAGCCACGTCGAAGCCACGGCCGTCGTCGTTGACCGTCATCCTGACCGTCTTATCGGTTTGAGAAACCGTGACGACCAGTGTCCTGGCCTGTGCGTGTCGCACCGCGTTGGTGAGCGCCTCCTGGGCGATCCGATACAGGACGGCCGCGACGCCCGGATCCATGCGGGGCGACGGTTCGGCGCCTTCGACGACGACGCGGAGGCCGGTCGTTGCGGCAAGCCGGCCGGTCGCGCCCTGGAGGGCCGCGATGAGCCCCTGGTCGTCGAGCGCCGGCGGGCGGAGGTCGAGCAGGACGTTGCGAATCGACTTGCCCGTCTCCGCCAAAAGGTCCTGCGCGGCCGCGAGACGCTCGCATACCGCGCTCGCCGTGCCCTGCTCGAGATCGAGCGAGGCCAGGCTGAGGCTGACACCGAGCGCCGTGAGGTTCTGACCGACCTGGTCGTGGAGCTCGCGCGCGAGGCGGCTGCGTTCCCGGTCTTCGATTTCCGACAATCGCGCCGCGACCATGCGCAGTCGCTCCGCGGACTTCTTGTGCTGCGTGAAGTCCACCGAGATTCCGCCGACGGCCGTGATGCGTCCCGCGTGATCGCGAATCGGGAACTTGACCGTGTCGAAATAGCGCCGCTCGCCGCGCACCACGACCGACTGCTCCGTCCGCACCGGCTGGCCGCCGTTCAGCGCGCGGCGATCCGACTCTTCGAACTCGCGCGCGCTCTCGGGCGGAAAGATCTTGCTGTACGGTTCGGCGAGGGCGACCGGGCGGCTGATGCCCGTCACGGCTTCCCATGCCGCGTTCACGGCAACGAACCGTCCGGGCGGGGAGGCGACGTAGATCGGCATCGGCGCGTAGTCGAGCAGCGACCGCAGCGTCTCCTCGGTGTCGCGCAACGCGTCTTCCGTCCTGGCGCGTGCGGCCTCCTGCTCGTACTGTCGCTTGTAGCTGGCGGCCTGGGCGCGCCAGACGAACACGAAGGCGACCATGGCCCCGGCGGCCACGAGGCCGCCAAACGACAGCGCCAGCAGCCAGCCGCGCTGTCGAATGGCTGCCTCGATGTCGGCACGGTCGATGGTGGCGACCACGAACCACGGCGTATCGGGCACCGGCGCTGCGGCCGCCAGGATCTGGCCGCCGCGCTCGTTGGTTGCCTCGAACACCTGTTCGGGCCGGCTGTGATCCGACCCGGCCCGCTGCAGGATCACCGCCGATCCGTCGCCCGCTCTCGTCTGGTCGGCGCTGACGAAGCGGCGGCCGTTGCGCACCATGAGCAGGCAGCGGCCCGTGCGACTGACGATTGGCCAGCCGCCCAGGATCGGCAAGAGCGACGCCGCCAGGTCAACCCGGAAGACAAGGAAGCCGTCAGGGGCGCCGGCGCCGTCAGGCGGCACCGGTGCAACGACATCGATGTGAGGCGCATCCGTCGGGGCTTCGCGGTGTACCGCGGAAAAGACGACACGTCGTGATCGTGCCGCGTCTTCAAGGGCCGCGCGGCCACCCGCGTCCAGGGTGGCGGGGAAACCGGCGGTCGCCGAAATCGCCGTGAGCTGCCGGTCGAAGAACGCAACGGCCTGTCGATCAGGGAGCCGGCCGAGGCCCGCCAGCCAGTCGATGAGATCCGGTACCTGGCGCGAGCGGACGTCAGGCCGATCGGCCGTCCCCGCGCCGGAACGCCGCTGCTGCAACTCATGAGCGGCGAACCAGGCCTCGGCGGCACGCTCGCGCCGCCAGGCGGCGGCGGCGGCGGCGTCCGACCACGCCTTCACCTGCAGCATGTCGCCGACCGCGTTGTCGTAGCTGCGCACCTCGCGCGAGTACTGGTAGTAGGTGGCGAATGCGCCGACAGTGGCGAAGATGCCGACCGCGCCCAGAAGCAGGAGCGCGGCCGCGTGGCGCCCCGGACGCGTGAACGCCGCGGGACGCCCCGGCGGGGCGGAGCCGGCCTGCGAGTACAGCTCGTGTCGTGCCGGGTGCCCATTGTCACCGCACGGTCGGTCGAATGGCATCGAGGCAGCGTGAGTTGAGGGGACAGGCGGCGCAGCGCCGGTGTGATATTAACCGAACGAAACACCGGCGGGCAACAACTCCCACCACCCCCGATGGGCTGGGTGGCCGCCCGACAGGTGCGACCAGATGGGGATCGGGGAGGCAGGCGCGACCGGCCTCATCATACCACTCAGGCGGAGGAATGCGAGGGCTCGCCGGCGGGCAGGCCGTCCAGCGTGAGGGTTTCGAGCGCCTGCATGAGGTCCCGGGTGGCGGCCTCGAGCCGGTGCCGCGCGGCCGGCACCTGGTCGAGCGCTCGATCGCGCGCGAGCGTTTCGAGTCTGGCCGCCGCCTCGGCGACGGCACGCGCCGAAATGTTGCCTGCCATTCCCTTCAACGCGTGGGCCGCGAACCGGATTTGCTCGGCGTTCTGGCTGTCAACGGCTGCCTGGATCGCCGCCAGCCGCTTCGGGCACTCGCTCGCGAACACGCCAATCACGTCGCGCACGAGGTCGCGGTCGCCACCGAGCCGATTCAACATCTTCACGGGGTCGATCGGCGCTTCCACCGGATCGTCGGGACGCGGCACGGGGCGCAGGCCGGGACGCTCGATGGCATCCAACAGCGTCTCCCGGTCGACCGGCTTGGCAAGGTAGTCGTCCATGCCGGCGGCCAGGCAGCGCTCGCGATCACCTGTCATCGCGTGGGCGGTCATGGCGACGATTCGAACGTGGCCGCCCGTGCGCCGTTCCCGCTCGCGGATGGCGGTTGTCGCCTCGAGTCCTCCCATGCCCGGCATCTGTACGTCCATCAGGATGACGTCGAACGCGCCGGCGTCGAAGGCCCGCAAGGCGGCGAAGCCGTCGTGGGCGACGGTCACCTCGTGGCCGCGCCCGGCCAGCAGGCCGACCGCGACGCGCTCGTTGACCGGGTTGTCCTCCACGAGCAGGACCTTCGCCGGGTGCAGCGGGAGTCGCGGCGGGATCGGCGCCACCGGCTCGGGCCGCCGGGGCGGATCGGGGATCGGGAAGTCGGCCGTGAAATGGAACGCGCTGCCCGCACCGGGTTCACTCTCGACCCAGATGCGGCCGCCCATCAGCCGCGCGAGGGTCGAGCAGATCGCGAGCCCCAGCCCGGTTCCGCCGAACCGGCGGGTCGTGGAGCCATCCGCCTGGCTGAAGGGATCGAACACGCTGGCCTGCTTGTCGAGTGGAATGCCGATGCCGCTATCGCACACGAGGAAGTGCAGTGCCGCGTGGCTGTTGACCCGGCCATCCTGGCGGACTTCGAGGGCGACGCGGCCGTGCTCGGTGAACTTGATCGCGTTGCCGATGAGGTTCACGAGGATCTGCTGCAGCCGCCCCGGGTCGCCGACGACTTCCGCCGGCAGGTCGGGCGCGAAGTCGACGGCGAACTCGAGGCCCTTCTGCCGTGCCTGCAGTGCGAAAGGCGCCACCGCCCGGCGCAGGGTGCCGGCGAGCGAGAACCGGACGGCTTCCACATCGAGCTTGCGCGATTCGATTTTCGAGAAGTCCAGGATGTCGTTGAGAATCGCCAGCAGCGAACCGGCCGAAGCCCGCACGACGTCCAGCGCCTCTCGCTGTGCGGGCGCCAGCGTCGTCTCCAGCAGCATGTCGGTCATGCCGATGATGCCGTTCATCGGCGTCCGGATCTCGTGGCTCACGTTGGCGAGGAACTCGCTCTTCGCGCGGCTGGCCTCCATCGCCTCGTCACGCGCGATCGTGAGGCCGGCGTTGGCGGCGCGCAGCTCGACCGTGCGGGCTTCCACCGTCGCCACCAGTTCCGTCTGATGATGAAGCAGCTTGAGATCTCGCTGCTGGATCTCGGACAGCATCTCGTTGAACCCGGTGATGAGCTCGCCGATCTCGTCGGCGCCCGCCGGCTCGGCGCGCAGGTCGTACCGGCGGTCGCGCGTGACGGTTCGCATGATGGCCGTCAGCCGGAGCAGGGGGGTCAGGATGACGCGCTGCAACCCATGGGCGAGGCCCAGCGACAACCAGAATGCGCCGCACAGCGCCAGCGCGACGACCTCGACGTAGCGCACGCCGCGCGCGCGGACCTCGTCGAGGTCGGATTCGATGTACACGCTTCCGATCGTATCGCCGTCCAGCACGACAGGACGGATCAGGCGCAACCGCCCATCGGCGAACACGTGCCACGGCCGGCCCTCGCGCCGGGCCGTGGCGTCGGGCCGAAGCGGCGGTGCAGCCGCGCCGCCGGTCGCAGCGGTGCGGTCGTAGCGCGCCAGCGGCGTGCCGTCCCGGAGGAGGATCGCCGCCGTGACGATGTGCGGATCGGCCGACACCGCGCGCAACGTCTCCTCGGCGCCGGCATTGTCGCCGAAGGCCAGCGCCGCCGTGCTGTTCGCGCCCACTGTGTGAGCGAGCAGGTCGACGTGGCTGATCAGCCGCGCGCGCGAGCTCGACGCGTCGTAGGCGGCAAGCAGGCCGCCCGCGACGATCAGGGGCACGCTCGTCGCCACCAGGCTGAGGGCGGTCAGTTTGCGGGCGAACGAAAGACGCCGGAACCCGCGCTTAATCGAGGCCAGCACGGCGGATCTCCATGGAAATGGCGCCAAGACGGAGCAGCTGCGGGTTGATGCGCAGGTCCGCCCGTCGCGCGGAGGCCAGGTTGATGGCGAACCGCAGGCGGCCTCCGTCCACGAAGAACCGCGCGATGCCGCCGGCCGCCGTAAACGCGTCGTCGTCCCCGATCGAGAACACGGGCGCATGGCCAAGCGCATCAAGGATCGCGGTCGTGTCGTTTGCGTCCAGGCCCCCCGCGTACAGCACGTGGCACGCGCGCAGGGACTGGGCGGGAGTGACCCGGCTCACCACGACGACGTGCCGGTCGACGATCTGTCCAGCGGCGATCTGCTCGAGCGCGCCGGCGACGGCGGCGTCGACGCTGCAGATCCGCAGCGGTCCGGTCGACGGCAGCACCTCGGCGGGCCAGTTCACGAACCTGGCGAAGTTGTACAGGAAGGCCGCCTTCAGCGCCGGGTCGGCTGCGACCTGCGCCTCGGCCGGCCCGCAGGCGAACAGCGAGAGCGCCACGGCGAGGCAGCGCGGCAGCCATGAGAGTCGATGCGGCGGAGCAGGTATTGCGGCCACCCTACAGCCTCATTACGGTCATTGGTTCAGTTCCGCTTCCGCGAGCTTCGCGAAGCACTCCGGGCAGATGCCGTGACTGAACTGCGCATCGGAGTGCTTCATGATGTAGGTGTCGAGCTGCTCCCAGTAGTCGCGGTCGTCGCGGACCTTCTTGCAGTAGGCGCAGATCGGCAGCAGGCCGCGCAGCTGCTTGACGTGCGCGAGCGCCTGCTCGAGGTCGCGCACGCGGTCGGCCAGCCTCGCCTGCAGGTCGAGCACCCGCGCGCCCACGCGCAACCGCGCCCGCAGCTCGTCCGGGTCGAACGGCTTGACGACGTAATCGTCGGCGCCCGCGTCGAGGCCCGTGATGAGATCCTGGCGATGGCTGCGTGCAGTGAGCAGGATGATGTAGGTCGACCTGGTTCGCGCGCAGCCGCGCACTCGCCGGCAGATCTCCACGCCATCCATGCCCGGCATCATCCAGTCCAGCACGACCATCTCGGGGCCGGCGCCCTTGCGCAGCGCCTTCCATGCCTCCCAGCCGGTCGTCGTGACCACGACCTCGTAGTCACACTTGGCCAGCGTGACCTCCAGGATTCGGCGGGCGACGGGATCGTCTTCGGCGATCAGGACTCTCATGCGGGCGCTCCGTTGTGGGGTGGGACCGCAACGTCGGCGGCCCGGACGGGCTTCACGGCGTATCGATCGATGGCGGCGAGCACGGCGAGCAGCTCCCTGACGTCGATCGGCTTGGAGACGTAGGCGTCCATGCCGGCTGCCAGGCATCGCTCTCGATCGCCCTTCATGGCGTGGGCGGTCATGGCGATGATCGGAATATGGCGGGCGGTCTCGCGCTCCGCGACACGAATCGCTTCGGTCGCCTCGAAGCCGTTGAGGTCGGGCATCTGGACGTCCATGAACACGGCGTCACAGGCGCGGCTCTGGATGTGCGAGACCGCGTCGCGCCCGGTCGCCACGATCGTCACGCGATGCCCCTGTTTTTCGAGCAGCGTTGCCGCCACGCGCTGGTTGACCACGTTGTCTTCGGCGACCAGAAGATCCAGGCCGCCGCCGGCGGCGAGACCGTCCGGCGGGACCCTGCCCGCCGCCCGGGCCCCGGAGGCCGGGGGACGAAGGTCGTCTGCCAGTCGTGCGCCGTCAAGGCCGAGCGCCGCGGTGAAATGGAAGGTGCTGCCGCGGCCGGGCGCGCTGTCCACCCAGATGCGGCCGCCCATCAGCGAGACCAGTCGCGAACAAATCGCGAGGCCGAGACCGGTGCCGCCGTACTTCCGCGTCGTCGAGTCGTCGCCCTGCACGAAGGCTTCGAAGATCCGCGCCTGGCTCGCGGCGGGAATGCCGATGCCGGTGTCCTTCACCTGGAAGTGCGGGACGGCGCCGCCGTCCTGGTTGGTATGGAGGTTCACGGCGACGGCGATCTCGCCCTGCTCGGTGAATTTGAGGGCGTTGCCGACGAGATTGGTGAGGATCTGGCGCAGGCGGACCGGATCCCCCACGACGAGCTGCGGCACGTCCGGCGCCACGTGGCAATGCATCTCGAGGTTGTGTTCGTGGGCCTTGACGCCGAGCGGCTTGAGCAGATCGGCCAGCAGCTCGCGCAGGCTGAAGGTCGTGGCTGTCAGGTCCACCTTTCCGGCTTCGATCTTCGACAGGTCGAGCACGTCGTTGATGATCGAGAGCAGCGAGTCGGCCGACAGCTTGACGGTGTCGAGGTAATCGCGTTGCTCGGAGGTCAGCGGCGTGTCCAGCGCCAGATCGGTCATGCCGATGATGCCGTTCATCGGCGTGCGAATCTCGTGGCTCACGTTGGCGAGGAACGCGCTTTTCGCTCGGTTGGCCGCGTCGGCCGCTTCCTTCGCCTGCTCCAGGTCGCGTTGCGCCTGCTCGCGCTCGCGAATCTCCCGCCGCAGCGCCTCGGTGCGGGCGTCTACCAGCTTCACCAGCTCGCGCTCGCGCGCGCGCAACCGCCGCACGCGCACGCGATGGCCGGCCACGATGAGGCCGGCAACCAACATCAGGTTCAGCAGGTAGAACCACGAAGTGTGATAAAAGCGGGGCTTCATCCGAAACGTGAACGACGCCGGCTGGGGACTCCAGGGGTCGTCGCCCGCCTGCGCGGTGACCTGGAACTGGTAGCGCCCGGCCGGGATGTTGGTGTAGAAAGCCTCCCGCCGGGTCCCCGCGTTGACCCACTCGGTATCGAACCCGAGCAGCCGGTATCTGAAACGAATCTTGTCGGGCCTCATCAGGCTCAGGCCGGCGTACTGAAACTGCAGGTCTCCCTTGCCGGGCGGCAGGGTCAGCGGCCGGTCGAGCGCAACGGCGTGGCCGTCGACAATGGCCTGTTCCAACACGACCGGTACCGGACGACCCTTCTTCGTCACATTCCCCGGATCGACCATTGCGACGCCCTTGAGAGTGGCGAACCAGAGCCGGCCGTCCCTGGACTTCATCGCAGCCGGCGATCCCGAATTGCACTCGGCGCTCTTCATCCCGTCCGTTACGCCGTATGAGGTCGAGGTCACCAGTTGCCGCTTGCCGTCGAAGAACTCGTCGAGCTCGCGCTTCGAGACCCGGTACGCCCCCTTGTTCGACGTCATCCAGAGGTTGCCGGCATCATCTTCCATGACCGCGTACGCGACGTCGTTGAACAGGCCGTTGCGGGTCGTGCACGAAGCGATGCGGCCGTTCTTCAGCCGGCTCACGCCGCCGCCGAACGTGCCGATCCAGAGCACGCCGTCGCGGTCTTCGTAGAGACTGAGAACGAAGTCGGCGGCGAGACCATCGCGCGACGTGTAGGTGCGCACCGATCCCGGAGCGAGCCGCGTCAGGCCGCGGTTGCCGCCCACCCAATACGCGCCGTCGCGAGTGCGCAGCACGACTCGGGCGGCGTTGCTCGCGATTCCCGTCTCTGCGCCCAGGTGCACGAACCGGCCGTTGTCGAGTCGGGCAACCCCGCGCCCCGCCATGCCGATCCAGAGCCGGTCGTCGCTGTCCACATACAGGGCCCGCACGCTGTCGGCGACTTCGGGATAGTTGCTGAACCGCCCCTTCGACAGCCGGCACAATCCGCCATCGGTGCCCACCCAGAGATCCCCCCGCCTGTCCTCCGCAAGCGCGCGGACGACGTTGTTGTTCAGGCCTTCCTTTGTCGTGTAGTTCGTGAAGACGCCGTTCGTGAGCCGCGAAAGGCCGGCGTTGGTGCCAATCCAGAGGCCGCCGTCTCGGGTCTCGTAGACCGCGCGAACCTGGTTGGCTATCAGGCCCTCGCTTTGGGTGTAGCCCACGAATGCCCCGTCGGTGAAACAGACGAGGCCCGCGTCGAACATGCCGACCCACAGGTTGCCTTCGCGATCCTCACAGAAACTCCAGACCTGATCTCCAGGCAAGCCGTCCTGGCTTCCGTATCGCGCCAGCCGCCCACCGGTGATCCTGGCGATACCCGCCGTCTCGGTGCCGATCCAGAGGCTGGCGTCAGATGCGCTGAATATCGCGCGTACGGCCGTGTCAATCGCGCCGGCGGGACTCCGAAACCGGACGAAGCGCCCGCCCTCCATCCGATCGAGGCCGTTGGCGGTCCCGGCCCACAGGCTGCCGCCGGCATCTTCGACCGCGGCGTTCACCCGGTTGCTCGACAGCCCGTCCGCGGTGGTGTACCGGACCAGGGTTTCCGCCAGCAGGCGATACAGGCCCTGGTCGGTGCAGAACCACAGGCTGCCATCCCGGCTCTGGGAGATCGAGGCCACCCGGCCCCGGTCGAGCGCGACCCGGCCGGGAAACGGGACAAACCTGCCGTTCCTGTACGCCATGGCGCCGGAACTGAACATGCCGATCCACAGCACGCCGTCACGATCCTCGAAAAGCGAGACGACGCTCTCTTCGGCGAGGCCGTCGGCCTTGCCGTACGTGCTGAAGCTGCCGTTCCGGAGTCGAAGGAGGCCACTGTTGGTGCCGATCCACAAGCTGCCGTCCCGGGTTTCGGCGAGCGCCCAGATCATGTTGCCCTTCATGGCCGGCGTGTTCGACCTGTCGAACACGACGAAGCGGACGCCGTCGAACCTGACGAGCCCCTCCTGCGTGCCGATCCAGAGGTAGCTGTCGCGTGTCTGCACGATCGCCTGGGCGCTGTTCTGGGGCAGACCAGCCTCGGCCGCCCAGTTCCGCTGGTTGTACTGGGTAATCGCCTTCGGTGCGCCGCGCTGCGAGGCGGTCTGGCCCGTCGAGGTGCCTTCCAGCATGAGAATGCTCAGCAGAATCGCCGCGACGGGAACACTCTTCGGCTTCATGGATGTCTCATGCCGCCGCTGGCGCTGCCATCGCGCCGAACCGGCGGAAGACGGCTTGCACGCGCGCGATCAAGACGTCGGCATCGAAGGGCTTGACAATGTAATCGTCGGCGCCGAGTTCCAGGACCCGGCGTTCGGTGCCGGGGCCGTCCTCCGCGGTGAGGACGACGATCGGCAGGCCGGTGAGCGCAAGCTCATGGCGCAGCCGGGCGATGGCCTGGTACCCGTCCATCTCGGGCATGTTCAGGTCGAGCAGGACGATGTCCGGGCGCTCGCGCGCGGCAATCTCGACGCCGTCGCGGCCGTTGGAGGCCTCGAGCACGTCGTAGCGTTCGCGTTCGAGGAGGAGCTTCACGAGCATCCTGCTCATCGGGTCGTCGTCCACGACGAGGATGCGGCGCTGCGCGCCTCTGCCAGGCTGCTCGGTGTCGTCGCTGGCCAGGACGCGCTCGACCTCTTCGATGGCGGTGATGCCGGCGGCCACGAGATCGATCGCGTGGTCGCGCATCGTCGGGATGCCGGAGGCGTGCATGGCGGCGCGGATCTCGTGCGCCGTCGCCCCCTGCGCGATCGTCGCGCGCAACGCGTCGGAGGGCATCAGGATCTCGGCGATCGGGATGCGGCCCGCGTACCCGGTCTGCTTGCAGAATCCGCAGCCCGGTCCGGCCGACGCCCGGATCAGCCGCACCTGGTGCTTCTGTGCCAGCCGGTGCGCCTCGATGTCGTCGTGGAGGCGCCGGCACTCGGGACAGAGGCGGCGAACCAGGCGCTGGGCGACGATGCACCGCAGACTCTCGGCGATCTTGAAGGGCTCGAGCCCCAGGTTCATCAAGCGCGTGACAGCGGTGGCGGCATCGGTGGTGTGCAGCGAGCTGAGGACGAGGTGCCCGGTGTAGGCCGCCTGGCCGACTATCTGCGCCACCTCGGCGTCGCGCACCTCGCCGACCATGAGGATGTTCGGATCCTGGCGCAGCAGCGACTTCAGGATGGCGGCGAAGCCGTTGCCCGCCCGCGCGTTCACGGGGATTTGCGAGACGCCCCGCACGGTCCGCTCGACCGGATCTTCGACGCTGACGATATTGGTGGCCGCCGTGCGCAGGTGATCGAGCGCCGCATAGAGCACGGTGGTCTTGCCGGATCCGGTCGGCCCCGTCACCAGGATCAGGCCGTCCGGGCGCGCGAGGGCGCGCTCGAAGCGGGCGAGCGTCTCATCGTCGTAGCCGAGCTCCGTCAGCTGCTTCGGCGTGCTCTGGCCGTCGATCACGCGCATGACGATCTTCTCGCCGTCCACCGTCGGCAAGGACGAGAGACGCACGTCGATTGGCCGGTCGTTGACCCGCAGCCGGAACGCGCCATCCTGCGGCCGCAAGCGCACGGCGATGTCGGCGCGCGCCATGACCTTCAACCGGTTGCGCACGGCGTTGGCGGCGTTCGACGGCACGCTCACCACCGGCTCGAGCACGCCGCAAACGCGATAGCGGACGTTGGCCGACTCGCTCGTGAAATCGATGTGCACGTCGCTGGCGCCCACTTCGACCGCCCGGCCGATGAGCTGGTTGCAGAAATCGATGACCGGCGAGCCGCTGGATGCATCCGGCGTGGCGAGGTCGAACGACGCGACAGTCACGTCGTCGGAGCGCAGGCGGCCTGCCAGCCGCTCGAGCTCCCGCAGCTTCGGGTACCAGCGATCGAGGGCAGCCAGCACGGCGGAGCGCGGCGCGAGTTGCGCGACGGCCCGGCGTCCGGAGGCGAACGCCAGGTCGCGCTCGGCTTCGATGTCGAATGCCAGGAACGTCGCGTAGGTGAGATGGCGATTGTCGACGTGCGTCGGCACCACCAGGTGGCGGCGCGCCAGGCGCTCGGGAACCAGCCGGAGCGCCAGTTCGCTCGGCTCGACCTCCGCCAGTGAGACGACAGGCAGACCGGTGGCGAGCGCAAGGACGGCGTAGGCCTCGGGCTCGCCGATGAGGCCAAGCGCAACGAGGGCCTGGGTCAGATCGATGCCGTGGCTCTCTGCGTAGCGCCGGGCGTTCGCCACGTCGTGACGGCTGAGCGTCCGGCGCTCCAGCAGGAGCGATTCATAGGCCGATGGGACACTTTGCATCGAGCATGCCTCACTGCGTGACGCGCGGGGACCGGCGCGCGCGTTCGGCGGTCATGCCGACCGGCGTTCGCATTCGGATGGCGCCGCCGTTTGCGCGGACGAACTGCGCGCGCCGATGGCAACTATGCCGTAGCGATCGCGCAGAAACGATCGCCAGCCGGGGATATCGGGCAGCATCGAGCCGGAGAGCGCCAGCACCTGCTGGTACGACCACGCGTGGAAGCGCCCGTCGCGGTCGCGCATTCGATGCCAGACGCCGCATGCCTCGGCCAACGACAGGTCGCGGTTGTCGTAGATGACGGCGAACACCGCGCGATCGACGATGCGCTGCCGCTCGAGGTCGTCGACGAGCCGCTGCGCCCGGCCGAGCGCCGCCAGGCGCAGGTCGCGGGCGCGCTCGTCGGGCTTCGCCTCGAACCGCGGCCGACCACCGGGTTGCGCGGCCGCAGCGACGGCCGTCTCACGCCCGATCGCGGGCATGCACGTCATGAGCAGCAGCATCGACGAGCCGTCCAGGTCGCGGGCGTAGGCGGCGACGTCGAAGGGCGGAGCGTTCATCGCGGCGCGTCCACGGCAGATCAAGTCGAACCCGCCAACCACGAGGTTGTGCCCGCACAGCAGGCCGACGAGGCGGGAAAGCCCGTGCAGGTCGTTGCGGAGCGGGAAGAAGAAGTTGATGGCGAGGCTCTGGGTGCCGAGCACCTCGTCGTCGATGCTCCACGGCGACCCCGATTGATCGAAGTACGCCTCGACGTCGTCACGAATCGGTTCCCACAAGATCCAATCCGACGGCAGCCGTTGCTCGGTCGCCAGGAGGTGCTGGAGCACGGAAGCTGGATTCATTGTTTCCCTCAGTGCCGGGAATCGGCAGTGTTGCCGGCTGGGCTGCAAGAGCGGTTCCGGGCGCGCGACAGGGCAGAAAGACCGGCGGGTATGGCCGCGGAACGGCAGAAAGTCGGCCGAAATCCGGCGCGTGAGCGGGTGAGGACGTCACGCCGTGCGCCGCGGCGCACATCTCGGTGTGCGCCTTCCGCACACTGCGGGTCAGCGCGTCCGGCGTTCGATCGAGCGGGAGCCGGTAGGGGCCGACCTGCTGTACGGCATCCGCGAATCCGGCAAGCAGGCCGGGGTTTCGAGCGGGACCCCCTCACCGTTGGATGGCTTCGCCGCCTCGAACGTGTCAGGGAAGCTGGAACGGGCAGGACCAGGAAGATCAGATGGCTGGCGAAGCCGGCTTACTGGAAGCGCGCGCGCATTGCGCCGACGCGCTTCTAGAACTGTTCGATCTTTTCGACCCACGACGGGCCATCGGGGCGGCGCACGGCCCACGGTCGTGTCGATTCCTTGCGAGTTGCCAGTTGTCGATCACCGGATGCGACCGTCTTGCGTGTCTGCCCGGCGTCCGCCTCGGGAGTCTTGCCGCCCGTCTCGCGCGCGCTGCGACCAGGGTCGACGTTGCCGCTCTGCATGATTCCTCCGACGACCATCAGCCCGCCTTCGCTCGCTTTCCCGTGTCGCGAACCTCGGCGAGGCCCCGCCGAAGCTGCGCAGACCGTCGAAAGCGCAGCGGAGGGGGCGTCGGGCACTCGCATTGTAATACAGATGGGCCGGCACCGTGCTAGAATCCAGCGTTCGTGCCCGCGCACACCCTGTCGCCGTTCCGCAGGCGCCGTCACAGGAGTGGGATGCTGTCGGAGTTTGCCTTCTCGCCCGTTCACCGAACAGGGATGCCGCCGGCGTTCCACGGCGTATCTGCCACGCGCGCGCAACGCATTCACCGCATCGCCGTGGCGTTCGAGGAAGAGGTCTCGCGCGGATCGCTCGTCTGCGGGTTGCTGCGTGCGGCGGAAGCGCACAATGCCGGCAGCGCGGGTCACGCCCTTCGCGTCACCCGGCTGGCCCGCGACATCGCCCGCGCGTTCCCGATGTCGGTATCTGCCTTTGCCGCCCTCACCGAGGCAGCGCTGCTCCACGATATCGGCAAGCTGGTCATCGACGTGGAGCTCCTCCGCAAGCCCGGGCCGCTCTCGGACGAGGAGCGCCGGGCAGTGCGCCTGCACGTCGCAGCCGGCGTCCGGCTGGTTGGCGGCATTCCCGGGCTGCGTCGCGCAGCCGTGTTGATCCGGGCATCGCACGAGTGGCTGAACGGCGCCGGGTATCCGCGCGGGCTGCGGGATGTGGCGATTCCACTGGGCAGCCGCATCATCGCCGCCGCGGATGCGTTCGACGCCCTGACGCACATACGGGTGTACCGGACGCCGATGGCGCCGGCGGTTGCGGTGGAGCAGATGCGGCTGAGCGCGGGGCTCCAGTTCGATCCGCGCGTGCTGCTCGCGCTGGGGCAGATCATCGCTTCCAGGGCAGAAGATCGCCACGCGCGCCGCTCGTTACACACGAACATCCACGGACCTGCCGCGTGACCCGCGCCGTTCCAGTCGACAGTCGATAGCTACGAGTCCATCGCCGGGCGCTCACGACGGAAGGTGCGCGCCCGGCGCGAGAGTGCCGTCAGGCGACGTCCGCGCGGGTCGCGCGTTTCAGCGGGCGGGGGACCGGCCGCGCGGGCGGTTCGGACGCCGGCGCCTGCCCGCCGGTCGGAGAGAACGTGAGAAGTTCGCGCGTGAGCCGGCTGGCCCGCCCGATGGATTTGAAGATCTCCTCGGCGCCGGCGCGCCGCGGGTCGTCCAGATCCAAGTCCTTGAGGAAAAGTTCCGTATAGGCGACCACCACCGAGAAGAGGTTGTTGAACTCGTGCGCCGCGCCACGCGCCAGCCGGATGAGCGCGTCGAGATCGCGCTCCAGGCAAAGCGCCGCGAAGGAGGGGGGAGCCGCGGCGCTGCGTTTCGCATCCGAGGGGGGCGGCACGTCGTCCGCGCCGCCCACCACGGAGACGACCTCCTCCTGGCGCCCATCTTCGAGCGGAGACGCCCCGGCAACCCTCGAAAGCGCGCGCACCGTTTCCTGCGGCGTCGGGCGCGCGATCACGACCACGGGCAACTGCAGGTCGTACTCGCGCAGCTCGCTCATCGCCGCGAGCCGGTCGTCGCCCGACGAGGCGAGAATGGTGACGGGAATCCCCGAGGTGCGCGGATCGCGCCTGATCTGCGTGAGAATCTCGATGTCGGCGCTCTCGGCCAGGCGCAGGTGGAACAGGACCAGGCGCGGATCGACCGGCTGCCGGTTCGCGTAGGGGCCGGAACGGAACAGGAATTCGAGCGCTTCAGCGCCGTCGCGCACGACGTGAATCCGGTTCGCGAGACGGTTGCTCTGAACGAGGTCCAGCGTCAGTTGGATCTGTAGCTGGTCGCGCTGCACGAGCAGAATCTCGACCGAGGGTTCAGTCATGACAGCCTCCGGCGTGAAGTGGAACGTCACGCGAATCTTAGTGATGGGCCCCGCCGATTTCCTTGTTGCTGCAGCAGCCGCACGCGCCTTGGCAATTGCAGCACGCGTAAGAATCCGATCCGCAGTCGGCCTCACAACTCGCCCCGCCGTCGCACTCGATCGAGCAGCCCGATACACCTGGTCCGCCAGCCTGGCAGTCCTTGCACCCGCCATCGGCCTCGGCGGCTAGCATCGCTCCGCCACTCAGCGAATTGAACGTCGTCTTGGAGCAGGTACCGGCAGAGAACGTGGAGAAC
>Ga0315280_10002994_pt1 | contig 26518 bp, 20 predicted proteins | sample YL17G06_40_MG_FD_203697 | JGI IMG/M metagenome (GOLD analysis project Ga0315280, IMG submission 203697) | Sediment microbial communities from Yellowstone Lake, YNP, Wyoming, USA - YL17G06_40 | ecosystem: Environmental > Aquatic > Freshwater > Lake > Sediment | place: USA: Wyoming | collected...
TCCTAGCCAGCGGCGCAAAGGCACTTTTTGTGCAACAGTGGCGGCCCGGTTTGTTGCCGCGTCAGAATCGATGAAACCCATGAAGCTGCTGTTCGTCGCCGACCCGCTCGAGGGTTTCAAGACCTACAAGGACTCCACGTTCGCGATGATGCGGGCAGCCGCAGCGCGTGGCCACGCGCTCTTTGCCTGCGAGCCGGGTGATATTTCATGGCGCAGCGGCGGCAAGGTGAGTGCTCCGCTGCGCGAGCTGACGCTGACCGGGGGCGCGACGGCGTGGTTCTCCGAGGTTCGCACAAACGTGCGCGCGCTGGCCGAGTTCGACGCCGTGGTGATGCGAAAAGACCCGCCGTTCGACAGCGAGTACTTCTATGCGACGCACCTGCTGCAACAAGCCGAGCGCGAGGGGGCCTTGGTCTTCAACAGGCCTTCGGCGTTGCGCGACCACCCCGAGAAACTCGCGATCATGGAGTTCCCCGATGTCATTGCGCCAACGCTCGTCACCCGTGACGAAGCCGAGATCATGCGCTTTCACGCCGAGCACTCCGACGTCATCCTCAAGCCGCTCGACGGCATGGGCGGCATGGGGATCTTCCGCGTCGGGCCCGACGGCCTGAACCTGGGAAGCATCGTCGAGACGCTGAACCGGGGCGGCGCGCAAACCGTGATGGTGCAGCGCTACCTGGCCGAAATCAAGCAGGGCGACAAACGCGTGCTGCTGATCGGTGGCGCGCCGGTGCCGTTCGCGTTGGCGCGAATTCCGCAAGGCAATGAGATTCGCGGCAACCTCGCGGTCGGCGGCAAAGGCGTCGCGCGGCCACTGTCGAAACGCGACCGCGAGATCGCCGAGCGGCTTGGCCCGGTGCTGGCGGCGCGCGGGTTGTTGCTCGTGGGGTTGGACGTGATCGGCGATTGCGTCACCGAAATCAACGTCACCAGCCCGACCGGTTTTCAGGAGATTGCGCAGCAAACGGGCTTCGATGTGGCGACGATGTTCGTCGAGGCGTTGGAGCTGACGGCCAAAGTGCGCCATGAAGAAGAGCCGATTGGCCGGGGCGCCTGAGCCAACCCGCAGCCCCGCGAACTTCGCGTCGAATCCATCGCGCGCGAGCTCTGCCGCGATGACTTCGATGCGCTCGATTTCCTCCAAACCGATCCGCACCTTGTCGCTCGGATAGTCCAGCGCTGCGCGTGGACCCGGGCCCGTCGCCGTCAACGCTTCGGCGCGGGGATGCATGACGTTGCTCGCAGGATGCAAGAGCGCCACGACACAATCCAGCCATGGCAATCCTCTCCCTCTCCAACGCGCGCCTTGCTTTCGGGCATGTCGCGCTGCTCGACAACGCCGCGTTTTCGCTGCAGACCGGCGAGCGCCTGGGCCTCATCGGGCGCAACGGTGCGGGCAAATCATCGCTGCTAAAAATTGTCGCCGGCCTCGAGCGGCTCGACGACGGGCTGTTGCAGTTGACGCAGGGCCTGCGCATCCGCTACGTTGCGCAGGAGCCGGTCTTCGAATCCGACGTCACCGTGTTCCACGTCGTGAGCAAAGGTGTCGCCGAGGCCAAGGCGGTGCGTGCGGCCTATGAGGCACACGCAGCCCAAGACGCCGCGCACGGGGCCGCGCACGATGCGACCTTCGATGCTCTGCACGAGCGCATCGAAGCGCTGGACGCGTGGAACTGGGAGCAACGCGTCGCCACCACGCTGGCGCACCTGCAACTCGATGGCGACCGGCGCATCGACGAGCTCAGCGGCGGCACGAAGAAACGTGTCGCGCTGGCGCAGGCGCTCGTTGCCGTGCCCGACGTGCTGCTGCTCGACGAGCCGACGAACCACCTCGACCTGGATTCGATCGTTTGGCTGGAGGCCTTGCTGCAGGACTTCCGCGGCGCGGTGATGCTCGTCAGCCACGATCGCGACTTTCTCGACAACGTCGTCACCCGCATCGTCGAGCTCGACCGCGCCGTGCTGCGCAGCTACCCCGGCAACTTCAGCACCTATGAGCGTGTCAAGGAAGAACAGCTCGCTGCCGAAGCGCTGGCCGGCGCGCGTGCCGATAAGCTGCTGGCACAGGAAGAGGTCTGGGTGCGTAAAGGCGTCGAAGCGCGGCGCACACGCAGTGTCGCGCGGGTGCAGCGCTTGCAGGCTTTGCGTGCGCAACGCATCGCGCGGCGGGAGTCGCTGGGACAGGTGCGGCTCGAAGTCGATTCCGGCATCCCCAGCGGCAAGATCGTCGCCGAGCTGCGCGATGTGAGCATGGGGTTTGACGCCAAACTGCTCGTCAAACAGTTCAGCGCCACGGTCCTGCGCGGCGACAAGGTCGGCCTGATCGGCCCCAACGGCTGCGGCAAGACGACGCTGCTGAAGTTGATCCTCGGCGAGTGCGCGCCGAAATCGGGCAGCGTGCGTCTCGGCACGCGCCTGGAAGTGGCGTACTTCGACCAGTTGCGCAGCCGCCTCGATTTGAACGCGACACTGGCCGACACCATCAGCCCCGGCAGCGAGTGGGTGGAGATCAATGGCGGTCGGCGTCACGTAATGAGCTACCTGAGCGACTTCCTGTTCTCGCCCGAACGCGCGAACTCGCCCGTGCGAACCTTGAGCGGCGGTGAGCGCAACCGGGTGCTGCTCGCGCGCCTGTTCGCACTGCCCGCCAACGTGCTGGTGCTGGATGAGCCGACGAACGACTTGGACATCGATACGCTCGAATTGCTCGAAGAGTTGCTGCAGGCCTACACCGGAACCGTGTTCCTGGTGAGTCACGATCGGCGTTTCCTGGACAACGTTGTGACCAGCACCATCGCCTGGGCCGGCGACGAAGCGCCCGGGTTGTGGCGCGAATACGAAGGCGGCTATCGCGACTGGGAACAGCAGCGTTCGCGTGGCCTGGCCTTGCGCGAGAGTCAGGCGCGCAGCGTCGCAGGCGCCGTCAGCGCATCGACGCCGGTCGCAGCGCGCAGCGGTTCCAATCTGCCGCGGGCGTCGAAACCACGCAAGCTGAGCTTCAAGGAACAGCGCGAACTCGACGAGTTTCCGCAGCGCATCGAGCGTCTGGAGAGTGAACAAAAGGAACTGGGCACGCTGCTGGCCGACCCGAACGTCTATCGCGACGACGTCGGCCGCGCCATGGCCGCCCAGTCTCGCTATGCGCAGATCGAAGCCGAACTGCTGGTCGCTCTGGAGCGCTGGGAAGCGTTGGACCAGCGCCGCTGAGTCGGCATGGAAGCAGCCCAGGAGGCCGCGCCGATCACGATGCCTTTGACCTTTGGGCTTGGCGCCTTGCACTCTCTTTCCTCGGGACGCCTTGCCTGCGAAATGTCGAGAAACCGCCGACGTAGATCGGTCGCTACAGCGCGCCGAGGGCATCGAGCATTTGCCTTATGCTGGTGCCGTGCCGAGACTGGCAGTCCCCCCCCCGATTCGCCACGAGCCATGAACCACAAAGCGCACAACGAGAGCAAAGGCCTGTGGCTGGGGCTGATCGGCGTGGCCATCTTCGCCATGACGCTGCCGATGACGCGCCTGGCGGTGGGCGCGAGCGGCGACCCGCAATTGCCGCCGTTGTTCGTGACGGCGGGTCGCGCTGCCTTGGCGGGCGTGTTGAGCCTGCTGCTGTTGCTACTCCTGCGCGCCGAACGGCCCAGGGCAAACCATGTCCTCGCGCTGGGGGTGTGTGCCGCCGGAACGGTGCTGGGCTTTCCGCTGTTCCTCGGACTTGCGTTGCGCGATGTCGACGCCATGCACGCGGCGGTCGTCACCGGTGTGCTGCCGCTGGGTACAGCGCTTGCCGCGGCACTCTACTTCCGGCAGCGCCCGTCGCCGGCGTTTTGGGGTTGCGCGGTGCTCGGCTGCGCATTGGTGCTCGGCTTTGCCGCGCACAAGGGCCAAGGCGGTTTAAGCGCTGCCGATGGCCTGCTGATGCTGGCCGTTGCCTGCGCATCGGTCGGCTACGTTGCCGGCGCGCGCCTGGCCGCGCAGATGAGCGCGCAGCGCGTGATCTGTTGGGTGCTTGTGCTCTGCCTGCCGATCAGCCTGCCCGCGACGCTGCTGACCTGGCCGGCGCAACCGGCACGTGCGTCGGCCTGGATCGGCCTGGGCTATGTCTCGCTGTTTTCGATGTGGCTGGGCTTTTTCGCCTGGTATCGCGGGCTGGCGTTGGGCGGCGCGGTGCGGGTCAGTCAGGTGCAACTGGTTCAGCCTTTCCTGGCGCTGTTGTTTGCGGTGCCGGTGCTGGGCGAAGTGCTCGAACTCGACACCGTCGTCTTCTCGCTGGCGGTGATCGGCACCGTGTTCCTCGGCAAGAAGATGCCGGTTGATGTGGCGCCGCGCGCGAGCGCGGCTGGAGGTGGCAGCAGTTGAGTTTCCAAATGGCGCGCCGTGCCGAGCGCATGAATCCATCGCTGATCCGCGAAATCCTCAAAGTCACGGAGCAACCGGGCATCATTTCGCTCGCCGGCGGCCTGCCGTCGCCCGATTCGTTCCCGGTGCAGGCGATGCGCGAAGCCACCCAGCGCGTTTTGCGCGACCAGCCGCATGCGGCGCTGCAATACGCAGCGAGCGAAGGCTTCGGCCCCTTGCGCGAGTGGGTCGCCACGGAACTCGCCGCGCAAGGGTTGACGGTCGATGCTTCCCAGGTGCTCGTCACCACCGGTTCGCAGCAGGGCCTCGATTTGGCGGGCAAGGTATTGATCGACGCCGGCAGCACCGTGGCTGTCGAGTCGCCCACCTACCTCGGTGCGTTGCAGGCCTTCGCACCCTACGAGCCACAAATCGTAAGTGTGGCGTGCGACGCCGAGGGGCCGGTGCCGCAAGGCCTGGCGCAAGCGCGCGGGGCGCGTTTTCTGTACATGCTCCCGAACTTTCAGAATCCCAGTGGCCGCTGCATCGGCGAAGCACGGCGCGTCGAGTTGGTACACGCGGCGCGCGCTGTCGCCTTGCCCATCGTCGAGGACAACCCGTATGGCGATCTGTGGTTCGACGCTCCGCCACCCGCGCCGTTGGCGTCGCGCTGGGCTGAGGGCACGATTTACCTGGGCTCGTTCTCCAAAGTCCTGGCGCCGGGTTTGCGTCTGGGCTACCTGATCGCGCCGAAGGCGGTTTACCCCAAGTTGCTGCAAGCCAAACAAGCCGCCGACTTGCACACGCCGGGATTCAACCAACGTGTCGTGTTTGAAGTGATTCGGGACGGATTCCTGCGTGACCATGTGCCGACGATTCGCGCCCGCTACAAGGCGCAGCGCGACGCGATGCGTGCCGCACTCGAGCGACACCTGCCACCCGGGTGCAGCTGGAATACACCGAGTGGGGGCATGTTCTTTTGGGTCGAACTTCCGGTTGGCGTCGACGCTGTGGCACTGCTGCCCAAGGCCGTGCTGCGCGGGGTGGCCTTTGTCCCAGGCGCGGCGTTCTTTGCCTCGGATGCTCGGGCGAACACTCTAAGGCTGAGTTTCGTCACCGCCTCGCCGCTGCAAATCGAACGCGGCATCGAACTCCTGGCCCAAACTCTGATGGAGCAGACATGACGCAGCGCCGCTTCACCCAACTCGACGTGTTCACCGACACCCCACTCCTGGGCAATCCGCTGGCAGTGGTGCACGCGGCCCAGGGTTTGAGCGACACGCAGATGCGCGACTTCGCGCGCTGGACGAATCTGAGCGAAACGACGTTTCTGCTGCCACCCACAAATGCGGGCGCCGACTATCGGGTGCGCATCTTCACGACGGCGCGCGAGTTGCCGTTTGCAGGGCATCCGACCCTGGGCAGCTGCCACGCCTGGCTGGCTGCCGGCGGTCGCGCCAGAAATGACCTGGAAGTAGTGCAAGAGTGCGGCGTGGGCCTGGTTCGCGTGCGCCGTGGCGCGGGCCGGCTTGCTTTTGCAGCGCCGCCCTTGGTTCGAAGCGGCGCGGTCGATGCGGCGACTCTGCTTCACATCGCACGTGCGCTGCGCATCGAGGTGGCGGCGATTCGCGCATCGCAGTGGGTCGACAACGGCCCCGGCTGGGTCGCCGTGATGCTCGCGTCGCGCGCCGAGGTGCTCGCTTTGCAGCCCGACTATTCGGCGATGTCGCCGCTGGAGATCGGCGTCGTCGCGCCCTGCCCCAGCGCACATGACGCGCAGTTCGAGGTGCGTGCCTTCATCCCTGGGGGTGGCCCGAATGAAGACCCGGTGACGGGCAGCCTGAATGCGAGCCTGGCGCAGTGGCTCATCGGCGCCGGCCTCGCGCCGCCGAGTTACGTGGCGGCCCAGGGCACGGCGTTGGGGCGCGCGGGAAGAGTCTTCATCGAAAAGGCCAACGATGCGATCTGGGTGGGGGGAGGCTGCATCGCGGTGATCGAAGGGAGCGTCAGCTTGTGAAGTACGCGCTGGCCCGCGTCACAGACGCAGCGCACGGCCTCGGAGCGGTGCGTCGCTGCCGCTCGCTGCGGACGCGTTCCTCCGACCCGCCGCCCGGCTCAATGCCGAGAGGCGTAGCGATGGCTGGGCTTTGCGGCCTGGCCGGGGGCACCGACGATACCCTCGCCGGCTCAATGCCAAGGGGCGCGGCGATGGCTGCGCTTTGAGCATGTTCTCGCGCGACGCCATCGACGCAGCGCGGCGTGTGGTGTATGCGGCCATGCCGCCGACACCGCAGCAACGCTGGCCGCAGCTGGACCGCAATTTCGGGGCACAGCTCTGGGTGAAACACGAGAACCACACGCCCACGGGTGCATTCAAAGTGCGCGGTGGTCTGACCTATTTCGAAGGGTTGCGCAGGCGCGAGCCGAAGTGCACCGCGGTGATCAGCGCGACCAGGGGCAACCATGGCCAATCGGTCGGCTTTGCGGCGCTTCGTCACGACATGGCCGCGACCATCGTCGCGCCACTGGGCAACTCGGTAGAAAAGAATGCGGCCATGCGCGCCCTCGGCGTCGACGTGATCGAACATGGCCAGGATTTCCAGGAGTCGCGTGAGCACGCGGTTTGGCTTGCGGGGCAACGCGGACTGCACATGGTGCCGTCGTTCCACGAAGACCTGGTGCGCGGGGTCGCGACTTACTGGGTCGAATTCTTCGAGGTGATTCAGCCCGATGTCGTGTTCGTGCCCATTGGCCTGGGATCTGGAATTTGCGCCTGTGCAGCTGCACGTGCCCATGTCGGCGCAAAGTCGCGCATCGTCGGCGTGGTTTCTGCCCATGCCACGACCTACCGTCAGTCGTTCGAGGCGGGTCGTGTCATCGAAGCGCCGGTCACAACTGTCCTCGCCGATGGCCTGGCGTGCCGGATTGCCGAGCCGCAGGCGCTCGAGATCATGCGCCGCGAAGTCGACGACGTCATTGCCGTCAGCGACACCGAGGTCGGCGCAGCGATGCGCACGTTGTTCTCCTGCACCCACAACGTCGCCGAAGGCGCCGGCGCGGCGGCGCTGGCCGGTGCGTGGCAGCAGCGCGAACGTTGGCGCGGGCGTTGCGTGGGTGTGACCATCACCGGCGGCAATGTCGACAGCGCGCTGTTTGCACAGACATTGATCGGGGCTTGAACGGGCTTTGAACGGGTTTTGAACGTTGGTTAGGATGCGGCGGTGCATCGCCGTTCCGTCCTCGCTGGTCTCGTCGCCTGGCCCGGCCTCAGCCTTCAATTGATCGGATGTTCGCCGCAGACCACGGTCGTTGACGGCCCGGACGCGCCGGGATTCGCGACGCCGCTCACTGCGCCGCATCTTGCACTGGTGCTGGCGGCGGGCGGTCCGCGCGGCTTCGCCCATGTTGGGGTATTGCGGGCGCTCGATGAGTTGGCGATTCGCCCCGATCTGATCGTCGGCGCGTCGATCGGCGCCTTGGTCGGCAGCGCCCTGGCCGCAGGATTGGCGATCCCACAGATCGAGGCGCTTGCCTTTGATTTTGATTTCTATCGGCTGGCGCGGTGGTCGCCCAGCCTGGGCTTGCAATTGGAAGGCGCAGGCATCGCCGACCTGGTCCATCGAACACTGGGCGTGCACCGTTTCGAGCAGTTGCGCACCCCCCTTGCGGTGGTGGCAACCGACGCGCAGAGCCAGCGGCCTGCAGTGTTCAACCAAGGAGAGCTAGGCCCTGCGGTGCAAGCGTCGTGTTCGATTCCGCGCTGGTTTGCGCCGGTTCGCATTCGTGGCCGGGAATTCATTGACGCGGACGTGTCGAGCCCGTTGCCGGTGAACGCCGCTCGCAGTCTCGGCGCGAAACTCGTGCTCGCGGTGGACGTGGCGGTTCACGTCGACAAACCTCGGCCGAGCGGCGCCGAGCGTTACGTTGAAGGCGACCGCGCCAAGCGCGCCCAAATCGACGCCGAAGCAGAGTTGGCCGACCTCGTGTTGCACCCGTATTTCGGCTACTGGGTCAGCTTGAGCCGCGAGTACCGCGTGACCGCGGCGCGTGCCGCCTACGAACAGACGATGCAGCAGGCGAATCGTTTGCTTGGTCTTTTCGGGTGATTGCGCGCTGCATCGCTTGCGCCACGGCGTGAACTTTGCGGGCGCGAGCAGGTTCGCGCAAGCAAGGCCGCCCGCGGCGTGATATTTGCAATCACGAAGCCCCGTACAGCCATCTAGACTGCCGCCGCCCCGTACGCGACGGACGCAACTTCGCGTGCCACCCGCAAACTCCTGGAGAACAGAGTGGCCACCATCAATTCCAAACACGTCACACGGGGCGCCGCAGCGCTGCTACTGGCCGGCACGCTGGCTTGCGCCCAGGCGCAAATGGCATCGAAGTATGTGGGCGGCGCCATCGGCAATGCGAATCACGGTACGGGCATACGTGTGTTCGGCGGCGCCCCCATCACCCACGTTTTCGGTTGGGAGGCGGAATTGACGAGCTTTAGCGCGCGATCCACGGGCGGCCAGACGATTAGCGGGAGCTCGAGCTGGTCGCTGGGCGCCGCCGCGACCGCCAGAGTGCCGCTAAGCCCAGAGTTTTCAGCGTACGGCAAGGCCGGCCCGCACTACTTGCCCGCAAGCGGCGCCGGGGCCAACGGCAGTTTGGAGTTGGCTATTGGTGTCGGGCTGGTGTGGCACATCTCACCGAAAACAGCCCTGCGCTTCGAGATTGAGAGCATCGGCGGCGCACCTGGCGGCTTGACTTCGGTGGGGGTTGAAGTGCGTCTTTGATTGGGTTGCGGCAGCGGCACGCCGCGCCGCGCGACGCTGCCCACCTCAACGCGCGAACAACCCTCGATGCTGCTCGCGCAGCAGGTTCTTTTGCACTTTGCCCATGGCGTTGCGCGGCAGGTTGTCGGCGAGAAAGAGTCGCTTCGGGACCTTGTAGTTGGCGATGCGTGCTTTCAAGTCTGCAATCAAGGCATCAGGCTGCAGCGTAGCGCCTGTTCGCGGTACGACGATGGCCACCACGGCCTCCCCAAAGTCGGGGTGCGGCGCGCCGATGACGGCGCTTTCCAGCACGCCTTCGGATTCGTTGAGAAAGCCCTCGATTTCCGCGGGGTAGACGTTGAATCCGCCGCTGATGATGAGGTCCTTGCTGCGCCCGACGATAGTCAGCCGTCCCTGCGCATCGAGGCTGCCGACGTCGCCGGTGCGAAACCACCCGTCGTCGGTGAATTCCTCGCGCGTCTTGTCCGGCATGCGCCAGTAGCCGCTGAAGACGTTCGGCCCCTTGACTTCGAGGTTGCCGGGTTCCCCGGCAGGAATCGGGCCGCCGGCACCAGGGACAACGCGCACCCGTACCCCCGGCAGTGCAAAGCCGACCGTGCCACCGCGCCGCTCGCCGTCCCGCGCGTGATACGGGTTGGAGGTGAGCATCAGGGTTTCGCTCATGCCGTAGCGCTCGACGATGGTGTGACCGGTGCGGTCGCGAAACTCCTTGAAGGTTTCGGGCAGGAGCGGGGCCGAACCGCTGATGAACAAGCGCATTGCGCTGCACGCCTCGCGCTCAAGTCCCGGCTCGCCGAGCAATCGCACGTAGTGCGTGGGCACGCCCATGAACAGACTTGCCCGCGAGAACTGGGCGAGCACGGCTTTGGCGTCGAATTTGCTGAACCAGAGCATCTTGCTGCCGTTCAGCAGCGCCCCATGAATCGCCACGAACAGGCCGTGCACGTGAAAGATCGGCAAGGCATGGATCAAGACGTCCCCGTCCTGCCAGCCCCAGTAGTCTTTCAACACGACAGCGCTGCTCAGCAGGTTTCCGTGCGACAGCATGGCGCCTTTGCTGCGGCCGGTCGTGCCGCTCGTGTAGAGAATCGCTGCCAGATCGTCAGCCCGCTTCTTGGCCGGCGCATGCCGGTCGTCGTGGAATGCGGCACGATCCAGCAATGTGCCGCTGCGATCGTCATTCAGGGTGAAAACCTGCCGCGTGCCGGCCAGGAAGGCGATCTTCGAGACCCAGCCGAAATTCTTCGTTGAACACACGACGACGGAGGGTTCGGCGTCGCCGATGAAATATTCGATCTCGCCAGCCTGATAGGCGCTATTCAGCGGCAAGTAGACAAATCCTGCGCGCAATACCGCCAAGTACAGCATCAATGCTTCGACCGACTTTTCGGTCTGCACCGCAATCCGTGCGTTCGCCGGCAGTTCAAGTGAGTCGAGCAGATTGGCGAGCATCGCTGTGCCGCGATCGAGGTCGCGCCAACTGTAGACGAGCGGCTGCGCGTCGATGGTCTCGACTGCCGGCGCATCCAGGTCGGGCGCAAAGGCGCCGCGAAGCGCGACGAACAAATTGTCGTTCACGCGCTCAAGGAAATGTGGCGTCGCCATTCTCCGTATTCCCTATGGGGGACGGCCGCCGCGAGGCGGCAGCCTTGGGGGGCTCAGGATGTGCCCCTAGTCAAGCTTGGCGCCAGAGGTCTTCACCACGTTCGCCCAACGCTTGATTTCGGCGCTGACAAACTTGCCGAACGCGTCGCCATAGAGATTTGGCACTTCGGCACCCAAACCGTTCCAGATCGACTGAAGCTCCGCTCCGGCGAAGGCCTGTTTCAGTTCGAACTGCAGCCGCTCGACAACGTCCGCAGGCGTTCCCTTCGGCGCCCACAGTGCGTACCAGGTCGCCACCAGGTAGCTCGGGACACCGGCTTCGGCAGTAGTCGGCACATCGGGAAACCCCGGCGCACGGTTCGGCCCGGCCACGGCAAGGGCCTTGATGCGACCGCTTCTGATGTGTGTCGAAGAAGAGCCAAGCCCGTCGAACATCAGGTCGACCTGGCCACCGATCAAATCCTGCAATGCCGGACCTGCACCACGGTAGGGAATGTGGGTGATGAAGGTCTGCGTCTGCAGCTTGAACAATTCGCCTGCGAGGTGATGCGAGGTGCCGTTGCCCGCCGAGCCGTAGTTCAGGCGCCCCGGGTTCTTGCGAGCAAATTCAAGGAAGGATTTCAGGTCCGCCACCGGCACGCGCTGCGGATTGACCACCACGACCTGGGGTACGCTGGCGACGAGCCCGATGGGGACGAAGTCGGTCTCCAGGTTGTAGTCGAGCTTGGGATACATCGACGGCGCGATTGTGTGGTGCACGGCACCCATGAACAAGGTATAGCCGTCGGCAGCTGCGCGGGCAGCGACGCCGGCGCCGACCGTGCCTCCCGCGCCGCCGCGGTTGTCGATGATGACTTGTTTGCCCAGGGTGCGCGACAGAATAGCGGTCAGCGGCCGAGCGAATGCGTCAGTGCCACCGCCGGCTGGAAACGGCACGACAACCGTGATGGGTTTGTTCGGCCAACCGGTTTGGGCGTGCGTCCAAGAACAGCCCAGCATGGCCACGACTGCCGCGGCGCGAAGAAGCGCCCGGCGCGCCGACGCGGCTGACCTTGCATTCCGAATCATTGTTGTCTCCCGGGTGAGGATGCCGTCATTGCAGACAAGCAGAATGCAGGCAGACGGTGATCATACGCAGCGGCGGAGCCCTTTGGCCGTCGCGGGAGCCGAGGGGAAACGACAGGTCGACATGGACTTGAGTGAGCCCGGCGTTGGGTGGGGCGAGTCGGGGGTCTTGCCTGCGTGCCCGGCAAAGTAATACAATCAAAAGCTTTTCAGCACACGTTGCTGCGCTCTTTGACGGGCGGGCCGCTGCGTTAAACCAAGAGCCCCGGTGAAGTCCGGGGCCGGCAACGCCAGGCCCATCCTGCCCCTGGGGACGCCGCGCCAGTGTTGAATGCCAGCGGTACTCCAACGGGAACGGGTTTCATGCCAACGATCAATCAGCTCGTGCGCCTCGGTCGCCAGACCGAGACGGTCAAATCCAAATCGCCTGCGATGCAAGGCGGGCCGCAGCGCCGCGGCGTGTGCACTCGGGTCTACACCACGACCCCGAAAAAACCCAACTCGGCGCTGCGCAAGGTCGCCAAAGTGCGCCTGACCAACGGTTTCGAGATCATTTCGTACATCGGCGGCGAAGGCCACAACTTGCAAGAGCACAGCGTGGTGTTGGTGCGCGGTGGCCGGGTCAAGGACCTGCCGGGTGTGCGTTACCACATCGTGCGCGGTTCGCTGGACTTGCAGGGGGTCAAGGATCGCAAGCAGTCGCGTTCCAAGTACGGGGCGAAGCGTCCGAAGAAAGCATAGGTTCAACGAACTGCCGGAACATTGGCCGGTACCGGCCTGCAGGCCGGCGTTCCAACTGATTAGACCGGTGGGGAATGGTCCCGACCGAGTAAGTGGGCGACCCGAACGCGTGGTTGCCCGAGGCGCCGGCTGAAACCGGTGTCAACTGAAGCCAAAGGAAGTAGAAATGCCACGTCGTCGCGAAGTTCCTAAACGGGACATCCTGCCCGATCCGAAATTCAATTCGGTCGACCTGTCCAAATTCATGAATGTCATCATGGAGTCGGGCAAGAAGGCGATTGCCGAACGAATCATCTATGGCGCGCTGGAACAGGTCGAGAAGAAATCGGGCAAGGACCCGCTCGAAATTTTCGTCACCGCGCTGAACAATATCAAGCCGATGGTCGAGGTCAAGTCGCGGCGAGTTGGCGGTGCCAACTATCAGGTTCCGGTGGAAGTGCGCCCGGTGCGTCGCGTTGCCTTGGCGATGCGCTGGCTCAAGGAGTCCGCCCGCAAACGTGGCGAAAAGTCGATGGCGCAGCGCCTGGCCAACGAACTCATGGAAGCGGTTGAAGGACGAGGCGGCGCGATGAAAAAGCGTGACGAAGTGCACCGCATGGCCGAGGCCAACAAGGCGTTTTCGCATTTCCGCTTCTAGATTACCAAGTCCGCGCGCGGCCACGAGCCCGCAGCAACTTCGGCCGCTTAAGGGTTTGCACGGGCCCGCAGGCGGCCCGTGTATTCGTCCTGCAACTGGAGTGATCCCACCATGGCCCGCAAGACCCCGATCGAGCGCTATCGAAACATCGGCATCTCGGCCCATATCGACGCTGGCAAGACCACCACCACCGAGCGCATTCTCTTTTATACCGGGGTGAACCACAAAATCGGCGAAGTGCATGACGGCGCCGCCACGATGGACTGGATGGAGCAGGAGCAGGAGCGTGGCATCACGATCACGTCGGCCGCGACGACCTGCTTTTGGAAGGGCATGGACCTGGGCTATGCCGAGCACCGCATCAACATCATCGACACACCGGGGCACGTCGACTTCACGATTGAAGTCGAACGCTCGATGCGTGTGCTCGACGGCGCTTGCATGGTGTACTGCGCCGTGGGTGGCGTGCAGCCGCAGTCCGAAACGGTCTGGCGCCAGGCCAACAAGTACAAGGTGCCGCGTCTGGCGTTCGTCAACAAGATGGACCGCACCGGCGCGAACTTCTACAAGGTCTACGAGCAGATGAAGGTGCGTCTGAAAGCGAATCCGGTTCCGGTCGTCATTCCCATCGGCGCCGAAGATACGTTCACCGGCGTGATCGACCTCGCCAAGATGAAGGCCATCATCTGGGACGAGGCTTCGCAGGGCATGAAGTTCGAATACCGCGAAGTTCCGGCCGAACTGCTGGCCGAAGCGCAGAAGTGGCGCGAGAACATGGTCGAGGCCGCTGCCGAAGCGAGCGAAGACCTGATGAACAAGTACCTCGAATCGGGCGAACTGACCGAGGCGGAGATCAGGCTCGGCCTGCGCACGCGCACCATCGCCAGCGAGATTCAGCCCATGCTGTGCGGCACCGCGTTCAAGAACAAGGGTGTTCAGCGCATGCTCGACGCGGTGATCGAATTCATGCCGTCGCCGATCGACATTCCGCCCGTGCCTGGCATCGACGACGACGAAAAGCCCACGTCGCGCAAAGCCGCCGACAGCGAGAAGTTCGCCGCGCTCGCGTTCAAACTGATGACCGACCCGTATGTCGGCCAGCTCACTTTCGTGCGCGTGTATTCGGGCGTCTTGAAATCGGGCGACTCGGTCTACAACCCGATTCGCCACAAGAAAGAGCGCATCGGCCGCATTCTGCAAATGCACGCGAATCAGCGCGAAGAAATCAAGGAGATCCTCGCCGGTGATATCGCCGCATGTGTCGGGCTCAAGGAGGTGACGACCGGCGAAACGCTGTGCGATCCGAGTTCCATCATCATGTTGGAGCGAATGGTGTTCCCCGAGCCGGTGATCTCGCAGGCCGTCGAACCCAAGACCAAACCGGACCAGGAGAAGATGGGCATTGCGCTCGGACGTCTGGCCCAGGAAGACCCGTCGTTTCGAGTGCACACTGACGAGGAGAGCGGCCAGACCATCATCTCCGGCATGGGCGAACTGCACCTGGAAATCATCGTCGATCGCATGAAACGGGAGTTCGGTGTCGAGGCCAATGTGGGCAAGCCGCAGGTGGCATACCGTGAAACGATTCGCAAGAAGGTCACCGACATCGAAGGCAAGTTCGTGCGCCAGTCCGGCGGCAAGGGCCAGTACGGACATGTCGTGCTCAGCCTGGAGCCGCAAGAGCCGGGCAAGGGGTTCGAATTTGTCGACGCCGTCAAGGGCGGCGTGGTTCCGCGCGAATTCATCCCGGCCGTGAAGAAGGGTGTCGAGGACTCGCTGCCCAATGGCGTGCTCGCCGGCTACCCGGTGGTTGACATCAAGGTCACGCTCACCTTCGGTTCGTACCACGAGGTGGACTCGAATGAAAACGCCTTCAAGATGGCCGCATCGTTCGGCTTCAAGGACGGCTGCCGCAAGGCCGGGCCGGTCATCCTCGAGCCGATGATGGCGGTTGAAGTGGAAACGCCCGAAGACTATGCGGGCTCGGTGATGGGCGATTTGTCGTCACGCCGCGGCATGGTGCAGGGCATGGACGACATGCCCGGCGGCGGCAAGGTCATCAAGGCCGAAGTGCCGCTGTCCGAGATGTTCGGCTACTCGACCACGCTGCGCTCGATGTCACAAGGCCGGGCCACCTACACGATGGAATTCAAGCATTACACCGAGGCCCCGAAGAACGTGGCAGACGCCATCATCACGTCCAGGGGAAAGTAACCACCACGACGGGGCATGCAGAGCAAGCCCCGCTCTCGTTTCAAGTCTGACAGGAGACAAGCAACATGGCCAAAGCCAAATTCGAACGCAAGAAGCCGCACGTGAACGTGGGCACGATTGGTCACGTCGACCATGGCAAGACGACCCTGACCGCGGCGCTGACCAGCGTGCTGGCGGCCAAGTTCGGTGGCGAGGCCAAGGCCTACGATCAGATCGACGCAGCGCCTGAGGAAAAGGCGCGCGGCATCACGATCAACACCGCCCACGTCGAATACGAAACCTCCAAGCGCCACTACGCCCACGTCGACTGCCCCGGCCACGCCGACTACATCAAGAACATGATCACCGGTGCGGCGCAGATGGACGGCGCGGTGCTCGTGGTCAGCGCGGCCGACGGCCCCATGCCCCAGACCCGCGAGCACATCCTGCTCGCGCGCCAGGTCGGCGTGCCCTACATCGTTGTGTTCATGAACAAATGCGACATGGTCGACGACGCTGAACTGCTCGAACTCGTCGAGATGGAGGTGCGCGAGCTGCTCGACAAGTACGACTTCCCCGGCGACAAGACCCCCATCATCCACGGCAGCGCCAAACTTGCCATGGAAGGCGACAAAGGCGAACTCGGCGAAGTCGCCATCATGAAGCTGGCCGACGCGCTCGACAGCTACATCCCCACCCCCGAGCGGGCCATTGACGGCGCCTTTCTCATGCCCGTCGAAGACGTGTTCTCGATCTCCGGGCGTGGCACGGTGGTGACCGGCCGGGTTGAGCGCGGTGTCATCAAAGTCGGCGAAGAAATCGAGATCGTGGGCATCCGCGCCACGCAAAAGACGGTCTGCACCGGCGTCGAGATGTTTCGCAAGCTTCTCGACCAAGGCCAGGCCGGAGACAACGTGGGCATCCTGCTGCGCGGCACCAAGCGCGAAGACGTCGAGCGTGGCCAGGTGCTGTGCAAGCCCGGCAGCGTCAAGCCCCACACCCACTTCACGGCCGAGATCTACGTGCTGTCAAAAGAAGAGGGCGGACGCCACACGCCGTTTTTCAGCAACTACCGGCCGCAGTTCTACTTCCGCACGACGGATGTGACGGGTGCGGTGGAGTTGCCCAAGGACAAAGAGATGGTGATGCCGGGCGACAACGTGAGCATCACGGTCAAGCTGATCAACCCCATCGCGATGGAAGAGGGGCTGCGCTTTGCGATTCGCGAGGGCGGGCGCACCGTCGGCGCGGGTGTGGTCGCGAAAATCATCGAATAGTGAAGGGACAACCAGAGTCAGTGGCAACAGGGGCGTAGCTCAATTGGCAGAGCGCTGGTCTCCAAAACCAGAGGTTGGGGGTTCGATGCCCTCCGCCCCTGCCAGACACTGGCCCCGACAAGGGCTGTGACAGGCGAGCGCGGGGAGCGCCGAAGACGCGGCCCTCCGATCCTTCTGCGGGTGCCATCGCCGCAGAGAAGCACGAGGCACATGATCGAGTCGAAGACACATGGCAATTCCTGAAGTTCAGACGGTAACGACTGGGGCGGACAAGGCTAAGCTTGCGGCTGCGGGGGCCTTGGTCATCGCCGCGGTGGTGGTCTTTTACACCTTGAGCCAGCACGACCTATGGCTGCGCATTGCCGCACTTGCCGGGCTGATGGCCATGGGCGTGGCGCTATTCCTCACTTCGGAACCGGGGAAGCAACTCATCGGCTACGGGCAAGACTCGGTGCGCGAAGTTCGCAAGGTCGTTTGGCCCACGCGCAAGGAAGCAATGCAGATGACGGGCTATGTCTTCGCGTTCGTGTTTGTCATGGCTTTGTTTCTCTGGCTCACCGATAAGACGCTCGAGTGGGTCTTGTACGACTTGGTTCTGGGCTGGCGGCGGTGAAGGACGAAATCATGACAGAACAAGTTCATCCCGCTGCGACTGAAGCGAGTGCCGGGCGTTCCAACCTGCGTTGGTACGTGGTGCACGCCTATTCCGGAATGGAGAAGGCGGTCGAGCGCAACCTTCGCGAGCGCATCGATCGGTCGGAGTTGCAAGGAAAATTCGGGCGCATCCTGGTGCCCATGGAAGAAGTTGTCGAACTGAAGAATGGCAAGAAATCGGTTTCGGAGCGACGCTTTTTTCCTGGTTACGTGCTCGTCGAAATGGAAATGGACGACGACACCTGGCATCTGGTCAAGCACACCAACAAGGTCACGGGCTTTGTCGGCGGCGCGAAGAACCGGCCCTCGCCGATTTCTGAGGCAGAGGTCATGAAGATCGTGACCCAAATGCAAGAGGGCGTGGAAAAGCCGCGGCCCAAAGTTCAGTGGGAAATCGGAGAACTGGTTCGTGTCAAAGAAGGCCCGTTCACAGATTTCAATGGCGCCGTGGAAGACGTCAACTACGACAAGTCAAGAGTACGCGTCGCGGTCACGATTTTTGGCCGCGCGACGGGAGTGGAGCTCGATTTCTCGCAAGTGGAAAAAGTTTGATTCAAGTCACCGACTCACGGATCGATTCGAGTTGGCCGCGCTCGCACAAAGTGGCCCGTTGCTGCCGATGACGTGATACCGGCGCGAGGAGCGAAGGTATCCAGTCCTTCGCGTTAGTACTCAAGAGCTTCGCTGCGAACGGCGAGGTTGCACCAAGAGGTAAAGATGGCCAAGAAAATAGTCGGTTTCATCAAGCTGCAAGTCCCAGCGGGAAAGGCAAACCCGTCCCCTCCCATTGGTCCGGCGCTGGGTCAGCGCGGGCTGAACATCATGGAGTTTTGCAAGGCGTTCAACGCGCAGACTCAAAGCATGGAACCCGGGTTGGTATTGCCAGTCGTCATTACCGCATTCGCAGACAAGTCGTTCACCTTTGTTCTGAAGACGCCGCCCGCGACTGTGTTGATCAAGAAGGCTGCCAAGCTCGACAAGGGATCGGCCAAGCCGCACACCGACAAAGTCGGCAAGCTCACGCGCGCCCAGATCGAAGACATCGCCAAGGTCAAACTGAAAGACCTGACGGCAGCCAGCCTTGACGCGGCGGTGCGCACCATTGCCGGTTCAGCGCGCTCGATGGGCGTGACGGTGGAGGGGGTCTGAACATGGCCAAGCTGACAAAACGCCAAAAAGCAATCGCCGGAAAAGTCGACAGCACCAAGCTGTATCCACTGGACAGCGCGCTGAGCATCGTGAAGGCCTGTGCGATTGCGAAGTTCGACGAGTCGATCGACGTCGCCGTTCAGCTCGGCATTGATGCGAAGAAGTCCGACCAGGTGGTGCGGGGCGCCGTGGTGCTGCCAAACGGCACCGGCAAGACCAAGCGCGTTGCCGTGTTTGCTCAGGGCGCCAAGGCCGAAGAAGCCCGCGCAGCCGGTGCCGACATCGTCGGCATGGACGATCTGGCCGCCGAAATCAAAGGCGGAAATCTCAACTTCGATGTTGTGATCGCGTCGCCCGACACCATGCGCGTTGTCGGCACTTTGGGCCAAATTCTCGGGCCGCGTGGCCTGATGCCCAATCCCAAAGTCGGAACCGTGACCACCGACGTCGCGACCGCGGTGCGCAATGCCAAGGCCGGCCAAGTCCAGTTTCGCGTCGACAAGGGCGGGATCGTGCATGCCTCGATCGGCCGTCGTTCGTTCGATGCCGAAAAGCTTGGAGGCAATCTTCGCGCCTTGATCGACGCTTTGAACAAGGCGAAGCCCACGTCAAGCAAAGGCATCTACCTGCGCAAGATCGCGGTTTCCTCGACCATGGGTGTTGGAGCCCGGATCGACGTTGCGTCGATCGTGTCAACAAACGTTCAGGCATGAAAAGTGGAATGGGTGGCGCCATTCAGGCGCTGCCGTTGCAGGTTGGTGGGCAGGTCTTCGAATCAATCAAATCGGAGATCTGGCCGTCCAAGACCGCTGGTGCGGCTCAATGAGCTGCTTAATGTCCAGCGCAGATGGCGGTCCCGCTGAAAAGGAATTCCGGTTCCGGCTCAGAAGGTCGCTGAGTTGTGGCGTGTCATTGGGCTGGTTACGGCTTGGCGACACATGATGTGAGGAGTAGACCTTGAGTCTGAATCGCAACGAGAAAGCCGCCGTGGTGACGGATGTGGCAGCCCAGGTGGCAGGCTCACAGACGTTGGCGCTGGCCGAGTACCGTGGCATGACCGTGGACCATTTGAACGTGCTGCGCAAGCAGGCGCGCGAGCGAGGTGTGTATCTTCACGTGCTGAAGAACACTCTGGCTCGCCGTGCCGTGGCTGGCACACCGTTCGAAGTCGCCGCGGCAAGCATGGTTGGCCCGCTGATCTACGGATTTTCGAAAGACGCCGTGGCCGCGGCCAAAGTCATCTCCGACTTTGCCAAAGGCAACGACAAACTGATCGTCAAGGCCGGTGCACATGGCGGCAAAGCACTCGATGCCGCAGGGGTCAAGGCCCTGGCCGACATTCCGAGCAAAGAAGTGCTTCTGGCCCAATTGCTCGGCCTGATGCAGTCGCCCATTTCGCGCCTGGCACGTGTACTTGCCGCGATCGCCGAAAAGCGCACCGAACCGGCGGCTGAAGCTGCGGCCGAAGCCCCAGCCGCGGCCTGAACCCTTCATTGACCCTTTCTTGAAAAACTAGGAGCCAAACATGGCATTCGACAAAGACGCATTCTTGACGGCACTCGACGGCATGTCGGTGATGGACCTCAACAGCCTGGTCAAGGCGATTGAAGAGAAATTCGGGGTATCCGCCGCAGCCATGGCCGCGCCGGGTGGGGGCAGTGGTGGTGGTGGTGCTGCCGCAGCCGCGGTCGAGGAACAGACCGAGTTCACCGTGATGCTGCTCGAAATCGGCGCGAACAAGGTTTCCGTCATCAAGGCCGTGCGCGAACTGACGGGCCTGGGTCTGAAGGAAGCCAAGGATCTGGTGGACGGTGCGCCGAAGCCCGTCAAGGAAGGTGTCACCAAGGCCGATGGCGAAGCTGCCAAGAAGAAGTTGGAAGACGCTGGCGCCAAAGCCGCCCTCAAGTAAATAGGCACGGAGCAGCCGCGCGACCCGATATTGCAGGCCTGATGCTCGCCGTACCCAAGTACGGTTGCGCTTCTGGTCACAACCTCGGGCAGCTCGCGGCGCTTCGCACCCGATTTACGGCGGCGCTGCGGGCGCCGCGGAGAGAGAGCAGCGCAAAGCGCATCGTGCGCTTTGCAGTGTTCTTTGATCCGACTGCAGAGAACGGGTTTGGTCGGGCTTCGGTGCAATGCCGGGGTTGTCCGCCAGCGGCTGGTAGTGGCCAGCCACCAAGCTTCGAGCCGCTGGCTCGAAAGACAGTCGCCTTCGGGAGCGGGCCTGGGCCAGGCCACGAGCCCTGAGACGGAGTGTTTATGGCGCAGCAAACAACCCCCTACAGCTACACCGAGCGCAAGCGGATCCGCAAGAGCTTCGGAAAACGCGAGAGCGTGCTCAACGTACCCTATCTGCTGACGATGCAGAAGGAGTCGTACGTCGCCTTCCTGCAGAAAGACGTGCCACCGCAAAAGCGCAAGCCCGAAGGTTTGCAGGCCGCCTTCATCGCCGCGTTTCCGATTGTTTCGCACAACGGATTTGTGGAAATGAAGTTCATCGAATTCAACATGGCCAAGCCGACCTTCGACACGCGCGAATGCCAGCAGCGTGGCCTGACCTACGCGGCCGCCGTGCGCGCGAAGCTGCAGATGATCATCTACGACCGCGAATCGCCGCAGCCCAAGACCGTCAAGGAAATCAAGGAGCAAGAGGTCTACATGGGCGAGGTGCCTTTGATGACCGAATACGGCTCGTTCATCGTCAACGGCACCGAGCGAGTCATCGTCTCTCAATTGCACCGCTCGCCGGGCGTGTTTTTCGAGCACGACAAGGGCAAGACGCATTCGAGCGGCAAGTTGCTGTTCTCGGCGCGCATCATTCCCTATCGCGGCTCCTGGCTCGACTTCGAGTTCGACCCGAAAGACTTGCTCTACTTCCGCGTTGACCGGCGCCGCAAGATGCCAGTGACGATTCTGCTCAAGGCAATCGGACTGAACCCGGAAGCGATCCTGGCGCACTTCTTCGTCTTCGACAACTTCCGCCTGATGGATTCGGGCGCGCAGATGGAGTTCGTTGCGGACCGTTTGCGCGGCGAAATCGCCCGCTTCGACATCACCGACAAGGCAGGCAACGTAGTCGTCGAGAAAGACAAGCGCATCACGGCGCGTCACACGCGCACTCTCGAACAAACCCAGACCAACTACATCGGCGTGCCGGAGGATTACCTTGTGGGCCGGATGCTGGCGCGCAACGTGGTCGATGCCGAAAGCGGCGAAATCCTGGCCAAGGCCAATGATGAGCTGACGGAAGCGCTGCTGAAGAAACTGCGCCTGGCACGGGTCCAGGAGGTTCCTTGCCTGTACACCAACGAGCTCGACGAAGGCAACTATATTTCGCAGACGCTGGCCGCCGACGAAACTGCCGACCAGCTTGCCGCACGCGTCGCGATCTATCGCATGATGCGCCCTGGCGAGCCGCCGACAGAAGACGCCGTCGAGGCGCTCTTCCACCGTCTGTTCTACAACGCTGACACCTACGACTTGTCGCGCGTCGGGCGCATGAAGTTCAACGCGCGCGTCGGGCGCGACGTGCCCGAAGGTTCGATGACGCTGTCGAACGACGATATTCTGGACGTCGTCAAGATCCTCGTCGAGCTGCGCAACGGCCGCGGCGAAGTCGATGACATCGACCACCTCGGCAATCGCCGCGTGCGCTGCGTCGGCGAGCTCGCCGAGAACCAGTACCGCTCAGGTCTGGCGCGCATCGAAAAAGCGGTGAAAGAGCGACTCGGCCAGGCCGAGACGGAAGCGCTGATGCCGCACGATCTGATCAACTCCAAGCCGATTTCGGCGGCGCTCAAGGAGTTCTTCGGTGCGAGCCAACTCTCGCAGTTCATGGACCAGACCAACCCACTGTCGGAGATCACGCACAAGCGGCGCGTTTCCGCCCTCGGCCCGGGTGGCCTGACGCGTGAACGCGCCGGCTTCGAAGTGCGTGACGTGCACCCTACGCACTACGGCCGCGTCTGCCCGATCGAAACGCCGGAGGGCCCGAACATCGGCCTGATCAATTCGCTGGCACTCTACGCACAACTCAACGAGTACGGCTTCCTCGAAACGCCCTATCGCCGTGTCGCTGACGGCAAGGTGACGAACCAGATCGACTATTTGTCGGCGATCGAAGAAGGCAAGTATGTGATTGCGCAGGCCAGCGCAACGTTGGACAAGGAAGGCAAGCTGATCGACGAACTGGTGAGCGCGCGCGACAACGGCGAATCGATTCTGACCTCGGCCGAACGCATTCAGTACATGGACGTGGCTCCGACCCAAATCGTCTCGGTGGCGGCGTCCCTGGTGCCGTTCCTGGAACACGACGACGCGAACCGCGCGCTGATGGGCGCGAACATGCAGCGCCAGGCGGTGCCTATCCTGCGTCCCGAAAAGGCCCTGGTTGGAACCGGCGTGGAACGAGTTGCCGCCAAAGACTCAGGCACCGTGGTCGCTGCGCGACGCGGCGGCGTGGTCGACTATGTCGACACGAACCGCATCGTGATTCGCGTCAACGACAAGGAGACGGTTGCAGGCGAGGTGGGTGTGGACATCTACAACCTCATCAAGTACCACCGCTCGAACCAGAACACGAGCATTCACCAGCGCCCGATCGTGAAGCGAGGTGACCGCATTGAGGTCGAGGACATCATCGCTGATGGCGCGTCCACCGACCTGGGCGAACTCGCGCTCGGCCAGAACATGCTGGTCGCCTTCATGCCGTGGAACGGCTACAACTTCGAAGATTCGATCCTGATCTCGGAGCGTGTCGTGGCCGAAGACCGCTACACCTCGATCCACATCGAAGAGTTGGTCGTGATGGCGCGCGACACCAAACTTGGCGCTGAAGAAATCACGCGCGACATTCCGAATCTATCGGAGCAGCAACTCGCGCGGCTTGACGAGTCGGGGATCGTCTACGTCGGCGCCGAGGTGAATCCGGGCGATACGCTGGTGGGCAAGGTCACGCCCAAGGGCGAGACGACATTGACTCCGGAGGAAAAGCTGTTGCGCGCGATCTTCGGTGAAAAAGCCTCGGACGTGAAGGACACGTCGCTGCGCGTGAGCCAGGGGACGAACGGCACCGTGATCGACGTGCAGGTCTTCACCCGTGAAGGCATCGTGCGTGACAAGCGCGCCCAACAGATCATTGACGACGAACTGAAGCGATACCGCCTCGACTTGAACGATCAGTTGCGCATTGTTGAGGCTGATGCATTCGACCGTATCGAGAAGCTGCTTGTGGGCAAGGCCGCCAACGGCGGGCCGCAGCGCATTGCCAAGGGCGCCACCATCGACAAGGAGTATCTGGCAAGCGTCGAGAAATTCCATTGGTTCGACGTGCGCCCGGCCGACGAAGACGTGGCCGGGCAGTTGGAGAGCATCAAGAACTCGCTCGACCAGACACGCCACAGCTTCGACCTCGCGTTCGAAGAAAAGCGCAAGAAGCTGACGCAGGGCGACGAACTCCCGGCCGGCGTTCTCAAGATGGTCAAGGTGTACCTGGCCGTGAAGCGGCGCTTGCAGCCGGGCGACAAGATGGCCGGGCGCCACGGCAACAAGGGCGTGGTCTCGAAAATCGTGCCGGTTGAAGACATGCCCTACATGGCCGACGGCACACCTTGCGACATCGTGCTGAACCCGCTGGGCGTGCCATCGCGCATGAACGTCGGCCAGGTGCTTGAGGTGCACCTGGGTTGGGCCGGCAAGGGCATCGGCCAACGCATCAACGAGATGTTGGCGCAAGAAACCAAGGTGCAGGATCTGCGAGTGTTCCTCGACGAGCTTTACAACAAGAGTGGCGGCAAGACAGAGCGGCTCGAGCACTTGAGCGACGCCGAAATCCTGGAGATGGCGGGCAACCTGACGCGAGGTGTGCCGTTCGCGACACCGGTGTTTGATGGTGCGGCGGAAGAAGAAATCAGAAACATGCTCAAACTGGCCTACCCCGATGAATTGGCCAAGGCGAAGGGCCTCACCGCCACCCGTACCCAGGCCACGCTGCACGACGGACGTACCGGGGATCCGTTCGAGCGACCCGTCACGGTGGGCTACATGCATGTGCTGAAACTGCACCACCTGGTGGACGACAAGATGCATGCACGCTCGACAGGGCCGTACAGCCTGGTGACCCAGCAGCCGCTCGGCGGAAAAGCACAGTTCGGCGGCCAGCGCTTCGGCGAGATGGAGGTCTGGGCACTGGAAGCCTACGGCGCCGCCTACATCCTGCAGGAGATGCTCACCGTCAAATCGGACGACGTGAATGGACGCACCAAGGTGTACGAGTCCATTGTCAAGGGCGAGCATTCGATCGAAGCCGGCATGCCGGAGTCGTTCAACGTGCTGGTCAAGGAAATCCGGTCGCTCGGTATCGACATCGAGCTCGAGCGCAACTAACAGACAAGGACACAGAACATGAAGGGTTTACTCGATCTGTTCCGCCAGTTCACGCCTGATGAGCATTTCGATGCCATCAAGATCGGATTGGCTTCCCCCGAGAAAATTCGGTCCTGGTCTTTCGGTGAGGTGAAAAAGCCCGAGACCATCAACTACCGTACTTTCAAACCGGAACGCGACGGCCTGTTCTGCGCCAAGATCTTTGGCCCGATCAAGGACTATGAGTGCCTGTGCGGCAAGTACAAGCGCTTGAAGCACCGCGGCGTGATCTGCGAAAAGTGCGGCGTCGAAGTCGTGCAGACCAAGGTGCGCCGCGAGCGCATGGGGCACATCGATCTTGCGGCCCCCTGCGCCCACATCTGGTTTTTGAAGAGCCTGCCGTCGCGCTTGGGGCTCGTGCTCGACATGACGCTGCGCGACATCGAACGCGTGCTCTATTTCGAGGCCTACGTTGTGGTCGATCCCGGCATGACACCGCTGAAGAAATTCAGCATCATGACCGAAGACGATTTCGACGCCAAGCGCACCGAATTCGGCGATGAATTCGTCGCACTGATGGGCGCCGAGGGCGTGCACAAGCTGCTCGCCGAAATCGACCTCGAGGTCGAGATCGAAAAGCTGCGCGGCGACATGACGGGCTCGGAACTCAAGGTAAAGAAGAACTCCAAGCGCCTGAAGGTCATGGAGGCCTTCAAGAAGTCGGGCATCAAGCCGCAGTGGATGGTGATGGAAGTGCTGCCGGTACTGCCACCCGACCTGCGCCCACTTGTGCCGCTGGACGGCGGGCGCTTCGCGACCTCCGACCTGAATGATTTGTACCGCCGCGTCATCAACCGCAACAACCGTCTCGCTCGGCTGCTGGAATTGAAGGCGCCGGAGATCATCGTGCGCAACGAAAAGCGCATGTTGCAGGAGGCCGTGGATTCACTGCTTGACAACGGTCGGCGCGGCAAGGCAATGACGGGGGCGAACAAGCGTGCGCTGAAGTCGCTGGCCGACATGATCAAGGGCAAGAGCGGTCGATTCCGTCAGAACCTTCTGGGCAAGCGCGTCGACTACTCGGGTCGTTCCGTGATCGTGGTCGGTCCGACGCTCAAGCTGCACCAGTGCGGGCTGCCCAAATTGATGGCACTTGAGCTGTTCAAGCCTTTCATCTTCTCGCGACTCGAGGCGATGGGCATTGCGACGACGATCAAGGCCGCGAAGAAGGAAGTCGAGAGCGGCACGCCGGTGGTGTGGGACATCCTCGAAGAAGTCATCAAGGAACACCCGGTCTTGCTGAATCGTGCGCCGACACTGCACCGCCTGGGAATTCAGGCGTTCGAGCCGTTGCTCATCGAAGGCAAGGCGATCCAGCTGCATCCGCTCGTGTGTTCGGCGTTCAACGCCGACTTCGACGGCGATCAGATGGCAGTGCACATTCCGCTGTCGATCGAGGCCCAGATGGAAGCACGCACGCTGATGCTGGCCTCCAACAACGTGCTGTTCCCGGCCAACGGTGAACCGAGCATCGTGCCATCGCAAGACGTGGTGCTGGGCCTGTACTACTCGACGCGCGAGCGCATCAACGCGAAGGGCGAAGGCATCATCTTTTCCGACGTGGCCGAGGTGCACCGCGCGCTGGACAACCAGCAGGTCGAGATCACGTCGAGGGTCAGCGTGCGCATGACCGACTACACGATCGACAAGGCGACGGG
>Ga0315280_10002995_pt1 | contig 26513 bp, 26 predicted proteins | sample YL17G06_40_MG_FD_203697 | JGI IMG/M metagenome (GOLD analysis project Ga0315280, IMG submission 203697) | Sediment microbial communities from Yellowstone Lake, YNP, Wyoming, USA - YL17G06_40 | ecosystem: Environmental > Aquatic > Freshwater > Lake > Sediment | place: USA: Wyoming | collected...
TCCTAGACATCTCGTATACGTTTTTCCGATTACCGCTGCATTGTGCTTCCAAATTCTAGAAAGAATCGATATCAAGAAAATTCCATACATCTTCCCCAAGAAGGTTGCTCTATCGATTCTAATGGTAATACTGATAGCTATGCCAGTCGTCGCACAAATTGACTTATTCAAACCTAGATCGTACCTGATAGAATCTGAGGTCGATACAGGTCTCGAGTTGAGACGAATCTACAATGGAGGAAACGTGATCTGCGATAGCCCTGCTATAATATACTACACTCGACTGGACCCTAGAAGCTTCTACTCTAGCAATTACCTCTTCTGGTACAGTGGAACATGGAACAAAGTCGAACTAAGAGAGTGGCTCAGCGAACACCGCGTACTGTACATAGTTTGGCAAAACGTCTCATATTCAGCTACATGGTGGCTCTTCCCAGAGCTGGGACAAGGCAAGAGTTTAAGGATTGACCGAATAGAATTCAAGTTGGTATACACATCGTCAACTGAACCGCTACCGATATACGTATACGAGATCATCTCGCCCAAGTAGACCCCAAGAATCGGATCATAAGGCATACGACGATCGTCGGTAGGCTGGATTTTTCAACCGTAGCCCAATAGATATTAAGAGGAGCTGCCACAAAATTGACGGGGCAAGGACTCGTGATCTCGAATGAAATCAATGAGAAATTGCTGTCTATCGCCGGTGAGATCGCCCAATCATGCACTATCATCGCTACGTGCTTGTACGGCTCACGCATTGGCGGGTATGCAAGAGAAGACAGCGATTACGACTGCCTCTTGATACTTGAGAACTATAGAGATGCCGTAAGATACCATTATAGGAAACTGGATTCTTTCAGCGCGGCGATATTGGCGGTTGACAAAGGTCTCTTTGAACTTGATGTGGGGAAAGGCGGTCTAGGAGACTTCGTAGCGGGCAGGTTGATGTCGCCATATCTTCCCATAAAGAGTTTTGAATACCTTGAAGCAGCTGAACTTCAAGTGAAGAGGCGTGTGGTAGAGGAAGAAACAGAAGATCTAGTCTTGGAATACGGTGAACTGGCTCGAGGTCTTGAAATCAGACCTGAGTACTTTCCGCTTTCCAGAATGAAGAAGAGAGCGAAGGTCTACCCTCCAATTCGGTATAGCTATGCAAACCTCTTTCGCGGTGACCTTAGAGGAAGAAATATGCGAACGATTCTTCAAGGATACGATAAGGCTATCGACATACTGACAGAATCGAAGATAGTCAGACGCAAGAACGGCTCCATAATTCTTGAAGATGAATACATCGACAGAATTCTCTCAAGAAAGACCATGGAAAGAGTCGTGAACGTGGTAGAACAGAGTCGAAGAACACTCTACTCATATCTGACCCACGGAACGGCGGGAATAGTAAGCATAGATATCGTAGCGAAAGAATTGGCCTCGAAAATTAGAAGAGAGCTACTGTATACGCCTTCTAGCCATGAACTGGAAGACCCAAAGAATTATCTCTTTCTAAGCACATCCTCGGGACCTGTAAACCTTAACGAGAGAAGATCAATCTACGACGTAGCAAGCAAGCTCAGACCTGATGCAAGAGTCGCGGTAACTCCTCTCGCAAGCGTGTTGAATGAAGTATACCTTGTCAGTGCGGGCGAAGAGAAGCTAGTTGCCAAGAAATTTACAGACTGGCACGGGTTCAAGTGGTTCACTCTAAATCTAGTAGCATTAGGAACAAAGATCTTCTCTCTCGCTGGGAAGACTAGGCTGGAAAACGAGTACGGAATGAACCGCTTCCTGTCAGATAAAGAGATCCCGGTACCGAACATAATCCATGTTAGTATTCCCGACAGAATGCTTTTCGAAAAGTACATCGAAGGAAAGCAGATTGTTGAGATAGTCAAAGATAGCGTCATGTCGAGCAAACTATCTTCACAACAAAAGAACGTAATACGTGATGTTGGAGCCTCTATGGCCAGGGTACACTCGCTTCGAGTTGGCATTGGAGACACGAAACCGGAAAACTTCGTCCTCGGCACTGATCAGAAAGTCTATGCTTTAGATCTTGAGCAAGCAAAGAAAGCTGGAGATGCTGTCTGGGACATTGCCGAGTTCTTGTACTACTCGGGCCATTATGGAGCCGGAGCGTCAGGAGGGCTCCACGAATTTGTGGAAAGTTTCATTGAAGGCTACAGCCTCATCGGAAACGTTAATTCACTCAGGAGAGCAAGTGGGCTCAACTATCTGAAAGTGTTCTCCTTCTGGACAGCACCGCCGATCATTCGAGAGATCTCCCAGACGCTAAGCAGAGCCTAGACGCAGTAACACAAGAAAGTGGTCAAAAGAGCCTAAAGCGGAAGTACCCTTTACGCAAGACTATATATCCGGGTGGAAAAACATTTCTATATGAGCCGAAGGCAAATCCAACTCGCGATTTTCGACCTGGATGGAACTCTAACGAAGGTTGAGAGCATATGGCAGTATCTGCACATCAAGCTTGGAACTTGGGAGATAGGGAGGATCTTTGGTGAGAAATACTGGAGAGGCGAGATAACCTACGAGGAATGGGCTGAGAAAGACTCTATGCTATGGAAAGATGTGCCGGTTGAGAAAGTTGTCTCAATCCTTCGCGAGATTCCTTACGTTGAAGGCGCTGTGGAGACCTTCGAGGAATTGAAGAGATGTGGGATCTGGACCGGGATAGTGAGCGCCGGGATTTCTCTTCTTGCAGACAGAGCGAAGAAGGAACTGGGCGCGGATTTCGCTGTTGCAAACAAACTTTTGTACGAGGAAGGAAAACTGACTGGGAAAATTAGAGTGAAAGTTTTGTTGAAAAATAAGGATGAGATAGTCAAAGAGATGGCGTGGATGCTGGGCGTTGACTTGGAGAGCTGTGCAGTGATTGGAGACAACGTATTCGATTTGCCTGACGCCGTCGGATTGAAGATCGCTTTTAATCCGAGAAGCGCAGATGTCAAAGAGATCGCGGATATCACTATCGAGAGCGGCGACTTGAGAGATGTACTTGAGTACCTTGTTAGATAATTTTCACATTTATCTCTACATGTGAGTAGAGATGAGAGAAGAGGATTCTTCCTTTGCTCCTAAGCCCTTGAAGCCTCATCCTGGAGAATGGCCCCTACCGACACCTCTGCCCATGGCTGAAAGGAACGAGATCCTTAGAAGTCTCAGAGAGATAACTCTCAGGCTCGAGGATATTCAGAAGAGACTGGACAGAATAGAGAAGAGACTTTCCATCGGGTCCACGAAATGATTCTTGGAAGGCATCTCGATCTAGAATAGAGGAGGCAGTTTCTTCACATATTTGCCGGTCATAGGGATGCTGGTTCGACACTTCGGGCATTCGTTCATATCTGTAAGATTGTAACGGACTATAGCGTAGCCGAGCCTTTTAACCAGCGCCTCACCACAATTTGGGCAGTAAGTGTTTTCGTATCTATGGCCGCGAACATTTCCAATGTAAGGGTACAGAACGCCTGCCCGCTTCGCCATCTCATAGGCTCTCTCCAGCGTCTCGACGCTTGTAGGAGGGTTTCGAAACTGGTAAGCCGGGTAGTATCGCGTAAAATGTAGAGGCGTTTCAGTACCTACCTCCTCGAGATGTCTGCGTATGACTGATTCTAGACATGGCTCGCTATCACTAGCTCCGGTAACTATTAGATTCACTATTTCAACGTGGATGCCCATCCTCTTGGCGTCTCTAGCATTCCTCCACACGAAATCGACATTAACGCCTCCACAGTACTTCTCGTATGTCTCCGAGTCGCCTTTGACATCGATCTTCAACCCTGTCATTCCCGATTCCTTCAGCATCCTCAGAGCCTCAGTCGTCATATATCCGTTCGACACATAGCAACAATACAATCCTCGGCGACTTCCCTCCTTGAAGGATAACAGGGAGCTCTCGAAGAATAGAGTGGGCTCTTGAAAGCTTACGCAAAGGCCTTCATCTCCTTCTCGAAATGCGATCGCGGTTAGCTCCTCAGGCGAGACGTATTTCACTTTGGTGGGGTTAGGCTCCACCCTAGAGAGATCGTGATTCTGGCACCAAGGGCATCTAAAATTACATGACCAAGTTGAGTAAGTTAACGCCGTTGATCCCGGCCAGTAGTGAAAGAATGGTTTAATCTCTATCAGTCTACTTTGAAGTGAGCTTACATCTCCGAAGACGATCGTGTACAATTTGCCTTGAACGTTAGTCCTAGTCCGGCAGAAGCCTTTCTGACCAGGGCCTATAGAGCATCTACGCTCGCAGAGTTTGCATCTAACCTTCAAGTCAGCTTCTTTTTCATAGAGTAGCGCTTCTCGAACCGTCGGGTACTTGAGGAGGTCTTCCATACCAAATCAACAAGTATGCAAAGTCTACAGAGTATCTCTCTCTTCTCGCTTTAAGCATGGCGATATAAGACAAATATCTCACTGCCACAGATTCAATTAGTGACGGACGAGTGAGCGGTCTTGAATCGTCGAGCATCATTTGAAAGTATTAGGCGTGGAACTAGAACGAGGCTTCCGGGATTGAATTATATTGTCCTTGCAACGGATACAGGCCTGATCCTAGTCAGAAGATGGCCGCTTGGAAAGCAGATGATCGAGATTTCCAATGAGAACATCCGATTACTGGAAGTCCTAAGCGGCAGTATTATGCCGTCGCTCGTCATTTTGGTAGTCTCTATTGCAGCTACCATAGGGATCTGGGGGCTGATAGGTTTCTGGTCGTTTCCGCCAAACATTCCCCACCCTTACTCGATTATCGTAGAAAGTACCATCGCCTTAGCAGGGTTATGCGTCCTGATTATGACTTGGAGAATTCTGTTCGCTACAATGAAAATAGGTCGGATCACCGACGAGAAAGAGATAACTGTGAACTTTGTCTGGAAGAAGAAGGCTGAAGCCCTAGCGAGATACTTCATCTAATATTCGAATACACCAAGAGGCTGCTTGAATGGCGGGATCAGATATGGAATCTGTGAAGGAGAATGATTATGTTCTTCTATATTTCGATGAGAGGAGGAAGTGGCTCACCAAGGCTCTTCAAGGAAAAGAGTTTCATACTCATAAAGGAATCGTGAAACTCGATGCCCTCGTAGGGAAATGTTACGGAGACAAGGTTGTGAGTAGTCTAAACTTCGACTTCTGGATCTTGAAGCCGACCACCTACGATTACATTATGCGGGTTGAGAGACCTACTCAAATAATGTACCCTAAAGACATTGGGATAATCCTCCTGAAACTTGGGATCTGCTCTAGTAAGATTGTAGTGGAAGCGGGAACTGGAAGTGCAGCCATGACAATCGCGATTGCGACAGCTATCAAACCTGAAGGACATTTGTACACATATGAGGTTAGAACCGAGTTCGCAGAGACAGCTGAGAGAAACCTGAGACGAGCCGGTGTCGTCGACTATGTGACTATTAGAAACTTGGATGCTTCAGGAGGGTTTCAAGAAAAGAATGTTGACGCCATCACAATCGACATAGGAGAGCCTTGGAAAGTTCTCAGCCAAGCCTACGACTGCTTGAAAGGTGGATGCTCATTGGCTTCCTTCAGCCCAACGGTGAACCAAGTTGAGAAGACTGTCATAGCTTTAAGACAAGTCGGATTTATCGACGTAGAGACCATTGAATGCCTAGTTAGGACCATGCGTGTGGAAGAAGGCAAGACTCGACCTGCAACGACTATGATCGGCCACACCGGTTACGTGACTTTCGCAAGGAAGATCCTCCACCGATGATTCATCTATTTTAGACAGAAAGCGCATCTAGAAATCTTTGTTGCCATGCATGGATTGCTCTAAGCATACCAGAGGTAATGAGAGACAAGTACTGCCAGAAAACGTTTTCGTCAGACGAGACCGTATGTTATCAAGAAATCTCTAATCTTGTCTGCAGCCATTCCATCCCTCTTACCCAGCACTATTCCTCTGATGTCCTGCGTTTGATACAGCTTCAAATTCAAATACGCTAAGAGCGTTCCTGCATGAAACGGGTAACCCGTAAAGACTGAGAGGTTTCTGGAAGCCAGATACCGCTTCATGGCAACCTCTACCGGAAATAGGCTTCCCGCGCTTTTGACTGTCTCGGCAGCTCCCTGCAGCGCCACGCTATACAAGCCTGAGGAAAGTATTCGCAGTGCGTCGCCAGCTGTCGGCGCATTCATCGCCTGTTCAAATTCTGAAGCCAACCTGTACCTTATGGGCAGCGTGAACCTCTCAAGGTGAGAGATAGGAATCTTTGCTTCTTTCCCCCTAATCAAGATGTCCAGATTCGCTGAATCGATCTCTATGCCAAGAATATTCTCGATAGGTGCTTTATCCGATTGCGCCAGCCTTTGCGTCACATTCCAGATATTCGTGTAATAATGCTTGTCAATCGATGCCTCAAGCGGGATCGTCGAGCCCAGCTTCTTGCATTCTGGAAGCGAGTCGAGGACCAACCGTCTCACTTTTCTATCCTTAATGTGTTCCGCAATCATCCCGAGATCTTTCATCTTGAGTAGTTCTAGACACCGGTCGTAGGTGTATTCTCCCACGGGCGGTATAAGATCCTTAGCTTGCTCGGCTGGTATACCCTCCATCACGCATTTGAGAATCATCTTCAGGCAGTTCAATTCATGCTTCCTATGCATCAGCGTCAGTGCATCTCTTGCAGTTGCTGACGCAGTTGCTCTAACTACCCTTGCGTAGTCGTCATGATAACTCTCCTGAATAGCATCTTCGAACTGTTTTATGTCAAAAAGTTTACCAATGAACTTGGCTACGTACGCGGCATATGTGGTATCCGAGAGAACCCTAATAGCGTCTACTTCATCCTTACACTTCAGGATCATATCAAGATTGCTAGAGGTAAGCAGCTTTGATTTCAGCGCTCTGACAAATGAAACCGCAAATGCAAAAGAGTCCGCTCTACCTGGCAAACTTCAACTCATCCTGAGATCGCTATATCTTGATTATGATCTTCCAAACCATCGCTGCTCCCATCGCGAAACCTCCGAACGCGCCTAAAAGTGCAAGTAATGCATCAAAGGGCTTACCGAACTGTTTTCCAAGAGCATAGCCGTAGTACATCAGGATTACCGTGAGGATTGGAACTATCAATCCAACCGTTAAGGCGAAAAGGATTTTCTTTCGAGCAACCTCGACGACCTTTTGTTTGTCAGTTGCCATCCGCTCCGCCTCGCGGTTGTTCATCAAAACTCATAAAGCTACAGGATAAATAATTTGCCCAGGGGAAAAGCGTTTGGCAGCTCGAGGCGAACTTGGACGAGCATTCTGGTACATGGCGATTACAACGACAGTGCCGATAATGGCCTTCTTGGGATATGTTCTGGGGAAAGAGTACGGGAAAGAGATGATCGGCGCTTTGCTAGGAACGCTCCTTGGAACATTTCTCGTTTGGTTTGACATACTTAGAGCTGAGAAGCTGATACTGAAGAAGAAGACCAAAAGATAGGTTTCATAAATGCGGGTAATAGACGTTCTCACCTATCCTTACGTGATCGCTCGGACACGAGCGATCGCAGGGAATCTACTCAAAATCGAGGATTATCATGCTCTCTTAGGATGCTCTAAACCTGTACACGTGATCGATGTGCTGACTCGAACAGGTTACAGACAGGATCTCAAAGCAGGACCATCTCGTCTGGACCTTTCGTCCGTTCGACAAATCATTCTAGATTCATTCGTAAGCAATTTGGAGCATATGATCTCATCCACCCCAAAGTCCGCGGTGCCTTTGCTCTTAGCCCACAGAGAGCTGCTTGAAAGTTGGAGCCTCGTTAACGCCCTTCGAGCTTCACTATTCCAAGGAAACTTCATAACAGAATCGCAGATCATTCCCTGCGGACTTGTTGAGAAATCTTTCTACGAAACGCTTTCCGGTGATCCCGTGAAGATTTTTGGCCTCATCTCACGGAGGGAAGCTTTTCGAGGAGCTGCAATACAAGTCAAGTCTGCGATTGAAACAAAAAGCGTAGCTCCACTATTCGGGATGTTGAGGCATCCGTTAGATAAATGTTCGGAAGCAATACTCCTCTTGCCATCCAGTGAGAGAGAAGTTGGCCGAAAGCTCTTATATCTACATGGAGATCTGGGAAACATCTTCATACTCTATGACTGCGTGAGAAGACAGGTAGAGCCTAAAGACGTTTCAAGCTGGTTATTGAAGAAGACATATGGTTTACCCAAAGACGTTCTTGATCGATCGATCTCTTGCCGCAACCTTGACCAGTTAAATCGTCTCCTCGAAAGTACAGAGTTTGGAAGATATTTGAGCGATATACGCAGTAACGGTCCAACAGATGAATTCTTGGAGAAGCTTAAGCTCGATGCCCTTCGGGACAAGAGCAGACTTGCACTGGCTGGTTATCCTTTTCGAGCGGCCACGATAATGGCTGCATCAAACCTGAAGCTTATTGAAGTTGCGAATATAATGCTCTGCTTGACGGTTGTTGAGGGGAGGACCTCAGCTGAAAACGTTTCAAAGTTTATTGTCGTCCCCTAGAACGACCTCAGCCGAACCTAATGAAACTGTAGACTCCTATTAGAATTGAAAACGAGAAGATTAGGGCCCAATTCCTTCTGCTCCACCAGAAGACCTTCCAACCATCCAGAGCGCCGAACGGTAGAAGGTTGAATATCGCCAAGTAAGCATTGAACCACGCTCCGAACATCAAAGCATCATATAGTACTCCGAAAGGCGAGACGATGGCGCCTATTAAGAGCGCGGCAGATAGGATAACGTTGACAAGGGGTCCAGAGATAGCTGTTCTACCCACCGTCTCCCTACCTGCTGGACCTCCAATGACGACACTCCCAGGCGCTATCACCTTCAGAGGCAGTAGAACTGAGATTAACGTTATCAATGCGCCTGAGATACTCAAACGGAATTCTGCCCAGAGCCCAAACCTTTGGGCCACAAACTTATGAGCCAACTCGTGAGCTATGAAGCTCAGAATGAAGACAATAGTCATGAGAAGAAGCATAATCGGGTGTGAGAAGAGGATACTTCGAGTAACGAATGATATTCCTACAAGAGAGACCAAGACCAAGCTGACGAGAAGATGTTTAACCTCGATGGAACTAAACCAGAAGATCTTCGGTTTGGCTACGGGTTGAAAAACCGCGGGATACCTGCACTCGACGCTGTAGCTTCGAAGAGGAGGAGGCTGAGTAGCCGCTGGTTGACGTGGAATCTTCACCCTCCAGTACTCGGAGCATTCATGTCCTTCAGGAAGTCTATGTTCAACGCAAAAGAGTCTTCCGCAGTACGAACATTTGAAAGGAAGATCGACGTCGACTCCACACTTTTCACATTTCACACGAATCCACTCTAACACGCTATAGAAAGATTCACGTATGTTGCCGAGCGAACGGAGGGAATCTACTGCTTCTTCCTACGCCAAAGTTTCGAACTTTCTTCAGCAAGTCCCTCATGTCTTCTTTCCCAAGCCATATGCTTCGCGTAGTCGTCGGGGCAGAATACCTTATGACAGAATTGGCACTCGCAAATCCTAGGATGCTCCTTGCCGCAGGCGTCGCATTTCTTCATCAAGACCACTATCTTATCGTTAAGCGCCGTGCTATAAAAAAGCCTTCCAACGGTCCGCGTCCTAATAGACCTTGGCAGGAGTCTCTTGCGATGTGAAGAGGCAAATATGTAACAAGGCTAAGAATAGACAAATTAAAGTAGCCAAAGAGTATATGCAACGATACTGTGTCTTGCCTATGGCATGCCCGTATCTTGAAAAGATGTTTCTTGGCAGATCTTGTATAGCAAGGACACCTCCAAGGCGCTTGAACAAGAGCGGGGTACAACAACTATGCGCCACAGAAGAAGATTTTAGATCATGCCCCAAATACATCGCTAAATTTGGAGAGGAAAGTACGCCCTTTGAGCTCTGAAGCAAGAAACGCTAGGAATAGAGAACGAGACAAATAGGAAGCGCATCGCGTTGCAAGCGGATCAAAACAGAATAGTACATCGTAAAGAAAATGTTCACTCGACTTTGATGGCTTCTCTCAGTCCTTCTTTCGGATACCGATAAACGTGGATCTTAGCGCTGTCAAGCGTAATGGCCATCTTTTCTCCAACTTCAAACTTCTTCTCTGCCTCTATCGGCACTCTTGAAGCGACTATATCATCATTGACCAGTCTAATCTCATACCTCAATATTCCGCCCATGAAACGTATTCTTTCAATTGTCCCCGGGAAGAAATTCAAATCGGCAGGTGCGTATGATTCCAACTTAATGTTCTCAGGTCTAACTGCAATCATGACTCTATCTCCTTCCTTCAGTCCTGTCGAACTCACTTCCATCAATAGTCCCCCGCGAAGCTCAACGATCGAGGTTTCTCGAGTGACCTTCATGATGTTGCCCTCGAAAAAATTCGACTCGCCAATGAAGTTGGCGATGAACGGTGTCTTTGGAGACAAATATAACTGTTCAGGGGTTCCGATCTGTTCGATAGCACCTCGTCTCATAACAACGATCTTGTCCGAAATAGTCATGGCTTCTTCTTGATCATGAGTAACATGTATAGCTGTTAAACCCAAGTCTTTTACCAGTCGCCGCAGTTCGTATCTGAGTTCCGACCGAATTCTCGCGTCAAGCGCGCCTAACGGCTCATCAAGCAGGAGTAGGTTGGTACCTGCGGAAAGAGCTCTTGCGAGAGCAGCCCTCTGCTGCATGCCGCCACTCAGTTCGTAGGGGAATGCGTCTTTTCGCTCTGCCAAACGGACTAGCTCCAGCATCTCATTCGCGAGTCTCGTAGTCTTCTCTTCATCCCATCCCTTAACCCTAGGACCGTATGTTGTGTTCCCCCAGAGGTCCATGTGTGGAAAGAGAGCGTAGTTCTGAAAGACGAAGCCTACCCCTCTGTCCTCAGGGGGGAGCTTGCTCACGGGTTTGTTCGCTATATAGATTTCTCCTTCATCGGGTTCAGCCAGACCAGCTATTAGGCGAAGCGTCGTCGTTTTGCCACAGCCGCTCGGTCCGAGAAGCGTCGTATATTCTCGATCACTTATTTCTAAGCTCACATGATCAACCGCGACAATTCTCCCGAATCGCTTCGTCACGTTGACCAGCCGCACATCAGGCAAAGCTTCTCATCCCCTCTTCGCTATTCCGATTCGGGAGGCTGCGTATCTGAACGAGAGCATGATAAGATAAGAGATCGTTATTAGAACTATGCATGCCCAACCTGCATCGACCAAAGCTTGAGACTGAACCCATTCTACGATGAGAACTGGGGCTGTCTTCGTTTCAACAACCACAGCCATGGTCGCGCCAGTTTCACTGAGACTCCTAGTAAAAGCCATTACTGCGCCGGCCAGAAATCCACTCTTTGTTAAGGGGAAGGCTACTGTTCTGAAGACCTTCAAAGGATTGGCGCCCAAAGTCCTGGCCACGTCCTCGTACGTTGGATCCAGTCCTTGTAGCGAGGTTGCAATCGTCTTAACGATGTAAGGGTAAGTGAACGATAGATGCGCCATGATTAAAGCGGGAATGTCAAATCCTTTCAATCCAATAAATGTTCCCCAGAAGAGGAAGAGCGAATAGCCAAGTGCGCTTGTAGGAACCACCAATGGCACATCCGTTAGCTTTTCGAGGACCCCACTTAGTATTCCCAGCTTCTTTCTGGCTATCGAAATCGCAACGGGCAACCCCAATAGAAGATTTGTGAGTGTAACGACGGAAGCTATCTCGAACGAAAGTAGAAGACTATTCCAGAACGCAGACCATGAGACTGTCTTCCCCTGAGATCCTGTGGCGAGACTTGTCCCTCCACCAATGGCGTACGCAAAGATGAAGATTGATGGTATGATTATGAGGAAGATGAACAAAGCCATCGTTGCTCCGTCGCGAAGCAGTCGCGGCTTTCTGGAGCTTAGAACTCTCTCCGCATTCGGCCAGACTTTGAAGAAAGGTACTCTAATCTCTGTAGAGAGCGTTCTGACCAAGATAAGCAGTATCAAAGCAGTCGCAATCAAAAGTAGGCTTATGAAGGCTGCGGCGGGAATCCCAGCCGCGCCTTGCTTTCTCCAGTCAACGATCAACACAGGGGCAGTCTTGTATAAGCCTGAGACCATCATCGTAGCACCTGTTTCGCTTAAACTTCGGGCAAAAGAGAGTAAAGCACCGACAAGTAGTCCGGCTCTAAACAATGGGAGGGAGATTGTTCTGAAAACCGTGTAAGGCGGTGCCCCAAGAGTTCTAGCAGCTATCTCATGGGTCAAATCTATCTGTTCGATAGCTGCGACGAGTCCCCTTACGACGTACGGAAAGGTAAAAGCGATGTGTAATAGAATTATTAGGTAAACGCCTTTCGAGAATAACCCTTTCCAGAATAGTTGTCCGATGTAGAAGTCTCTTTCGAGGAATATTGAACCCCCCCAGAAGATCCCTGTTGAAAATCCAAGAGCGCTTGTTGGAATAGAGAGAGGAATATCCACGAGGGAGTCGACCCACCGTTTTCCAGCGAACTTGCCGCGTGCTATAATCCAAGCCATCGGTACGCCAAGAATCACATCGAATACTGTTACAAGCCCTGCTGTCTCGAAAGAAAGCGTTGTCGCACCTATGATCTCAGAGTAAACAGTTGAGTTTGAAATCACTGATCTTGCAATCTCATTCCATCCTGAAAACGCATAATATAAAACGAAAATAGGGGGAAGAAATATAGCAAAGAAAAAGAAGATCAGGGAAACTGAATAATAGGCTTGGGTATACTTCCTCTTTGATGCAACCTTCTCCAATTTCCCCAAATACAAATTAGGTTTCCCCTCGGCGGTCGATTATGTCCTCCGCTGAGGGACCTGTACCTATCAAGGTGACAGGCACTTCAGTCTCCTTCTCCACCTTCCTCACAAAATCTCTTACGTTATTAGGCAGCTCGTCGAAGCTCTCGGCTTCTTTACATTCAGGAAAAGCCACATCCAACTTTGTAATAGCGACCTGTGTCGCACCATTCAGTATTACCGCTCTTTTAGCCAACTTGAAATCGAATGGCGCAGCTCTTCTCTCTCTTCTGGTGACGGTGCCGTATTCCATCCACCCACGTTTAAGAACCTCCTCTCTCGGAAGCTGCCCTTCGAGAGGCCCTTCGCCTATCCGAGTGACATACGCTTTGAAGACAACGACCACGTCATCAACAGCAGTAGGTCCAATGCCGATATCCGAGCATATCGCCGAAGCACAAACGTCTTTGGCGGTGCAGAATGGATACGTCCCATGGTAAAGTGAGAGGAACGTCCCTTGCGTTCCTTCGACCAAGACCCCCTTCCCTTTCTCCAGCGCAGCATTTACCTCAGCGGGCACATCTGTTAGGAATTCCGAAAGTTCAGGAGAATCTCGTGCAACCTTGGCGATTCTCAAAACTCTCTCAGAACTGCAGGTTCCTATCCCGCTCTTCGTCGAACCTATCTTTTGAGTCAAGTGACTTGACTCCATCTCTTGTTGAATATGCTTCTCTTCAATTATGGCGCATTGATTGTCAAGAGCCACCCTTCCCTTAGTTGCTGTTAATTCCACCTCTTGTAAGAATACTCGCGGATTCACGAGAACTCCGGGGCCTATGAGAAGCCGGCAATCTTGATAGATGAATCCGCTGGGTACCATTCTTAGGAAGTAGGTCTTGTTCATGTATTGGACGGTGTGCCCAGCATTCGGTCCAACCCCTCCCCTTGCAGTTATAGCGGGTTTATCTTTGAGGGCTAGATACGCCAAGAGTTTGCCTTTGCCCTCATCACCGAAGAATCCTCCTACGACTACTGTGCAAGGCATGAGCATCCCCAACATCTGGTGAAGGAGATGCTCTATAAAACTTTCCAAGGTGAAGAGGCGAACCTGATCAGTTCGCCCATCGTATATCTTCACAGCGCCGGCTGATAGCGCTCTGTCTTTTCTTTTACATCATCGTTGTCCAAATAGATTGATGTCAAATTTAAAGGCTATTGAAGGTCGATTACGCTAGCCCTTCTTACCCATCTTTTCTAGCTCTATACCTTCGAACTCTCTTAGAAACGCAAGTCCTAAAGGCGTCATCGATAATAGTTCTTGATCGTTCTTCTTGGCGCTTACTACGAGCATGCTCTCTTCAAGATTCTGAATAGAGGCACCGAAGGCGCTTCTGTATTCCGGTTGTAACCGCATTCTCAGGGCCTCAGTTGATACAGACTTCCCGCCTATCGCCTTCAATCTCCACAGCAAGAGAAGAATAGATATCTTCGACGGAGGCAGGCCTGATCCTTCCATAGCAGCTCTAGTGTAAGTAGCTGCTCGTTCAGATTTATTGGTTACGTGACACTCCGGTGTTTTAAAATAGGAACGTTAATATACCGAACGTGCCCGTATATTCTTTCTGGGCGTCTTGAGATGAGCGTAGAACAAGAGACATCCACATTCCTAGAGGCTTTGACGAAGTCTCCTCAACTAAGGGTATTGAGCATTATGGCTGAGAGACCGGAGGAAGAGCTTACTAAGACTCAGATAGCGCAAATGGCAGGAATCGGGAGAACAACGCTGTACAGGGTCTGGAATGACCTCCAGAAGATGAGAGTTCTCTCACCGTCGAAACAGGTAGGTGCTGTTACACTATACAAGCTAAACCAAGAAAGCCCAATCGTTCAATCCGTAATGGGCATCAAGAAGCGTCTGGAATCAGTTACCTCGGCGGTTAGAAAGATCGAGGAGATCAGAGAACTGGAAAAACTCGCTAGGGAAACGTTTGGAAGAGAGATGCCCACAGGTCCAAGCGTCCTCGTGAAACTACATGAAGCAGGAGCCGTAACCAAAGACAATAGCGTTGACCTAGGAGAACTGAAGCTTTCTAGTGAAGAGAAGGATTCTGTCAGTAGCTTGCTCGAGGCTGGACTCTTGGACAAGAATGAAAATAGTTACTACTTGACAGCTCTAGGCAACATAACCGCAAGAGGCGCTATGCAGATCTGGAGGCTCAAAGAGAGAGAAACCGTCGACCAAGCTTTGTCCTCAATCAAAGTCGCTCTAGGCATGATCAGCGAGGACATCAGAAAGATCAAAGCGAAAACTGGAAAGTAGAATATAGCAATCTTTCTTTCTCAGTCTCTGTGAACAGACTCGGAATCATTTCCGAGGTTTTCTGCCTTAAATTTCTTTAAGAAGATGCTGGACATTCCCTTCAAGAATGCCTTGAAGAAATATTCTAAGGCAGGTTCTGTGGTACGTCAGTGGTATGCGACAGAACTTGAAGGCATAAAGTTTTAAGCTATATCGGTTAAGCCTCTCCTTGTTTGGAGGGCGCCGATGTGGCAAAATACATATTCATAACCGGCGGAGTTATGTCTGGAATCGGTAAAGGCATAACATCGGCATCGATCGGCAAGACCCTTCAAGTTAGAGGATCAAGCGTAACCGCGATAAAGATAGATCCCTATTTGAATGTTGACGCTGGAACCATGAACCCGTACATACATGGCGAGGTTTTCGTCACAGAGGACGGGGGAGAAACCGACATGGACCTGGGCACTTACGAGCGTTTTCTTGATCTCAATCTTCTTAAAGATCACAATGTGACAACAGGCCAAGTGTATCTCTCAGTTATTGACAAGGAAAGGCGAGGCGACTTCCTGGGCAAGTGCGTCCAAATAATCCCTCACATCACCGATGAGATCAAGCAAAGATTGCGTTCCGTAGCTACCAGAAGCAAGTTGGAGATAGTTTTGGTGGAGATCGGAGGAACTGTTGGGGATATCGAGAGCCTTCCGTACCTTGAAGCAGCTCGACAGATGCGGCTGGAGGAAGGGTTCGAGAATGTGCTATATGTGCATGTCACACTCGTACCCGTCCTAGATGTCGTCGGTGAGCAGAAGACCAAGCCGACTCAACATAGCGTGCAGGAACTGAGAAGGATCGGTATTCAACCTGACATCGTGGTTGCGCGAAGTAAGAAACCTCTACTGGCGAGCCCGAAAGCTAAGATCGCGCTCTTTTGCAACGTTGATGAGCGAGCTGTCTTCACGTCTCCAGACATTAGAACGATATACGAGTCACCTTTGATTATGGATGAACAAGGAATGGGCGAGTTCATTTGCCGGAGACTTGGGCTAACGCAGAGGGTTCCAGACTGGAGTGAATGGAAGAGAATAGTGAAAGGTTTCATTGAACCTAAATACGAGGTTCATATCGCCATCTGTGGAAAGTACGCTGAACTCGCAGACTCCTATGTGAGCGTCAATGAAGCTTTGAAGCATGCAGGTGCCGCATGTGAGGCGAGAGTCAATCTAGCCTGGATAGAAACAGAGACATTCGAAGACGACGCAGCCAAGGTTGAAAAACTCTCAGACTTCGATGGAATACTTGTTCCTGGAGGTTTCGGGAGAAGGGGAACTGAGGGCAAGATAACAGCGATACGTTACGCTCGAACGAAAGACATACCATTCCTCGGGATATGTTACGGCTTCCAATTGGCTATAGCAGAGTTCGCGAGGCATATAGGTCTAAAAGACGCGAATAGCACAGAAATCGATCCAAATACACCCTACCCAGTCGTCGATTTGATGCCGGAACAGGAAGCTCTCGGCTATAAAGGCGCAACGATGAGACTTGGCGCGCATGAAATTTTGTTGACCCCTGAGACGATTGCAAAGCGACTGTATCGTTCCGGGAGGATTTTTGAAAGGCATAGGCATCGGTATGAATTCGTTCAGAACTACCTCAATGACTTTGAGAAGAAAGGCGTCGTATTCTCGGGCAAGAGCCCCGATGGGAGGAGAATGGAGATAATGGAGATTCCTAGCCGGTTCTTCCATTTCGCAACTCAATTCCACGGGGAATTCAAATCTCGGCCGGGAAGACCGTCGCCTCCCTACTACGGTTTTGTGAAATCTTCTCTGGATAGAAAGATGGGAAAGCCCCGCCCTGAATTCTAGCCTGCGGAGATGAATCTCAGAATTCTTCAGCGCGCAAGGCAACTAGAGTCTCTGTCTCGTAGATTCCTGGTGTTGCTACTTTGAGCACAAAGTTCATAGCAGTTTTTGCATCGGGGGCCTCGAAGACCAATGCGCCGTCGAACCTCCCGAAGAGCAAGTATGCCTCCTTGAGTATCACTCCGGGAGGGGGTTGAATCTTCTTCAGTCTTCTCATGAATGAAGGTTGTTCGCCTGCCTTCCGGAAAGCACTTTGAGCAATGAAAGAAAAATCAAACGTGGAGCCTCCTCTTGAGCTATAGGACGGCTTTACAGAGGTTTATTCTTATTCGGTTCTTCTTCGATTGAATTCCTCTTTGATACTTGGCATTCTCGCCCATACAGCTCGAACGACAGGTATAGAGACGATCAAACCTACCGTCATTTGACCGATGTTAACAGGAACCTCTGCAATGGCTGCTACCCCAAGTATCAATTGTTCATAGAGGAAATATCCGACCACCATCTCGAGGCCTCCAGCAAGAACTGAGAAGACTAGAACCCCGAACTGAGGGTCATATCGGAGTCCAACGTAAACTATGGAGGCAAGTGCGACTATTCCAAGCGTTATCCAAAATGCGTAGGGAATGACGAAGTTAGCGGTCATATACCCGGTTGCTGGCGATCCGATAGATGCTTCCACGGACCCAGCGTAATAGCTAATGCCTACGTACCCTATCAGGAAACCGACCGAAAGAGCAGCGAGCAAGGTCAAAATCTTCCATTGCGTATGCGAGATCGATCTTAGGGTTTGTCTACTCAGAAACCCTACAATAGCCCCTTCACAAGCTTTGGTCAACAGCGTTCCAAGCGCATAATGCGGAAATCCCAGCAAGAGATCTGCAAACATCGATCCCACCCCTCCAGCGAAGGCTCCGATTAGTGGTCCGAAAAGCAATGCTGTCACATATACTGCGGTTTCGCCTATGTTGAAGTATCCTCTCGTTGCGGGCACATAAACTGAGAAGACCACAGTTGCTATCGTGACGAAAGCGGTGAAGACGGCGGTAATCGCCACTCTGAGAACCAAGAAGCTGGTTTTTTTAGCCACTTGTCTGATGTCCCCGCGACTGCTCTCTTAGAGAGATGAAAATCATATATAAGCTTCAGCCTATATATAGGCCGATGCTGCATGCCTCACTCCTACTTCTTCTGCCCAAAGTGCGGAGACATGTATGAAATGCAGCGCATGAACGTAGCATGTCCGAGATGCGGTGAAACGCTGACGGTATCTTATGATTATGAAGCCATCAAGCAGACAATTGATATGAAGACCATCGATAATCGCCAAGCTGGAGTCTGGAAATACTTCGAGCTTCTACCAATCTCAAAAGGGGTGCAGACAATCTCTCTCGGCGAAGGAGGAACCTATCTGCATAGATGCGATAGACTTGCCGAAGACATCGGCATCAGGAAACTATTCATCAAGAACGAGACTACAAATCCCACCGGATCTTTCATCGATCGAGGTACCACTGTAGCTGTCACTAGAGCAGCTGAATTGGGTTTCGAATCCGTTTGTTGTGCCCCGACTGGAAACCTCGGCGCCTCTCTGGCGGCATATGCAGCGAAAGCTGGGCTAAAATGCCAGATATTCATCTCTCGGGAAGTGGATCTGGGAAAACTATTTCAAATGATCGCATATGGTGCAGAAATGAGGCTTGCTGGAGATTCTGAAGAAGCGCTGGTTGAAGCTAGAAAACAAGCCGACCGATCTTATCTCGTGACTCCAGCGGATCCATTCTTTCTAGAAGGAGAGAAGACAGTTGGCTTCGAGATTTGCGAGCAACTCGGTTGGAGAACATGTGACCGTGTTATTGTTCCAATGGGAACAGGCGGGAACATTTCAATGATATGGAAGAGCATCAAAGAACTTTACGAGGTCGGATTGATTAAGAGAGCAGGTTCGATGATGACAGGCGTTCAAGCTGAGGGATGCGATCCAATAGTCGAGGCTTTCGTGAATCGAAAACAGTTCATACAATCAGCTTCCAAATCAAAAACGATCGCGTTGGACATCGCTGTCAAGGACCCTATGTACGGGTCGGCAGCCTTAAGAGCTATCAAAGAATCGCGTGGGTCAGCTATTGCAGTTTCAGATGCGGAGATTCTGGAAGCAACAAGACAACTGGCTAGGACTGAGGGAATCTTCGCTGAGCCCGCCGCTGCGTCAACAGTCGCTGGCTTGAAGAAACTTGTCGACTCCGGGAAAGTCGAGAGGTCTGAAGAAATAGTCTGTGTAATAACTGGCGCTGGACTGAAGGACCCAGGGACCGCTAGGAAGATTGTTGAGAGGCTTAAGGAGATGAATAGGCTCGTCAGACGAATGGAAGAGAGGAGGTTGACGACGAAGTTAGGTGACACTAAGACGCGTATATTGGAGATCTTGTCCAGCAAACAACTTCATGGGTACGGGATCTGGAGGGAACTGAAGGGGACCTTTGGATTGGAAATCTCGATCCCGAGCGTCTACGAGCATTTGGCTGAACTGGAGATGCTTAAGCTGATCAGAAGAACGAGAACAGAGGCTGTAGCTGGGAAACCGGAAAGGCAGTATTACTCATTAACAGAGACGGGCAGGGATGCCGTGAGAACTGTTAGCAAGCTTGTAGCAACCTGAACGCCTGGGAAACTTGATGGAATATGACAGCTGAGACAGCTGCAAGGATATTTAGGAATCTTCAGCCTGAAGATTTGAGAGTGCTGATGGGCATAGAGCTGGCGATGGAGCATTATGAATTCGCTCCATTTCAAGAAGTGGTAAAGTATACGAATCTTCCGGGGCGAGAGGTTGTTTTCCGCTTGGACCGGCTCGATCGTCTTCAACTCACAATCAAGGTTTCAAAGACTTTCTTGGGCTACGATGGATACGCTGTGAACTATTCAGGTTACGACTGTCTAGCATTGAATGCCTTGGTCAAATCGAATGTCTTGGAAGCGATAGGTAAGCCCTTGGGAGTAGGGAAGGAGGCGGATGTCTATGAAGCGCTTTCTCCGAGACGTGAAAGGATAGTAGCAAAGTTTCACAGGTTAGGAAGAATCAGTTTCAGGCAGACGAGGAGAGCCAGAGGCTATGTCGCTGAAAGACGCCATGTCTCATGGCTCTATCAATCAAGACTGGCAGCTGAGAAAGAGTATAAAGTGATGCAGCGCATCTACCCTCGCAAAGTTTCAGTCCCAGAACCAATCGCCAGAAATCGGCATATGGTAGTAATGGGATTAATCGAAGGAACAGAGCTTAGATACGCGGAGATTGAAGACCCTCTACCTACTTTCAAAGAGATAATCGCGAACATAAGGAGAGCATACCTCAATGCAGGGGTGATTCACGCTGACTTGAGTGAGTTCAACGTCTTGATAAAGCCTGAAGGAGAGATTCTGATAATCGACTGGCCTCAGGCGGTAGCGAAGGATCATCCAGATGCAGAGAGACTTCTCGCCCGAGACATCGAGAACATCCTGTACTTCTTCCGCAAGCATTACCGTTTGGCATTTTCTCTTGAAGACGTTCTTTCATACGTCAATGGAGAGAAGAGAAGAATGAGAATGAGGGTCAGGACTTGAATTATGCTGGAGTGAAGGGTAAAGGCCACGGTCGCTTCAAGAGGAAACTTTTTGTTGGAATAGATCCGGGTACGACGTGCGGTTTAGCTGTTCTGGACCTCGATGCCCGACCTTTCCTAATTGAGAGCAGTAAAGGAACTACTAGAGACTCAGTTATCCACAAAATTTCTGAAGTTGGCGATGCTATTATCGTAGCCTCGGATGTATCGCCCGCTCCCGACTTCGTCAGGAAAGTGGCATCATCCCTCAACGCCATCATCTTTGCTCCTGAAGCCGCAATGGAGTCGACTGAAAAACGTCTGATCGTTCAGGATTACGCCGCGCAGCACGGAATCAAATCATTAGACCCTCATTCTGGCGATGCTCTCGCCGCGGCTTTGAAAGCCTTCCGCAATTACAGCATGAAATTCAAACAAGTAGAAGCTTGCGTCAGAACCTTGGGTGGGCAAATGCCACCGGACGAAGTGAAAGCGCTTGTTGCGAGAGGATACACTATCAAACGAGCCTTGGACCTGCTAATCAAGCGGAAGGAAAAGATGGATGCGATCAAGACGATTCAACCTCGCGAATCGAGCGAATTGACCAGTCTAAGGAAGAAAGTCTCGGAACAACGTAGGGAGATAGAGAGGCTCGAAGTTCAGAATCAAAGGTTGCTGGAAAAGGTTGAGCAGTTAAAATCTGAAATCATGAGAATCGAAAGCCAACGTGAAAAGGAACGTGTAGAAACGGTGAGAGAGGTGAAGAGGGAGAGACTCTATCAGATTCAAAGAAGCGAGATCGAGAATCTCCATGCGCAGCTTGAGAAAGCAAAGCATGCGAGGGCTGAGTATCAGCAAAGGTTTGATCGCCTGAAGCATCTTCGAGAAAGAGAAGCGAGAGGAGAGATAAGACTGCTCAAACCAATAGAGTCGTTCACTTCTACAGGAATCGAAAATGCTGTGAAGACATTCGAAATTGGGCGCGGTGATTCCATTATCCTTCTCAATGCTAGCGGAGGAGGCCGTTCGACAGCTCGGGCCCTTGCGGAGATGGGCTTGATGGCGGTGATCGCTTGCACACCTATGTCGCATGAGGCGGAAGAAGAGTTGAAAGACAGTGGGCCCCCTCTGCTTTCTTCAAGCAACCTCAATGTAGAGTGGATAGAGGGATACCCTTACATCTCCGCTAAAGAATTGAAAACCGCCGTCGAGAGCATCGGTAAGCTCGAGGAAGTGGAAGAGAAGAAGCTTGTCAGCGGGATCATCGATGAGTATCGCGGCCGCAAAATGGAGGATTCGCAGCGTTGGGATTCTTTGCAATGAATCGACTAGGTTTAGAATAGAGACTGATTTGCATGGTAACATAATAAGCTCTTGACTTCAGTTGCGGAGAGTGCCAAGTCTCGATCTAGGCTCTACTCTCTAGGTTTGTCGACGCAAATGTAGAGGACATTGCTCCCTCGAAGGATCACGTTGCCGAAATTGGCTGTCAGCGAGTTGCCTCTGTATTCGGTTGCGCCTTCAAGAATTATGTTCATATGACCATCGCACTCTATCATTTTGCCACGATACTCAACGTCGTTCTTGAGTTTTATCGAAACTTCGCCATTGACCTTCTTCACAAGGAAATTCAGCGGCTTCTTAGAAGGTTCCAAGCATATCCCTACTAATTGGACTCACATCAACTGATTTCGTATAAAAGCCTTTTCAAAATTTCCCTCAATTCTCCTTTCAAGAAATCGTTTCACCCCCAGTATGATAGCATAAGTTGAGGACTCCAGATCTCACCTAGCTTGAATACTACATTGCAGGTCAAAGGTTATTCACCTAGTAATTCGATAACTGTTCGTCTAGCACTTCTAGGGCCGTCCAGCTCTAACAAAAAAATGTTTTGCCACGTTCCTTTGATGAGCCGCCCGTCTCTGACCGGAAATATTCTTGACGGCCCTATGAATGAGGATGCTAGATGGGCTTCAGCGTTGCTGTCCACTTCGTTGTGACACCAGCCTCGGCCTCTGGGAAAATCTTCTTGAACCTTCTTCGCAATGTCAAGTAATAGCCCGGTCTCATGCTCATTGGTGATTATGGCTGTAGTTGAATGCAAGGAGTAGACCAGACAAAGGCCGTTTTTTACGTTTCCTTCGCGAACATGCTCCTCAACTTGGCGAGTTATATCGATAAGCTCAACTCTGCTTCGCGTTGAGAGTTCAATCTCTTTGAAAGATGCTTTCAAAGCGCCGCACCTCAATTCTTTGATGGTGCCTACCACTTTATCTTGATTGTGATATAGGTTTCCAACGACGAGAAATTTGCAATCCAAAAGTCGGTTGCCAATTGTGGAAAGCTTTTCAATGCGGCAGGATACTCATTAGGTCTAGGCATTGAGGCCTCAAGATTCCGGTGGGCAATGTGCCGAGGTCAGCGATAGAAAACCCGACATTTAAGGAGGCGACCGAGCTTCTCGAGAATTCTTTTGCGAAGCATGAGCCAGCTTTGGTCATCGGAAATTGCCGAGTAGACTATGAGGGGAGAGCTTCGTCCACATTGGAATGGGGCGAAAGAATAGTAATAGTGAAGGCTGATGGATCTATTCTTGTCCACAGGCCGACTGGCTATGAGCCTGTAAACTGGCAGCCTCAAGGATGCTTCTTTCAAGTCGACATGCCCTCAGAAGGGCGGCTTAGAATTAGAGCGTTTAGACGTCGGCCGAGAGAGGTTGTCAGTATGTACTTCGATCGGATAAGGCTGATCTTCTCATCTAGACTTGATGATTCGGGAGAGTTCTATCTCCATGTAAGCGAGGAACAGATGAAGGATGCTCTTTTATTGCGACCCGAAATGCTTGAGCCACGCTTCAAACCGATTGCTTATGAGAGAAAGGTTGAACCAGGATTCGTCGATATCTACGGCGTGGATAAAGATAGAAAACTTGTCGTCGCCGAGATAAAACGCAACCCTATTGGAAGAGACGCTGTGCTTCAATTGAACAGGTATATGGACGCGATCCGCAAGGAGACTGGCCAACTCGTGAGAGGAATTGTCGTTGGGCCAAGCCTGAGAAAAGGGGCACAAACGCTACTGACTACGTTGAATCTGGAATTCAGACAGTTGTCGCCAAAGAGGTGTTTCGAGACTCTACAAGCTCGAAAGACTCGAAAGCTTAGCGAGTTTTTGAAGACTGAAGAATGAGTTACTTTCAGATTCGATGAATTAGAGGCCCGGTTGCCAGTCGGGGTTTGTTCTGAGAGGTTTCTTAACGCCTAGTCGAATCGATACTTTTTTATGCCAAACTACCTATTTTAGTTAAAATGGTTAACATTCCCCTGTGATAGCGTTCACCAGAGGTTTAGGATTTGCGTTTCACCTTACGATCTGAAACTTATTCTAGAAGGATAGCTGATAAATTAGCTAGGAGCGAATCGTTTTGATTTACAGAGGGAGTATGAGATCAGCTCTCATCGTGTTGATTTTGATCGGAATGATTTTTGCGCAGTCTTTCAAGATCTCCGCAGTCCAAGCCGTTATGAACGACTTCTCGGTAGAGGTCTCGCCGACTTCCAGAACGATATTGCAAGGCGAAAGCACAGACTTCTCGATCAGCCTCTTCATCTATGGCAACCCAGCTAGAACCGGAAAGGTTCAACTCACAGTAATCGGTTTGCCTACTGGTGCCTCAGGATCATTCTCCCAGTTCTTGACTGTCCACTCCAAGATGCTATCGGAGAATACGACAGAGAACTTTTACATAGGAACTACAGCAAGCGTTACGCCTGGAACCTTCAATGTCCAAACGAAAGCATTCAACGGCACCGACACACGCTATGCAACTCTTACCTTAGCCATCATTAAAGGGGACTTCAACGTTTCCATGACGCCTTCTTCTCAAAGCATAGCTGCGAGAGCTTCCGTAAACTACACGGTCACTGTCAAATCTATGAAGGGTTTCGAGCTGCCTGTGAGCTTAACGGTTTCAGGATTACCTTCAGGCACCACTTCCACTCTAAGTAGCAACCCTATTACACCGCCTGAAAATGGAGTGGCAACATCAATTTTGACAGTCGGGACTCAAGCGACAACTCCAGGCGGGACATTCACTTTGACCGTTACTGGCGACTGCCAAGGGCTTAAACACTCAGCCACAGCTACTTTGGTGATAACTGTTGCAACAGACTTCATCCTAGACGCTTCACCAACATCGTTGACAGTTCTTCCAGGAAGCTACGCGACGACGACCATAACAGTAACCTCAATCAACAATTTCAACTCAATAGTCGTCTTGACAATTTCGAGTCTTCCAAGCGGGATTCAGCCGACGTTCAACCCACCTCAGAATTCGCCTCCAAAGAACGGCTCATTCACCTCGATCTTGATAGTTTCAGCGGGCTTGTCCGCTCAAGTAGGAACTTATCAATTGATTGTGGTCGGATCAGGTGGCGGAGTAACGCATCTAGTCAACATTACGCTCACTACAATTGACTTCTCAATATCGGCTAGCCCAACTACTTTGACGATAGCTCAAGGCGAATCCAAGACCACGACCGTTAGCGTGCTCTCCATGAACAACTTCAACTCTGCGGTTTCATTGGGCATAGCGAATTGGCCTTCTGGATTAACCTCATCCTTCAACCCTACGGATGTGATTCCGCCAGCTGGGCAGTCTGCAACCTCGATCTTGACTATAGCTGTAGCAAAGAGTGCGCCTCTCGGAACGTACGGATTGACTGTCACGGGAACTTCTGGCTCACTGGTCCGCACATTAGTAATAACAATAACTGTACAAGGATTATGCGTTATTGCGACAGCAACTTATGGTTCGGAGCTTTCCCCTGAGGTCCAGTTCCTCAGAGGGTTCAGGGATGGCGTAGTGATGTCAACCTTCTCAGGAAGCCAGTTCATGAAGGCATTCAATGCGTGGTACTACTCTTTCAGCCCGTACCTAGCGCAATTCATCTCCACGAACCCGATGTTGCGGTCAATCACGAAAGCGGTTCTCTATCCGCTTCTCGGGATACTCTATTTGACCGCAGGAGTATACTCTGCTTTCAGTTTCGCACCTGAATTAGGCGTGATCGTCTCTGGCGCTTTTGCCAGCGCTCTCATAGGACTTGTCTATTTTACTCCGCTCGCAGGGTGCCTTCTTCTTCCATCGAAGAGGTTGAGAAGGCGTCTCATGAAGATTCGAGGGAAGGTGATTGCAATACCTTGGGTAACTAGCCTGTTCTCAGTGGCGGTGGCGTTGCTAGCAGCTTCGCCGTTAGGAATGATGATTTCAACAGCTGCACTTGTTCTCATATCGATTGCCACGGTTTCGATGATCGTGCTGAAGAAGACAGCAGGGGCAATTCTTCTCAGAGATTTCAGAACAATGTAAATCGTTTGGGGGCGTGGCGAGTGATTAGAAGAACAAGAACACTTCTCTGCATGTTGTTCCTAGCATTGAGCGTTATAGCTAGTGCAATTTTCTCCGTTCCCAAAGCGGCAGCGGAAGGAGACTTTTTTATGTCAGTCTCGCCAAATCTCGTCGCGGTGAATCAAGGTGGATCTGTTCAATCCGTTGTAAGGGTTGAGTCTCTCGACGGATTCAATGAAGAAGTCTCGCTCTCAATTTCATATCTATCGCTTCCCTCAGGATTCGGAGCCTCAATAAGCCCATCGCCGATAACTCCTCCACCGGATGGGTCGGCATACTCAGTCGTTACGATAAACGTTGCTTCCGCGGTCGCTGTCGGACCCTACAGCCTGCTAATATATGGCAGTGGAGGGGGAATAACTCGATCCACAGTCTTAAACGTGCAAGTTGGAGCCGCGGGAACCGAGAGCTACACGATTTCGGTTTCGCCTTCATACCGCACAATCAAAGCAGGAGACGCCATGACATTTACAGTCACCGTTACCTCGACCAATGGATTCGATGATGAAATCGATCTCTTCTTAGAAGAACTTCCATATGAAGCAGATGCCTACTTCAACCCCGACACAGTCGACGTAGCGCCATCAACACCTGACACTTCAACACTCT
>Ga0315280_10002996_pt1 | contig 26508 bp, 18 predicted proteins | sample YL17G06_40_MG_FD_203697 | JGI IMG/M metagenome (GOLD analysis project Ga0315280, IMG submission 203697) | Sediment microbial communities from Yellowstone Lake, YNP, Wyoming, USA - YL17G06_40 | ecosystem: Environmental > Aquatic > Freshwater > Lake > Sediment | place: USA: Wyoming | collected...
GCACGGTTCCCTGAGCGAAGCGAAAGGGAGAGCGGAGGCTCGAATCGAGCAAGATTTTCTCGCTGGGGAAATCGCGGCGTGCCCTTGAATGACCTGGTCCGAGCCTTGCGGAGTTACGCAGCCGCCGAAAAAGCCAGAATTTTCATGGCGTGAAAAATCTCAGCTGGGAGCGAATCCTTTTAGGCCCTCCCAACATCGCGGATTTGAAGATGCTTACGATAAAACTTCTTGCCTTTTCTCCGAGGGTTGTCTATCCTTAATTCTCATCCCCTTCGCCCGGGTGCAGAAGGACGGAAACGAGCATGGACAAATGCCGCAGCCAGAAAAATCTCGAAAGATGCAACTGTTCCTATGACCCCTGCAGCCGCAAGGGCGTCTGCTGCGAATGCCTGACTTACCACTGGAGCAACAAAGAACTCCCGGCCTGTTTCTTTCCGGATGCCGTTGAAAAAACATACGACAGGTCGTTGCGCAATTTCATGTCGATTTACAAGAATAAATACTGAAGATATTTTCAGGTTTGCATAGAATCATTTGATGAAACAACAGGAGGTTTTTCATTATGTTTACGGCCCCGTGCCTTCAAGGCGCCTCGGCTTTTCGCTCGGTGTTGATATTCTCCCCTATAAAACCTGTTCCTTTGACTGCGTTTACTGCCAGCTCGGAAGGACCCCCAAAAAAACTTATAGACGCGGAAATTTCTTCTCGGCTGAGGACATTCTCTCGCAAATCAAAAAAGTAATCGCCGCGGGTCGCAAGCTCGATTATATCACCTTCTCCGGCTCAGGAGAGCCGACTCTCAACACGGAAATCGGGAAGCTCATCCGGCAGATCAAAAAAACGACGTCTATCCCTGTCGCCGTGCTGACAAACAGCTCCCTTCTTCCTCAAAAATCAGTGCGGCAGGCTCTCCTGGCGGCTGACCTTGTCGTCCCTTCCCTGGATGCTGCCACAGCCGACGCTTTCAGAAAAGTCAACCGGCCGCATCCTTCTCTTCGCTTAAAAAAAATCATCGAAGGTCTTGAAAAATTCCGGGGGGAATTCAAAGGCAAGATCTGGCTCGAGATCATGCTGGTCAAGGGAATCAACGATTCTCCTTCAGACATCAAGGCGCTGAAGAAAGCTATTGTTAGGATAAAGCCGGATAAGATCCAACTCAACACAGTCGTCCGTCCTCCAGCAGAAAAATGGGTTCGCCCGGTGAGCAGGAAGGAGCTCGAAGACATCAAAAACAAGCTGGGCGGCCGGGCTGAGGTCGTTGTCGATTTCAAGGAAAAGGCCCAAACTCGCTCCGCCGATGATTTGGAAGAGGCCATCTTATCGATAGGCCGAAGGAGGCCACTTACTCGGAAGGATTTGCTCGAGGTTTTGGGTCAAGACAAAAAGGAAATTCTCAAGAGCCTAAACTCTCTTCTCGCCAAAGGCAAAATAAAGCGAGAACCTTATAAAAAAACCTTTTATTATAAATCGAGATAGATGACCGAAATAAAAGAAATCAGGGGCTTATTCAAAGAAGAACTTCTCGACCTCATCAAGGACGCCGCCTTGAACTGGCTGGCGCACGACGGGCTTTGGTTCCGGGCTGTGGAGGATAAGTATGGCCTAGAAGCCGCCATGGAGCTCGACAGGTCCACCTGGGAAAAATTCACCGTGCTCGAAGCTAAAAGAATCATGAAGCGGCTCGGCATCAGTGAGGGCGGAGGCATTCCGACTCTCGTTAAGACCTTGAAGTTCCGCCTCTATGCCCATATCAATGTCCAGGAAATCGAAGAGACGAGTCCCACCCGCTGCGTCTTCCGGATGAAAACTTGCCGCGTCCAGGAAGCGAGGCGACGTCAGGGGCTGGCCGCTTTCCCCTGCAAGAGCGTCGGGCTCGTCGAATATAGCGGTTTTGCCAAGACCATTGACCCAAGGATTGAAACGAGGTGCCTTCTCTGCCCGCCCGACCCTCACCCCGAGGATACTTGGTGCGTCTGGGAATTCACACTTGAGTCCAGATGATATCCTTCATCATTTCGATTTCCCTTAGAGAAAAGATGGGGTGGCGTGGCGCGATTCTCGCTTCTCTTCGCTTTTCTCTTCAATTCCCTTTTCATTTTGACGATAATGTGCTACGCTTTTTGTTTTCAAAAAAATTCTCTCCGCCCGATAAAGAGAAAAACTTTGTTTTCATCAACAGCGGGAAAAAATCCAAAGGAAAACTTTTTTCGTTATCATTCTATATCATAACTCAAGGAGTCAAAAATGTTTGATACAACCCACTTTCCCCAAGCTAAAAAATACTGGCATATGGGGAAATTCTATGACTGGTCGGAAGCTCATCTCCATCCGATGAGCCATGCTCTTCACTATGGGAGTTCCGTCTTCGAGGGAATCCGCGCCTATAAAACTCCGAAAGGCCCGGCCGTCTTCCGGCTCAACGAGCATATTGACAGGCTTATCCATTCGGCTGCAGTCGCCAAAATGGAGGTGCCTTATACGAAAGAAGAAATCATCCAGGCCATCAGACTCACACTCAGAGAGAACCGTCTCGAGGCCGCCTACATCCGCCCCCTTCTTTTCTATTCCTACGGAAATCTGGGGCTTGTGCCGAAATACTGTCCCATCGAGCTCATCATCGGAACCTGGGAATGGGGCGCCTATCTCGGAGAGAAAGCGTCCAACGGTGTCTCTGTCTATATTCTGCCGTGGAAGAGAGTCCACTACAGCCAGCTGGACATGACCGCCAAGCTGGGCGGCGCTTATATTCAATCGACCATCTGCGGACTGGAAGCCCGGGCGCGAGGCTTTGATGAAGCTGTCTTCCTGAACATCGAAGGCAATGTCGCGGAAGGACCGGGAGAAAATATTTTCATCTATAAAAACGGGATCTTGAAGACCAACGATAAAACGGAATCTGTTCTCGAAGGCATCACGCGCACGAGCCTCCTCAAGATCGCCAAAGAGAACGGCATCAAGACAGAGGTCGGCCCGATCGAAAAAGAAGAATTCTTCAAGGCTGAGGAAGCCTTTTTCTCTGGCACAGCAGTCGAGGTCGTCTCCATCACGAACATCGTCGACGGGTCCAACCCCAAAGTCAAGCCCAAGAGATTCACTGTCGGCGCGGGTAAACCTGGACCCGTCACAAACCAATTAAGGAATATTTATCTGGACATTGTTAGCGGCAAGGTCAAGAAATACAAGAGGTGGCTGACCTACGTCAACGATTAAAATCTGACTTGCCTTGAGTTTAACTGCGTTGGAACGCGCAAAAAGACCCTCTGTTTTGCCCCTCCGGCCTATCGGAGTGGTACATTCTCCGTTCAAAAGAAGAGAAGATATTGACCCGACGAGAAACGTCTGCATGAACGGATTTGCCGACATCGAAGGGCAGATAGAAATTTTTAAGCCTTATGCGGCCGGGCTCAAAGATATCGCCGGTTTCTCCCATCTTATCGTCCTCTTCGCCTTTGACAAATCTGAAGGCCGCAAGCTCCTCGTCAGACCACCTTTCCAGAGCCGATTAAGAGGCGTCTTTTCCACGCGCTCCCCGCACCGGCCGAATCCTATCGGAATGACTGTAGTCAAGCTCCTCGGCCGGCGTAAAAACATACTCAAAGTCTCGGGAATCGATATGCTCGAAGGAACGCCCATTCTGGATATCAAGCCCTATACATCCCGGGATATCAAAAAAGCAATCAGGCTCGGCTGGCTGGAGAGCTCGGGATGTGTGGCTCGAAGTCGCGCTGGCTTTGCCCCAGCGTGTCAAAGCCGCTCGATTCGCTCCTCGCTCTCCTCTCGGAAGACCAAGCAGAACATGACGGGGTCAAACATGACGGGGTCAAACCTACACATTTGACACGATGAACATGACGGGGTCAAACCTACACATTTGACACGATAGCAAAAGATGAGTATATCCCTGAAAAAGACGCCAAATCACCTACTATGCGATTTTGTCAAATGTGTAGGTTTGACCCCGATTAACCTCGCCGTTAAGGATCGAAGGGGACGGTTCTCGTTGAGAACCATCCCCTTTACAAATAGACACGACGAAGAGTTTTTGGTATATACTTAGAACAAGAAAAGAAAGGAGGTTTCATCCATGCTTAAATTAATCCCCATCGCCCTTTCCCTCTTCCTTCTCCTCGCCTTTCCGCATCCTCTCAAAAGCTCTGATGTGTTCCCTTATAGCTATAAAATCGAGGAGCTGGAAAACGGGTTAAAGGTTGTCTCCATCCCGCTCACCAACCCCAACATTATTTCTTACTACACCATCGTCAGGTCCGGTTCCCGGAACGAAGTCGAACCCGGGAAATCCGGTTTTGCCCACTTCTTCGAACATATGATGTTCAAGGGCACCAAGAAAGTTCCCCGCGCCGCCTACGACGATTTTCTCACCCAACTGGGGGCAGGGACAAACGGCTACACCACCGACGACTTCACTTGCTACTTTGTCGTGTTTGCCGGCCGCGAGAACCTGGAAAAGGTTGTCGAGACAGAAGCAGACCGCTTCATCAACCTCTATTATGACGAAGAGATGGTGAAGACAGAGGCTCCCGTCATCGAAGGCGAATACTACGCCAGCGTCTCCAATCCCAACAGGAAGTTGGAGGAGATTCTGCGCGACACAGCCTTCGAAAAGCACTCTTACAAACACACGACTCTCGGCTATCTCAAGGACATCCTGGATATGCCCAATCAGTTTGAGTACAGCCAGCTGTACAAAAAGAGGTTTTACGCTCCCGACAATTCCGTCCTCCTTGTTGTTGGCGATTTTGACCACAACCAGCTGATGGAATATGTCAGGAAATATTACAGCTCCTGGGAAAGGTCAAACTACACTCTGGAGACGCCCGAGGAGCCGCCCCAGACAGAGGCTAAACGGGTCCATTACCAGTGGCCGTCGCAAACTCTTCCCCGACTGGCCATAGGCTTCCATGGCCCCGCTTATTCTGACATAAACATCGATAAAGCCGCGCTCGACCTTCTGGCCAAAATTGCCTTCTCGTCGTCCTCTCCCCTTTACCAGAAGTTGGTTATAGAAGAGCAGAAATGCCTGACTCTCAATGTTGGTTTTGACGACAATCGTGACCCTTCTCTTCTTACCTTCACGTCTATAATCAAGAAAGACGAAGACCTCGCCTATGTCGAAGAGGAAATTTTTAAAGAGCTTGAAAGACAGAAGACAGAGCCGGTCTCCACCGAGCTCCTGGCCGAGGTGAAATCCAACCTCAAGTACTCTCTGGCCAATGAGCTAGGGACAACGGACGGTGTGGCCGGCAATCTCGCTTTCTACATCAACCTGACCACAGACCCAGGAACTCTCAACAAGCTTTATGGCCTTTATGAAAAGGTCGCCCCTGAGGATATCCAGGCCATGGCCAAAAAATATTTCGTCAAGTCCTCGAGCACCGTGGCCACACTCAGCGGAGGAAAAACCCAATGAGAAAGACAATGCATCGCTGGCTCTTAGGAATTCTTGTTTTAGGGATAATTTTCATGTCTATTTCATGCAAGAAGGAGAACCCGAACAAGCTCACTTCCGAGCTTCTCCCCTTAGAGGGAAATCCCCTCGTCCAACTGAAAATCCTTATCAAGGTTGGCTCGGCCAATGATCCCTCGGGCAAAGAAGGCCTGGCCCAGCTCACCTTCAGCATGCTGGCCAACGGCGGCACCAAAACCATGACCTACAAAGAAATCACCAAGGCATTCTATCCTATGGCCGCCAGCGTTTCCGTCCGGGTAGACAAAGAAATGTCCGCCTTCTCCGGCACGATTCACCGCGACAACCTCGAGAAATACTACGCCATCTTCAAAGAAATGCTCCTCAACCCGGGTTTCCGCGACGATGATTTCAACCGCATCAAAACCAACCAGCTCAATTTCCTCGAAAAGACGCTCATCAACAACATGGATGAGCAATTCGGCAAGGAAATTTTGAGCCTGGTCCTTTATGACGGACATCCCTACCACCACAATCCCGCCGGGACTGTCGAGACCGTAAGCAGCATCACTCTGGATGACATCAAAGCTTTCTACAAGGAGCAGGCGGTCCAGGGCAACATCACTGTCGGGCTGGCCGGAGGCTACCCCGCCGATTTCCCCGCCAAGGTCATGGCCGATTTTTCCGCTCTTCCTCAATCATTCACGCCTCGGCTGAGCCTGCCTGCAGAGCGCATGCCCGAGGGGCTTCAAATCATCATCGCCGACAAGCAGACGCCGGCTACCGCCATATCCATGGGTTTCCCCGTTTCTATCAACCGCTCGAGTAACGACTTCTTTGCTCTCTGGATAGCCGGATCGCACTTCGGAGAACATCGCCAGCATGTCTCGCTTCTCTTCCAAAAAATCCGCGAGCAGAGAGGACAAAATTATGGCGATTACGCTTATATCGAGCATTTTATCCAAGGCCGGGATAAATTCCCTGCCACCAACTACTGCCGGCAGCAGCAATACTTTTCTATCTGGATTCGCCCCCTGGCCAACTCCAACCGCCACTTTGTCATCCGTCAAGCTCTCCTGGAGCTACGCAAGCTTGTGGACGAGGGAATCTCAGAGGAACGGTTTGAAATAGTCCGGACCTACCTCCTGAATTACACCAAGCTTTATGCCCAAACTTTAGACGAGCGGCTTGGCTGGCAGATGGATTCCCGCTACTACGGCTACAAAGATTTCCTCGCTGAAGCGCAAGTGAGGCTGCCGAAAATCACCCGAGAAGACGTCAACCGGGCCATCAAAAAATACCTGAATTTCGATAACGTTTACATCGCCGTCATCACCCAGGACGGAGAAAGCTTGAAAAAGGCCTTAGTGGAAAACACGCCTTCTCCGATCACTTACGCCAATCCCAATATGCCGCAGGCCGTGCTGGATGAGGATCAGGTCATCCAAAGCTATCCTCTCCAAGTCAAGCCTGAAAACGTGAAGGTCATCCTGGCCTCTGAGTTCTTCAAGAAGCCCGGAATTCCCCGCTGAACAGTGTCATAAAAACAGCCGCGAATAGGACAGGAGGGTCTTAAGGCTCGGGTCAAAAAACGCAATCAAAGTCAAGAATTCTTGAAATTAATCCAAGCCCAGCCGAACTCTCCTTCCCTGTTGAAATAAAAGAGATCTGCGATACCGCCCTCTATTTTCTCAAGGGGCTCACCACAAGGAATTTCGCTGTCTCCGATCTCAAAACCGGAGGAAAAAGTTTGGGCCTCAAACCTGCTTCTTTCGGGGGGTTTCCCGAGGAAAAGGAGATCGCCAAATTATTGCGCTATCGCGAGTCTGTCTACAGGAGCATTCGGGAAGCGGTCATGTCTTATTTCGATGTCTTTTTCAACTCCATGGGGCAAAAGACCATGCGCATCTATTCCTTTCCCCTCGACCTTTCTCATCTCGATAAGCGCAACTGGATGATGACTGATGAGGATTAGGAATACATTGGCGACAAGCTCGACCAGATCAAACGCGTCTCAGTAATGACGCCCTCCATGATCCGCTCGCTCACAAAAGCGGACAAAGACCTCGTGAAGGCAGGTCTTCCGGGAGCCAGGCAGGAAGGCCTCTATCGGCCGAAGAAATATTAGGTCTTCAATAGCTCTTCGGCCTTACTCGCGACCAGGCTCCAGGCTTCCCGGACGTGGCGCTCTTGGGTTGTCCGCTGGCCGATGGCCAGGCGGAGGACAAACCGCCCGCGGAGACTCGTGTGGGTCAGAAAAACCTTCCCTGTCGCATTGATGTTTTCCAATAGCTTCTTATTCAGGGAGTCGAGAGCCTTTTCCTCTCTGCCGTCATTGAGGCGGAAGCATACGAGGCTGAACGGCACAGGCGCCATGATCTCAAACTTGGGGTGCTCTTCCACCCAGCTCTTGAACAACTGGGCCAGACGGATATGCTCTCTGAGGATCGCCTTCAGCCCTTCCACTCCATAGGATCGGATCACGAACCACAATTTCAGGGCCCGGAATCTGCGGCCAAGCTGTATTCCCCAGTCGCGGAAGTTTTTGACCTGCGCATCAATCTCCGTCTTCAGATACTCGGGATGAATCTCGAACGTCCTGACGAGTGCGGCTGGATCCTCGACGAAATAAGCCGAACAGTCAAAATTTGTGAACAACCATTTATGCGGGTTAAAGACGAAAGAATCCATGTGCTCGGCTCCTTCCAGCATCCACCGCATTTCAGGAAGAAGAGCGGCTGAGCCAGCAAAAGCGGCATCCACATGGAGCCAGATGCCGTGGCGGCGGCAGATCTTCCCGATCGCTGCCAGCGGGTCGATAGCGGTAGAGGACGTGGTCCCGAGTGTCGCCACGACACAGGCCGGCTTCAACCCTTTTTTCTTGTCTTCGATCACGGCCTGCTCGAGCTTTTCTGGAATAAGCGCATAAGCTTCGTCTGTGGGGATGAGCCGGAGGTTATCTCTTCCATAGCCGGCGATTTTGACTCCCTTCTCGATGCTTGAGTGGGTCTGGTCTGAGGCATAGACGACGAGATTTTCTTTAAGGCCTCTCTGATTGGACTGAAAATCAGTCGCTTTTTCCCGGGCGCTGATAAGAGCGCATAAGGTCGCTGTCGAAGCCGTATCCTGAATGACACCGGCCATTCCCTCAGGCAGCCCGAGCATCTGTCTCAACCACTCCAGGACTAATTCTTCGAGTTCGGCTGCAGCCGGAGACGTCTGCCAAATCATGCACTGGGCGCCGATGCCGGCCGTGAGGATTTCGCCCAGGACAGAAGCAGGGCTGTTGTTGGCGGGAAAATAGCCAAACCAGGAGGGATGCTGCCAATGGGTTATTCCGGGAAGAATGATTTTCTTGAAGTCATTGAATATGATCTCCATCGGTTCGGCGTGTGGGGGCGGGCTCGAAGGGAGCGCAATCATGACCTCCCCGGGTTTTACCCGTGACACCACAGGATATTTTTCCACTTCCTCGAGATACTCGGCTACCCAGTCAACAAACTGATAGCCAAACTGTCGAAAAGTGTTTCTGTCCATTCTCGGCCTCCTTATGAAGTTTGAACTAAATATCAGCGATTTTTCGGCTTCATTCTATAAAAAATGAGAGAGTTGAGTCAAAAAAGCCGGAAAAAGGGAGGCTTTTCCGCAGAGAAAGTGAAAAATAGCGTCAAAATTGCCTCTGTTTCTGGCAAAAAAGCGGCCTTAGAAGCCTCTAACATAAATTTTTTAAGAATTGAAAAAAAATGCTTGCATTAAATTTTAAATGTGTGTTATAATATTTGTTGAACTTAAAAGGGGGCAATAAAAGTTCAAAATACTCAAAGTATTCTTGTTCCTTACATCCTACCTAAAATATAATCCATAGAGCAATCATTTCCGATCTGTCGTTTTTTACTTATAAGTAAGGTGATGGTTTGGTGACATTATCTTCACAGAAAATGCTCTCATCGATATATCTTAGATGCAACTCTTTTGTCGATTCCTGCGTATATATTAGTGAGATCGTTAAGATGAGAAAAAGCAAAGGCTCTTACCGAAGCAAGCGCCTCCTTTTTTTGCCTCCTTTTTTCCAGGAGTTTCTGATAAATTCTGCTTACCTTTCCATCCATTCCCTTGAATAGGCTGCCTTTTCGCCGTAAAGACAAAGAGGCAGCCTATTTCTCTATTTAGCCTAATAACATTTGACAGCGACTGTGTCTGTGTGTTATATTTTTTTTTCTTTGAAAATCGAGTTCAGGGTTTAAAGCCCAGGGAAGTCCGTGAGAAGCGGACACAGCCCCCGCTACTGTAACCGGGGACGAATCCCAGAGAGTGCCACTTTCCTCTCTTTGAGGAAAGGAAGGCCTGGGAAGAGGCTGATCCGGAAGTCAGGAGACCTGCTTTAAGCCTGGCCAGCCCATCTTCGGGAGGAAGGTCGGGTTGTTTTTTTGTTTCCAAAACAAGCGGGGGTTTAAATCGAAGGAGGGCTACGATGAAGAAAAAATTTCTGCTTGTTTTTTTCCTCGCCATATTCTTTCTGCCGCTTTTTCTCTTTCCCCAAGAGCAAAAAGAGAAGCCCACATCCGCCTCCGAGCATCACGAAATCGTCGTCACCGCCACACGGCTGGAGGCTCCCGCAAGAGAAGTGGCCAGCTCTGTGACTGTCATTTCTTCAGAAGACCTGGAAAGACTCAAAAAAATGTCAATCCTGGAAATCCTCCGGGACGTCCCGGGCATTTCCATCACCCAGAACGGAGGTCAAGGGGAGGCAGCTTCTGTCTTTTTGCGCGGAGCTAATTCCGAGCATACGCTGGTGCTCTTGGATGGAGTTGAACTTAACGATCCAATCAACCCCTCCCGCTCCGCTGACCTGGCTCATCTTTATCTCGAAAATATCGAACGACTGGAGATCCTCCGGGGGCCGCAGAGTCCGCTCTTCGGCTCGGATGCCTTAGGCGGCGTCGTTAATATCATCACCAAAAAAGGAGAGGGAAAGCCGAGATTGACTTTGGCCTCGAGCGGCGGCTCTTATGGAACATTCGCCGGCCAGGCAGGGGTGAGCGGCTCGGCCAAAAAAGTCCACTATTCCTTCGGGCTTTCCCGTTTCGAGACACAAGGCATCTCTGCGGCCGGATCGACTTTTCCAGGCAACTCCGAAATCGACGGCTACAGGAATCTTACCCTTTCCGGAAGAGTCGGCCTGACCCTCAGGGATAATCTGGAAGTCAATCTTTTCGCCCGCTCTGTCCTGGCCAAAACAGACATCGACAACTTCGGAGGCCCTTACGGCGATGACCCCAACAGCGTCCAGGACTACCGTTCCTTTTTTATCAAAGGCGAACTCCGCGGTCTTTTCCTCGAGAACCGATGGGAACAGAAGCTCGCCATTGCGGTTATTGATTCCAGGCGCACTAACGACAACCCTGCTGATGAAGCCCATCCCCTTGAATCAGAGACCGGCCTCTATAAAAGCCGCCTGTTTAAGCTTGATTGGCAGAACAATTTTTTCTTACATCCCTCCAGTACGCTGACCATGGGGATTGAATATGAAATGGAAGAAGGGGAATCGAAATATTTTGCCGAAGGGCCTTGGGGCTCTTCATCGAGTTTCTTTCCTCTTAAGAGCGCCACGATGACAGGTCTTTATGTCCAGGATTACATTCGTTTCGCCGATCAATTCTTCGCCACTGTGGGCTTTCGTCTCGATCATCACAGCCAGGCTGGAGAAGCTATGACCTACCGCCTGGCCCCGGCTTATATTTTCAAGACAAGCGGCACCAAGATCAGAGCCAGTTTGGGCACGGGCTTTAAAGCGCCTTCTCTCTACCAGCTCTACGCTCCGGGCACCTTTTTTGGCCCTATCGGCAATGAAAACTTGAAGCCGGAGAAATCCTTAGGCTGGGACGCCGGGATCGAGCAACCGCTGTTCGAAGGAAGAGTGCGGTTAGCGGCAACCTATTTTCACAACGGCTTCAAGAACCTGATCAATTTTGTCCAGGGATACACGAATATCGGAAAAGCGGAGTCCAAAGGCCTGGAGATAGAACTCAAGGGAAAGCCGAACGAAAGCCTTTCATTTAGCGCCGCTTATACCCACCTTGACGCCAAGGATAAAATCAAAGGGACTGCTCTCTTGAGAAGGCCGGGAAATATATTATCTGCGGGTCTGAGCTTTTCATTTTTTGAAAAGTGGAGGGCGACTGTTTCTTACGGCTTTGTCGGAAAAAGGGAAGACCTGGATTTTTTGTCCTGGCCGCCCCGGACTGTCACCCTTTCCCCTTATTCCCTTTTGAACGGCCTCATTTCTTATGAACTCAGTTCTCACGTCCAGGCTTATGGCCGGCTGGATAATATCCTCGATGAAAAATACGAGATGGTCTATGGATACGGAACCCTGTGTTTTTCTTTCCAGGCGGGGGTGAAGATTTCCCTCTAACGGTCTAAGATAATCTCTTCTCTATAGTCAATCGAAATCTTGAGTCCCTTCTTGGACTTGAGCAGGTCGATAACCCGGAGATACATCTCATTCCTCTTTTGCCACACTCGATTCAAATTTCTGGCATAGGCGGCGATCATTATGTCAACCCATTTTCCTTTCAAGAATCTTTTCACTATTTCTTTCATTGAATAGAACTTTTTATGACTGAAGATCTGGGCCCGCTGCAGGTCAAAAAGAGAAAAGCGCCTGGGCTGGAAGACGACATGATGCGCGTCATAGAGAGCCCAATCGCGAAATTGAATCCGATTTTCTCTGCTCACTTTGTCGTAAAACTCAGAGCCGGGCAGGGGGGTCAGGATAAGAAATTGGGTGGAGGTCAGCCTGGCCCTTTTGGCAAATCTGACCGTTTCTTTGACGGTCTGCCAGTCATCTTCGTCAAAGCCATAGACAAACATCCCATGAATGTTGATGCGGTGTTTTCTCAGGACTTTTACGGCACTGACGATTTCTTCAACAGTCTGCCGTTTTTTCATGGCCTTGAGGCTTTCCTCATTCACGGATTCAAACCCGATATACACGGTGTGACACCCGGCTTCTTTCATCAGCCTGACCAACTCCTCATCCTTGGCCACATCGGCCCGCACTTGAGTTGTCCACCTGAACCTTAATTTTTCCCGGATCATTCCCTCGCATAACTCTTTGGTGCGCTGGGGGTTGGCCGCGAAATTATCGTCATAGAAAAAGATGGAATTCTTTCTGTCGTTGTACCGCTTCAATTCTTCAAGAATATTCTGAGTGGAGCGAAACCGGTATTTCTTGCCGAACATTCCGGTGACCGAACAGAAGGAGCAGTCAAAAGGACAGCCTCTCGAAGTCTGCACCGGAATGGTCTTCCCGCCGGCTATTCCCCGCTTTGACGATTTCAACAGGGAAAAATCCGGGAAAGGAATTTGATCCAGATCCATCAAAAAGAGCCGAAGAGGGTTGTGCACAACCTCACCGTTCACTCTATAGGACAAATTGGGAATCCCAGAGAAGCCGGCTCCTTTTTCCCAGGCGTCGATAAAAGCCATCAGAGTCTGTTCCCCTTCCCCGCGAATCACGAAATCAGCATGCTCCAGCGCTTCTTCGGCCATAAACGTCACGTGGGGACCACCCATGACGACCGGAATCCCGCGGTTCCTGATCCTATCGGCGATGGCATAAGCTCTGGGGGCTGTGGAGGTGATGGTTGAAAGGCCGACAAGATCGGCCGATTGGATGACCTCGAAATCAATCTTGCGCAATTGCTCGACGAAGATTTCCACCTCCCAGCCGCGGTTCTTCATCATCGTGCCTAAAATAATTGGACCCAGCCTCGGCAGGGGAAACCGGGAAAAAATATGCAAATTCGGAGCTTCGGGCTCTATAAAAATAATTTTGCTCATTTACCTTTCCTTTCTCTTTTTCAGTCGTCCCTTTTCTGATTTTTATTTTTTAAGGTCAGAACTTCTTTTTTCTTCTTTTTGAGCAGGTCTTCCCAACGCTCAATCCCTTTTTTCAAAAGATTCATTTTATCGAAGAGAGCCTTTATCTCCTTGAGCATGGCGTCTAATTTGCGGGAGACCTCATCCTTCGGGAATGCACCCAGGTCATTCTGGAAGGCCAGAAAATTCCGAAAATAATCGGAGACGTCTTTGATTTCTTCGAGCGTATAACCGAAAAGCTGCAAATCTCTGATCAACTCGCACAAATAAACATAAACCTCTGAATAAAGCCGGAAGCCTCCCTCGCTTCGCATATCGGGCTCGATAATTCCCTTGTCTTCCCAATGCTTGATCGTCCGAGGGCTCAAGCCTACCCGCTCGCCTAGATTTCCGACCGTGAGGTATTTGTCCACATGCTCAGGCTTTTCTTTTTTCTCGGCAGCCTTGGGCAAACCCACTTTTTTGATAATTTTTTTGATTTCCTCAGACCCGTAACCTAATTCGGTTAGTTTTTGAATATGCCTGATCTGTTCTGCCATCTCCTCCGAATAGAGAGGAACTTTGTCATCGGTATAGCCCAAAGGCTTGAGCAGTTTTAGCTTTTCCCACTGCTGAAGGCCCGTTTCCAGAAGGTTGAATTTCGAAAGAAACTCATTACGGGTGAAAACTGCTTTGTTATTCATATTATACCTATACGTTTATATTGTTATTGATGATAGTTGACATGTACGTATAGAGTTACATTATTCGGGCTCTTTGTCAAGAAAAATCTGAATTTCGTCAGGATAAAATGCGCCTTTCCCGTTCCGGCGACGGTCGTTCATGCCCGCTAAAGAAACAACACCTGACCGTGTCAGTAAAGGATGTGCTTAAACCTCCGCTGCAGAGCCAATTTCTTATTGATTTTCTAAAGCCGTTGCTATAAACGTTTAAATAGCTCGAGAAGAGAGGAGGCTCGTTATGAAGAGGAGGGATTTCTTGGCCAAGGGGATCGGCGCTGCCGCCGCCAAAATATGAATTCGGCGACTTGCCTGTCGCTCCGGTGGCTATGCCCGGCCAAATGCCTCTGATTTAATAATTTGATGATAATTTTAGAGTGCATCCAGTACCATTCAGAATTAAGGACTACATCTCCTTAATTATTGCACGAGCGTTAGATATAAAATTTGAAATTGTGAATTAAGTTATGTGGGCCAAATTGAAAGGAGGAAGGGGATGAAGCGCCGCGATTTTATAAAAACTATTCCTCTCACCATTGCCGGGGTCGCCGGGTTCCCGATGATTGTGCCGGCTTCGGCCCTGGGACACTCGGGAACTACTGCTCCCGGCAACCGCATCGTTATGGCCGGCATGGGGTTCGGCATGATGGGCTTTCCTAATATGGAGGCCTTTTTGAGCAAGGACCAAGTCCAATGGGTGGCGGTGTGCGATGTTGACGAAAAGCATCTTTTCGAGGCCAGGGACATCGTCAACCAAAAATACGGAAATGATGATTGCGCCACATACCGGGATTTCCGTGAGCTCTTCCTGCGCCGCGATCTCGACGCCGTCTCCATCGCCGTGCCCGACCACTGGCATGCCATCCTCTCTATTGCCGCTGCCCGCGCCGGTTTTGACATTTACGGCGAGAAGCCCCTCTCCCACAGCCTGTGCGAGGGTCGCGCTCTCTCGGACGCCGTCAAACGCTATAGCCGGGTCTGGCAGACAGGCTCCTGGCAGCGCTCGGTGGAGAACTTCCACCGGGCCTGTGAGCTCGTCCGAAATGGCAGGATTGGCAAGGTCTTGAAAATTGAAGTCGGGTTGCCCCAGGGGCATCACGACTTTGCTGGGACATTCGGCCAGGAGACCATCGGGCCTGCGCCTCCTGAACTGGATTATGACTTTTGGGTCGGGCCCTCGCCTTATGTCCCCTACTGCCCGGCTCGCGTCCACATGAACTGGCGCTGGAACATGGACTTCGGCGGCGGCCAGCTTATGGATTGGGTGGGACATCATGTCGACATCGCCCACTGGGGCATGGGCTGGGACTACACCGGTCCTGTGGAGATCGAAGGCCGCGGAGAATTTCCCACGAGCGGGATATATAACAGCGCCATACGCTATTATCTGACCGCAAAATATGCCGACGGCACTCCAATGGTCGTTGCTGGCGGCTGCCCCGAGATCCGCAGCGGCACAAAGTGGATCGGCGAATACGGCTGGATTTGGGTCGATCGAGGAGTATTCAAGACTCACCCCGGCCATCTTGTCCATGAAGTTATCGGGCCGAACGAAGTCAAGCTTTATAAGAGCCGGGACCATTATCAGAATTTCCTCGACTGCGTCAAAAGCCGGAGCCTGACCATCGCCCCCTGCGAAGTAGCACACCGGTCGGCGAGCGTCGGCCACCTCGGTGTTATTGCCATAGAACTGGCGCGGAAGATTCGCTGGAACCCGGCCACTGAAACTATCATCGATGATCCTGAAGCCGAGAGGCTGCTCAGCCGCGCTTACCGCAAGCCCTGGGTCCTCCCCCAGTGAGAAATCAAAGGAAGGTCAAGATGAAAAGATGCGCGCTTTGGATGAAACAGAAAAGGGAAAATCACAGGAATAAAATGATCGGCGCGGCGCTGGCAGCCGCCTGTCTCTTCTTATCGTTTGTCTCTTCTGCCGCAGCCGGCCAAATAACGTCCGCGGCCATCAAAGTCCTTATTGTTACCGGCCAGAACAATCACAACTGGAAGACATCGAGCGTTGTTTTGAAGCAGATCCTGGAAGACACGGGTCTCTTCAAGGTGGATATTGCTGTCAGTCCTCCTCGGGGAGGCGACCTAAAAAATTTCAAACCGAGTTTTTCCGCTTACAAGCTTGTTGTCCTCGATTACAACGGTGAGCTCTGGACGCCCGCCGCCCAAGAGTCTTTTGTCACCTACGTAAAGAGCGGCGGCGGAGCCGTGGTGTATCATGCGGCCGACAATGCCTTCCCAGGCTGGCCGGAATACAATGAGATCATCGGGCTCGGCGGCTGGGGAAACCGGAACGAGAAGGCCGGCCCGTATGTCTTTTGGAAGGACGGGCAAGTCGTCGAGGACGCAAGGCCGGGAATCGCTGGATACCATGGGACTCAGCATGAATTCCTGGTCATAAACCGCGACACCAGCCACCCCATCACAGCAGGAGTCCCTCCGAAATGGATGCATGCCAAGGACGAGATTTACGGTCTGCTCCGCGGCCCGGCCAAAAACCTCCACGTTCTGGCGACCGCGTATAGTGACCCGGCGGAAAACGGGACCGGCAGAGACGAGCCCGTGCTTTTCACCGTGAGTTATGGAGCCGGACGAATTTTCCATACCGTCCTCGGCCATACCGGGCCCGACGACCCGCAACCGGCTCTGGAATGTGTCGGGTTCATCGTTACCTTCCAGCGGGGCGCTGAATGGGCTGCTACCGGCAAAGTGACGCAAAAAATCCCAGGAGATTTTCCAGGCACTGACATGGACACCTCAACTCCGGCTGATGTGCGGCGATGGCCGGGATATCGTCCGGCCTCGCTCGAGGCCATCCTCAAGGATCTCGCTTCCTTCGAATACAGCAAGAATGAAGGCATCCTCTACCGGCTCAGAGAGTATATTTTAAGTCATAAAAATTCGGCTGAATCGCGCGCGGCCTGCGAGGAGGCGCTGATCGGCTTTCTGGGGTCGCAGGCCAATCTCGATGCCAAGCTGGCCGTCTGCCGCCAGCTCAGGCTCATCGGCAGCGAAAAATCTGTGCCGGTGCTCGAGCAGATGCTCCTCCAAGATGAAACAACGGATATGGCCCGTTATGCCCTGGAAAAAATTCCTGGCGGCACGGCGGATCAGTCCCTGCTCTCCGCCTTAGACAAGACCTGGGGAGCGGTGAGAATCGGTCTCATCTCCACCTTGGGAAAGAGAAAGTCCCGGGCTGCCGTAAATACATTGGCTGACCTGCTTAAAGATCAAGACAAGGCTGTGACGTTGGCGGCTTCAGCCGCCCTGGGCCGGATCGGAGGGCCGGATGCAGCGGAGGTTCTCGCTCGAGCTTTCGACATGCCCGGGGAAGACATAAAAGAGGATAAAAATGGTATTGCATCCGCCCTGCTTCGTTGTGCCGAAGATTTGGCCTCCTCCGGAAACACCAAAGCAGCGGCAGGCCTTTACGAGAAAGTCCTTTCTTCCCTGCAGCTTCCGCTTGTCCTCCGCCAAACAGCCATGAAAGGAAAAATGGCTTCGGCCGGAAACGAGGAAGCAGCCCGAATGATTCTCGATACGCTGGGCCGCGGCCCGCAAGACATGCACCTTCCGGCAATCGGCCTGATCCCACAGGCCTTTGACGGGTCTCACATTGGCCCTGTTTGCAGCTTGCTGCCAAAGCTTCCGGAAGCGAGCGAGCTTCAGCTCGTTTCCGTTTTGTCCGGCTATCCCAAAGAAGCGGTTCTTCTTTCTTTGATAAATGCGGCCAGGAGTCCGCTAACTGCGGTCAGGATCGCTGCCTTAAAGGCTTTGGCAAAAGTCGGTGATGCATCGACAGTCGTTCTCCTGGCCGAGCGCGCTGCCGGCACCCGCGGAGAAGAACAAGAAGCGGCGCGAAGCAGCCTCTACACACTGCGAGGAAAAGACGTGGATGAGACCATTCTTTTCAGCCTGATCAGCCAGCCAAACGATTCTGTCAAAAACGAGCTTATCCAGGCCATCGGAGAGCGCCGAATCCACTCCGGCAAAAGCCTCCTTTTGAGCCAGGCCCGCTCCGAGTCATCCAAAAATCGCCGGCAGGCTATCAAAATCCTCAAAGTGATCGCTTCGCCCGAAGACCTGCCGATTCTCCTTTCGCTGCTCTTCGATTTGGAAGACGAATTCGAACAGGAAGAAATGCAAAACACAGTCGCCGGCATCGCCCAAAAGATTTCTCCGCCTTATTCCCAGGGCGCTGCCGTTGAAGAAATGCTGTTGCCGAAAGAGGAAGCAGTCCAAAAGGGAGTGACGGATGTCAAAAAGCGGTGCCTGCTCTACAGAGTATTGGGGAAGATCGGGGATGACAGCTCTCTTCGCCTCCTTCGCGCTGCCCTTAAAGATGAAAACTCAGATGTCGTGGACGCAGCTGTTCGTGCCTTAACCGATTGGCCAAACGTAACGCCGCGCGCAGACCTTTTCACCATCGCTAAGAGTTCCTCAAACCTCGTCCACAAAGTTCTGGCCTTGCGGGCTTACGTGAGGATGATCGGCCTGGAAGCGTACCAATCTCCAGAGGGAGCCGTCGAGTCGTTGAAGAATGCATTGGAGTTCGCGACAAGGCCGGAAGAGAAAAAGCTCGTCCTGGGTGCTTTGCCAAATTTTGCCTGCCCGGAGGCGTTTAATCTTGCTGAATCTCTTCTCGCGGACGAGGCCGTTAAAGAGGAAGCTCAGGCCGCTGTGGATCAAATCAAAGAAAAACTTGAAAAGAACTGACAATAATAGATAGACAAAATCTATTCGAGAAACAGGATGACGAACCGGCTTGAGCAGTCCATCCGCGAAAGAAATGCCCGCCTGCGTCGAAGGCCTGCCGTCCATTTTCCCGGCGCGCTTCCCATAACCGCCAAACGGCACGAGATCGTCCGCGCCATCAAGGAAAATCCTGTTGTCATCATCTCCGGCGAGACGGGCTGCGGCAAGAGCACGCAGATTCCCAAAATGTGTCTGGAGGCAGGACGCGGCATCGCCGGAAAGATCGCCTGCACCCAGCCCCGGAGGATCGCCGCTATCACCATCGCCCACCGTATCGCCGAGGAACTGGGAGAAACAATCGGCCGGTCGGTCGGATACAAGATTCGCTTTCAGGACAAAACGTCACCAGAAGCTTATATCAAGATCATGACCGACGGCATGCTGCTCGCAGAAACCCAGTCTGACCACAGGCTCTATGAATACGACACGTTCATCATCGATGAAGCCCATGAACGAAGCCTGAACATCGATTTCCTGCTGGGAATCGCCAAGACTCTTCTTGCCGTCCGGCCGGAGCTCAAAATTATCATCACCTCGGCCACCCTCGACACAGAAAAATTCTCCAAGGCTTTTGATAGCGCTCCAGTTATTCACATTGGCGGCCGGATGTATCCTGTGGAAGTTGAATACATGCCCGCTGAATCCTTTTCTCAGGATGTGGAAGATGCTGACTATATTGACATGGCCGTCCATGCCGTTGACCGGCTTAAGTCCAAAAAGCAGCGCGGCGATATCCTTATCTTTATGCCGACAGAGCAGGACATTCTGGAGACATGCGAACGCCTGGAGGGAAAAAAATACGCGGTCACAACAATCCTGCCGTTTTACGCCCGGCTGCCGGTCTCCGAGCAGGGCCGCGTTTACTCGGTAACGGGTCCGAAGATTGTCGTGGCCACAAACGTCGCCGAGACGTCGCTCACCATCCCCGGGATTAAATATGTCATTGATACAGGATTGGCGCGAATCTCCCAGTATCAGCCCGGCACGCGGATTAACAGCCTTCCCATCAGTCCGATCTCCCAGGCCAGCGCAGACCAGAGAAAGGGTCGCTGCGGCCGCGTCGAGGAAGGCCTCTGCATCAGGCTCTACTCCGAGAAAGACTATGAATCCAGGCTGCCGTTCACTCCGCCTGAAATCCTTCGCTCTAATCTCGCTGAGGTTATCCTGCGCATGCTTTTTCTGGGGCTGGGACATCCTTCCGAGTTTCCCTTTGTGGACAGGCCCCACCCGAAGAATATCAAAGACGGATTTGAGACTCTCTTAGAACTGGGCGCGATAACCGGGAAGGGCCGCGAATACGAACTCACTTCCCTGGGCCGGCAGATGGCGCGCCTGCCCCTGGACCCAAAAATCTCCCGGATGCTCCTCGAAGCGCAAAAAGAAGATTGCCTCAGGGAAGTGGTCATCATCGCTTCGGCTTTGAGCATCCGGGACCCGAGGGAAAGGCCGCCTGATAAGGCGGGCTTGGCCGACCAAGCGCAGGCTCCTTTTGCTCATCCGGACTCCGATTTCCTGACGGTTCTCAATATCTGGGACCGCTACCACAGCGCCTCAGAGGATATGGCCTCTCAGAGCAAGCGGAAAAAATTTTGCCGAGAGCATTTCCTCTCCTTTGCCCGGATGCGGGAATGGGTTTTTGTCCATGACCAAATCATCTCTATTCTGAAAGAGCAGAAGATCCCCTCGGCCCGGACTGAAAAAGCGGACTTATCCGCCTCTCTTTATGCGGGCATCCACAGGTCGATCCTCAGCGGGTTTCTCTCCAACATCGCCACGCACAAGGAGAAGAACATCTATATAGCGGCCAAGAGCCGGGAAGTCATGATCTTTCCGGGCTCGACCCTGTTCAACAAGTCCAAGCCCTGGATTGCGGCTGCGGAGATGGTCAAGACATCGCGACTTTTTGCCCGGACGGTAGCGAAAATCGACCCTGCCTGGCTTGAGGAACTGGCCGGAGACGAGTGCCGTTATTCCTGTTCAGAGCCGCGCTGGGAGAAAAACCAGGGAGAGGTTAGAGCCAAAGAGCGGGTAACTCTCTTCGGCCTCGAGATTGTTTCGGGGAGAGACGTGTCTTACGGGCCTAAAAACCCGGAGGACGCTCATAAAATTTTTGTCCGCGACGGCCTTGTCGAAGGCCGCATCAAAGAACCGCCCGCCTTTCTCCCACACAACCTGAATATGCAGAAAAAGATATCTGAAATAGAAGAGAAAATGAGGCGGCGCGACATCATGGTCAACGAGGACGCCATCGCCGATTTTTATTCCCAGCGCCTGGCTGGAATCTATGATGTGCGCGGCCTGGAAAAGAGAATCCGCCAGATGGGAAGCGATGATTTCCTGAAGATGAGGGAAAAGGACCTTCTCCTCTCCCGGCCCGATGAATCCGAGCTGGCTCTCTATCCGGATGAGCTGGCCATGGGAGGAAGGCTTTTCCAGGCTTCCTACAAATTCGCGCCGGGCGAAGACGATGACGGTGTGACACTTGCGATTCCCTCCACTCAGATAAAGGGCATCCCCGCAGAAGCTTTGGAATGGGGAGTGCCGGGGTATTTCAAAGAAAAGATCGCGGCTTTGATCAAAGGGCTTCCCAAGCGATACCGGAAGCTGTTGATGCCTTTGTCGGATACGGCCGATATTATCGTCAAAGAAATGCCTCAAACTGACCTTTCTCTTTTTAACACGCTGGCTGAATTTGTCGGCAAAAGGTTCCATGCAGATATCCCGGCAGCGGAATGGGCCAAAGCCGATATTCCCAAGCATCTGAAGACGAGAGTGGCCGTCACCGACTATGAAGGAAGGAATCTCGTGGCCGGAAGGGATCTGGACGAACTCAGGCATGCCGCCTTAATTTCCTATATGCCGGAAGATTCCGTGGAATGGAGAAGCGCGAGAGAGAAATGGGAAAGGGAGGGCTTGACTTCATGGGATTTCGGCGATCTTCCAGAGAGCATCCCGGTCGGGCCTTTCATGACGGCGTATCCAGCCCTCGAGGCCGGAGAAAAATGTGCTAATATTCGGCTCTTCAAGAATCGTGAAGAAGCGTTGTCTTCCCACGAAAAGGGTGTCGAGGCTCTGCTGCTTCTCCGGTTCGCCAGGGACTTGTGGTTTATGCGTCGATATCTTATCCTTCCTGAAGAATACGAAAAAACAAGCCTTTATTTCGGAGGGAAAAGCGCTGTCGAAAAGAGGATGCTGGATAACTTGCAAAGGGAAGTATTCCGGCGGAACCTTCGCACCGAGAAGGAATTTGAAGCTTATGCAGAGAGCACAGTCTGGGCGCTGTTTGAAAAAGGCCACGCTCTGCGAGTGACGCTCGTCAATATCCTCGACGCTTTTCAGCGGACACGCCGGGCTCTCCAAAACATCGAGGCATCCAGCCGTTCAAACCGTGCGGCTGTGGCCATCTGTCAACGAATCCGGATGGAACTTCAAGCGCTCCTCCCTAAAAACTTCCTCGAAATCTATCCCCTCGACCGCCTTAACCACCTGCCCCGCTACTTGAGTTCTCTCGAAGTGCGGGCAGAACGGGGAAAGAATGATCCCGAGAAGGACCGGAAAAAAGCCGAGCAGGTCACACCTTTCTTTGAGGCTTATCGCAGAATGGAGGAGGAAATTCGAGCGGAGACGTCACCTGAAAAGAAAAAGGCTGTCGCTGAATTCGGCCGGATGGTCGAGGAGTTTAAGGTGTCTCTTTTTGCCCCCGAGCTCAAAACCGCCTTTCCCATCTCCGCCAAACGCCTGGCGGTAAAGATTAAAGAAATCGAGCAGATGATTTAATCGTGTTCAAAAGAAAATAGAATATAGTCAGGGCGGCTGCACCCACTCTATGCCTAAAGGCACTGCCTGATTTTCTGACCATTTCCAGATTGAAACATCTGAGTTCAAAAAAGCAATGGCGCTGGCCCAGTTTCTCTTTTGAAAAATTGTGCTTTCTTTATTATTATATAGACAGTTTTGTGGATTAGCGCCTCGCGGCTCCAATCTCGGGAAGGAGGTCTGGAGATGATTGAAGGCCAAGAAACCCTGGGCAGGGCGGCACGTCTTCGATATGGCATGGTCGGCGGCGGCAAGGGCGCCTTCATCGGAGACGTCCATCGCAAAGCCATCGCCATGGACGGGAAGGCGGCGCTCGTGGCCGGCTGCTTCTCCCAATCTTACGCTAATACCCTCGAAACCGGAGAAGTCCTCGGCCTGGAGGAGGAGCGCCTCTACAGAACTTTCGAGGACATGCTCATAGCAGAAGCCAAGCGCAAGGACAAAATCGACTTCGTCATCATCGTGACGCCGAATAGCACCCATTATTCCATCGCCAAGCTGGCCCTCGAGAACGGCATTCATGTCGTCTGCGACAAGCCTCTGACGACAAACAGCCGCGATGCCGAGGAGCTGAGCCGCCTGGCGGCAAAGAAGGATCTATTTTTCTGCGTCACCTATGCTTATACCGGCTATCCTATCATCAAACATATGCGCGAGATGGTCGCCAACGGTGAGCTCGGAGATATCCGCTTTGTCAGCGCCGAGTATCCCCAGGACTGGCTGGCAAGTCTCCTTGAAAAAACAGGCCAGAAGCAGGCGGCCTGGCGCACCGACCCCAACCTGGCCGGAGTCTCGAACTGCGTCGGCGATATCGGGAGCCATGTCGAGAACATGGTTTCCTATACCACCGGCCTTAGAATTCAGCGGCTCCTGGCGCGGCTCGACCGTTTCGGAGAAGGCCGGACCCTGGATGACAATGCCTCGATTATGATCGAGTACGACAGAGGCGCCAAGGGGCTGTACTGGAGTTCGCAGATCGCCGTAGGCCACGATAACGGCTTTCGTGTCCGGATTTACGGGACCAAGGCCTCATTGGATTGGATCCAGGAAAATCCCAACTATGCCAGGGTCTCTTATATCGACAAGCCAACCGAAATTCTCTCCCGGGGCAGGGACAAAATGTATCCCCGGGCCCAGGCTCTATCCCGGATTCCCTCAGGCCACCCGGAAGGCTACTTCGAATGCTTTGCCAATCTTTATTCGACTTTCCTCGCTGCCTTGAGCAAGAAGATTTCCGGCGAAGCCCTGACCAAAGATGACCTCGATTTCCCTGGCGTCGAAGAAGGTATCCGGGGAGTGAAGTTTATCGAGAAATGCGTGGACAGCTCCAATAAAGGCGCTGTTTGGGTTAATTTTTAAAGGAGGAGAAAATGGCAAGACCCGTGACATTGTTTACAGGGCAATGGGCTGACCTCCCTTTTGAAGACATATGCAAGAAAGCGAGCGCATGGGGCTATGATGGCCTGGAGATCGCCTGCTGGGGAGATCATATGAAAGTCCGCAAAGCAGCAAGGGACAAGACCTATGTTGAGGAAAAGAAGCGAATCCTTAAAAAATACAACCTAAGGTGCTGGGCCCTTGGCGCGCATCTGGCTGGACAGTGCGTCGGCGACACCTATGATAAGCGCTTGGATGGGTTTGCGCCAGCCCAAGTTAAAGGCAAGCCAGAGAAGCTCCGCAAATGGGCCATCGAGGAGATGAAAGCAACAGCCCGGGCAGCCAAGAATATGGGCTGTTATGTGGCTAACGGATTTATGGGTTCGCCCATCTGGAAATTCTGGTATTCCTTCCCGCCAACGTCCGAAGAAATGGTGGAGGAAGGGTTCAACAAAATTCACAAGCTGTGGACGCCGATCCTGGACGAGTTCGACCGCTACGGGGTGAAGTTTGCGCTCGAGGTCCATCCGACGGAAATTGCTTTCGACCTGTACACCGCCCAGCACCTCCTCGAGAAGTTCGGTTACCGTCCGTGCCTCGGCCTCAATTTTGACCCCAGCCATTTGGTCTGGCAGGGGCTCGAGCCACATCTCTTCATCCGCGAGTTTTCCGACCGCATCTACCATGTCCACATGAAGGACGTGGCCGTCACCTTAGACGGGAAAGCCGGCATCCTCGGGTCGCACCTTCCCTTCGGAGACTTGAAGCGCGGCTGGAATTTCCGGTCTTTAGGGCACGGGGACGTCAATTTCGAAGAGATCATCAGAGAGCTCAACAGCATCGGCTACAACGGGCCGCTCTCGGTGGAATGGGAAGACAATGGCATGGATAGGGAATACGGCGCCAAAGAAGCCCATGATTTTGTCCGGTCCATCAATTTCTCCCGTTCTGCCGTCGCCTTCGACCGTGACATGAAAACCAAGTGAGTATATAAAATCTTTGGCGAAGAGGAGGCGTCAACGTGAGGAGCGGAGCGACGTGGCGATCTCATAAATCGTAAGGAAAAGAAGGCTAAGATGTCTGACATAAGAAACCCCAAAAAAACAAGGGCTCTCTCCCGGCGTGATTTTCTGAAGTCCACCACTTCAGCAAGCCTGAGCATCGCCCTGGCTGGGGGAAGAATGGCGAAAACCGCCTTGGTCGGCAGGGATGAGGAAAAACGCGCCTCCGACGAGCTCCGCATTGCTCTTATCGGATGCGGTGAGCAGGGCCGCGTGCTGATGGAATCGTGCCTGCGCATCCCCGGTATCCGCATTGCCGCCGTGTGCGACATCTGGGAGTACAGTCAGCAGTATGCCAGCGGATACCTCAATAAATATGGCCAGCAAGTCAACGTCTACGAAGACTACCGCGACCTGCTCGGCAAGGAGAAAGACCTGGACGCGGCCATCGTCGCTACTCCGGACTGGATGCATGCCGAACACGCCAACGCTTGTCTGGAGGCCGGGCTCCACGTCTACTGCGAAAAAGAGATGTCTAATTCTCTGGACAAGGCACGCTCCATGGTGCTCGCGGCGCGGCGCACAGGCCGACTCCTCCAGATCGGCCATCAGCGCCGCAGCAACCCGCGCTACATCCACGCCATCGACCTCTTGATCCGTGAGAAGCAGCTCCTGGGTCGAGTGAACCTCGCCTACGCCCAATGGAACAGAGCTAAGAGCGATATGCTCGGCTGGCCCAAGAAATACACCATCGACCAGGCCAGACTCGAAAAGTACGGCTACAACTCCATGTTTGAGCTCAGGAACTGGCGCTGGTTCAGGAAGTTTGGCGGAGGGCCGATGGTCGATTTGGGCTCACACCAGATTGACCTTTTTAGCTGGGTCTTTGGCGTAAACCCCAGCACGGTCGTGGCCAGCGGCGGGATTGACTATTACAAAGGTCGCGAGTGGTATGACAATGTCATGGCCATCTATGAGTTTGCCGCCAAGGAAGGACAAGCCCGCGCTTTCTATCAGGTCCAGACGACAACCAAGCACGGAGGTTTTTACGAGGCCTTCATGGGCGATAACGGGTCGCTCGTTATCTCGGAAGTTCCCCAACGCGGAAACTGGGCCATGCGCGAAGCCCACGCGCCGGAATGGGACTCCTTAGTCAAGGAGGGATTGCTTCTTTCGGAAACCCCACCCATTCAGAAAGTCGACACCCGAAACATCTTCCTCGACGTACGAGTGACGGCCGAGGCCGGACGCTGGCCGCTTCCTGTGGACCTGGCCAAGCCGCCGCACCAGCCTCACCTGGAAAACTTCTTCGACGCCGTCCGCAACAGGACTGCCTTAAACTGCCCTGCTGACTTAGCTTATGAAAGCGCGGTGGCCGTCCTCAAAGTCAACGACGCAGTGAGATCCCGCAGCCTGATCTCTTTTCGTCCCGAGCAGTTTAAAGCATGAAAAGACAGATGAGAATGGCCTCGCTCCCGTTCAGGTTTTTAACGCCGAAAATGAATAGGGTCAAACCTACACAATT
>Ga0315280_10002997_pt1 | contig 26507 bp, 24 predicted proteins | sample YL17G06_40_MG_FD_203697 | JGI IMG/M metagenome (GOLD analysis project Ga0315280, IMG submission 203697) | Sediment microbial communities from Yellowstone Lake, YNP, Wyoming, USA - YL17G06_40 | ecosystem: Environmental > Aquatic > Freshwater > Lake > Sediment | place: USA: Wyoming | collected...
CTATCAGAGAAAAAAGAAAAAATCGCTGACCATCAATCCCTATAAAAAACAGCAGCCTTCCATGGTTACTTTTTATACGATTCAACAACCTGAGTTTCGGTTACCTGGTTAAATGATTTGACACGGAAGTGTGGGTTCACGCATGATTGTTTGCACGGCAAGCCCCGCTTTTTCCCGAAAACGTTCGTATGGCGTTTGCCCTCCTAGGGCAGCGTGAGGGCGGCTATGATTTTTTGGAATGGATAACAACTATGCCGGCCTCCGCAGTTATTTATCTGGTATCTCTATTCTGATCGGATCTATGAGGTGGCCAATCATGGCCTGATTTTTAATAAAAGCGTTTGGGACTCACATTCTTATGCGGCACTTCCCTTCAAAGGCTATGCCTATTCAGACCGGAATGACCTTTTCTCGCATGATCAAAAGAAGTTCGATGGCGGCCTAACCGACATGCTTATATAACAAGCGGCCTATGACGCTAAGGATGCTATTTGGGACCCGAGCTAAGTATCTTCTGGCAAAGTATCCTTCTTTGGAAGGTTTTCGAAGAAACATCTTTTTTTTGAAATCGTATCGATAATATTTCAGTAGACATTCATTCGCACCCCATAACCTTTTAAAATGCAAAAGTCCATGATTATCGAACTCAGTCCTCCCGAAATTGAACGTTTCGTACCCTTGATTTCTATACCATTTTATGGCTTCCCACATGATCAAATTGTTGGGCCTCAAATTCTGATACTTCATATCTGAAGCCCCATATTTATATATGGCGTTTCTGCCAAAATTAAAAAATATCGAGGATGCAACCAAGCTGTTTGAATGAAATGCAGTAACGACAATCCCATATCCCTTAGAGATAATCGATTCGAAGACCTTCTTAAAGAAAATAAATGGCTGGGGTGGGATTCCGTGCCGCTTTCTTGTCATACAATTCAGTCGATAGAACGACTTCAAGGAGTTTAAAGAATAGCCGATTTTTATGGACACGCCTTCTTTGATTGCTTTTTTTATGCTTCTACGATTGCTGTCTTTGAAAGAAGAGAATAACTCCGACTCCGCCCTCATAAGATTGAGGTCATGTGTATAATAAAATTCCCAGCAAGACAGCTCTTCAGGAAAATAGCCTGCATCTCTCCATTCAATGTATTTCCACCTAGCTTCTTTCGCGAAATCCAAAGCTCGTTCTACTGCGGCCTTTAAAAGTTCCTTTCTATGGAAAAACGGTTCGCATCGATCGGTGAAGGGCAGGGAAACCCCTCTCTTGCCAGTCAGAGGACTAACAACGTCCATGAAGGGCATCAATAAAGATATTTGGCCGGACTCGATCGAAACGAAATAGAAAGGATTGTATCCATAGCTTTCTTTGAGAACTTTTGCCCAAGCAGAAGAATGGAAAATAGAAAAGTCCCCGTTTTGGAGCAACAACGTATCCCAGTCAGAATATTCAATAGGGTTGATGATTTCCAGGTTCATAATAATATAGAACTAGAAGATGGATTTGATATCGCGTCAGTTATCGGACTCGGATGATGAATATATACAAATGCCATTTGATTCCTATACTTTTTTAAGCCAGATTTTTCGCCACAATAGGTAGCAGTTGCGCGAACACAAAAAATGTGCAAAACCATCGCAATTCGCATCCTTGAGAATCACTGTATGGGAAAGTTTCCGCGTCTCCCCGGTTCCCTCGATAATGATCTGGTCGACGTTCCTGAGCACGCAGAATTTCTGGCCACAGAATTTTTTCATTTCCTTGGTAAATGCCAAACCCCGATTTCTCCCCGAATCATCCAAAGTGGCTCTGATTTCATCCAGACTTTTCACCTCGACCCAGTGCCCGGGCTGGACGTCGAAATCAATGGATGGAGTTTTTTCTAGAGGACCGCTTAACATATTAGGAAGCTGGACATTGATCGATTTCTTAATATGCCGGGATATTGATATCAAGAGGAGAATAACTCTTTTTAAGATTGGGAGAGTATTATCCGTGATATCCCAGATATATTGCTTAAGGTTCCAGCCGGGCAAGGGGTAAGTGGCTTTCAATAGTGTAATGGATTGGCAATAGCCGGCTAATGGTAGAGGCACTTGGTTGTGGGTCGGTTGCGAGGTATTACTAAAATCAAAAGGCGGGTCGCTTGGAAGTTGTCGAGTCCAAGGCCTTTTTAGCCAGGCTTCTTTCCATAGAATAAAGCAATTCCTATTGCAATTATCATGAAACCGTCCATCACAATTGACGCCATTTAAAAGAACAATGTTCCTGATTCCTCTTAGCCCTGTGCTAGCATTTTCTACGACCAGTTTCTTAACCGGCCGAAGCACCCTGAATATGCCCCCGCAATATTTCGCCATCTCAGGCTGGAAAGGCAACCCCTCCATTGTGCCGTCATCCCCCAAAGAATAAGCGATTTCATCAAAGGTTCTGACCTCTACGATATCCCCAGCCCGGAGCTTCAACCTTAAACGTTCACTATTTTCCGTCCACCGGTGACTGTCCATTGTATCGATAATATTATACATTATCGCCTCTTATCGGGCTAGGCAGTAACTAAAGTCGCTTATGTGATACCATTCCTGCCGCATTTCTTTATTATTTCCTTTTTTGAGCCGGGAATATACCGCCCCGTCATCCGGCTCTCCTGAAAAACGGGGGCAATTTCCTTGTTCTTGACATCGATCCGAAGACGGTTATATAGTCATTCCAAGATGGTTAGTCTCGGTACAGAGCTTATTGGGAGGCGAAGTCTCGCGGCGCAAAAAAGCAATTCCTGTGTCTAAGAAAGAGATCTTCATTATGGAACTCAAGGCGAAGATTAGACAATTTATCATTGAAGAGCTGAAAAAATCAGGGGGAAACATCGAAGTTCCATATTTGGAAGACGCTACTCCTCTTATTGCGGATGGAATCATCGATTCGCTAATGATCTTAAGCCTGCTTGCCTTTTTAGAGGAAGAGTTCGGCATAATTTTATCCAAAGGTGAGTTTAACCCAGAAAATTTTGCGACGATTCAAAAAATACATGATCTAGTTGTCTCAAGAGTGCCAAAAGGCTGATAAAGCATCCGTATTGTCTTAACATACATACTCCTGATGAAGCGTTCTTGAAGGCAGATAAAAATGGAAATTGAAAGTATTGAAAATTTGATTGTGATAAGTCTAGATGATTTAATTAAAACACTGGATATCAAGATCAATGGATCCATTGATCCAAGTACACGATTGTTCGGGCCCGGGGGAATTTTGAAATCAATGGAACTGGTTTCACTTATTGTTGATCTGGAGGAAAAAATTCAAGAAGAATATGGACTTTCTCTGGTTCTTGCGGATGAGAGGGCCATGTCTCAGGAGAAAAGTCCATTCCGTAGCGTCTCATCCTTAGCTAAATATATTTGTGCGCTAACGGATGAAACAAGGCAGAAAGAAAGGGGGAGTTGAATTTAAGCATGAATAATCGCCAGGTCGTTTTGATTACTGGTACACGCAAAGGCATCGGCCGTTTTTTAGCAGAACACTTTATCAGGAATGGGTTTATCGTGGAGGGCTGCAGTCGAGAGCCCTCTGATTTCAATTATCAAGATTATTTTCATCATATAGTAGATGTTGCCAATGAGGACCAGGTAAAGGGTATGTTTTTTTCGATTAAGAAAAGGCATGACCGTCTTCACATTGCCATAAACAACGCGGGGATAGCCTCGATGAACCACGTGCTGCTAACACCCAACTCGACGGTATCTAAAATTATTCAAACAAACCTCAACGGGACTTTCCTCATCTGTAGGGAAAGTGCCAAATTAATGCAGAAAAACCGATATGGGCGAATCATTAACTTTAGTACAATTGCGGTGCCATTGAATCTCGAAGGGGAAGCCATTTATGCCGCCTCCAAGAGCGCGATAGTTACTTTCACTAAAATCTTAGCCCGCGAGCTCGCGGATTTCGGGATTACCTGTAATGTCGTCGGTCCAGCACCCATCGAGACCGATCTTACGCGAAGTGTGCCCCCCGAAAAAATCAATAATCTCATCAATAGGTTAGCCATCAAAAAAATGGGTCGGTTTGAAGACGTCGCTAATGTCATTGATTTCTTTTCAAGTCTCAATAGCGGCGCTGTCACAGGACAAGTAATCTATTTAGGGGGCCCATGATGGGAATTGAATGGCTAATTGAGAGGATGAGACAGAGGAGAGAAGAATCTGCGGTTGTCTGGCGTGATAACTCTTATTCATATGATCAGATTTTGAAGGCAATGGATCTATGGCAAAACCGGCTGAAAATGGAGAGCGTCCATCCGGGAGAAGTTATTGCCCTAGAGGGAGATTTTTCTCCCAATGCCTGCGCTTTATTATTGGCCCTTATTCATAATAAGAATATTATTGTACCCATTAGTGTGGCTACGGGGGCCCATCGGGAAGAATTTATGACAACGGCAGAAGTTCAAACAGTTATTACAATCGATGATCAGGATGAATGCCGGATCGAAAGACGTTCTATGACTGTCAATAACCATATTACGAATCGATTAATGAATATGGGTGAACCAGGATTGGTCTTATTCTCATCTGGATCTACAGGGAAGAACAAAGCGGCGCTTCACAATTTTAGCCTTCTACTGGAGAAATTTAAGGTAGGTCGTAAACGTATGTGTACGATTACATTTTTGCTTTTTGATCATATTGGTGGGATAAACACGCTTTTCTATACCTTGTCAAATGGTGGAACCGTCGTCTCAGTCCGCAGTCGGGATCCTGAAGTCATTTGCCAGGCGATTGAAAAGCATAGGGTTGAGCTCTTACCAACTTCACCAACTTTCTTAAATTTGCTTCTCATTTCGGAAGCTTATCGTCAATATGATTTATCGTCACTTAAGTTGATTACTTATGGAACAGAAGTCATGCCGGAAACTACTCTTAAAAGGATCCGCGAGATTTTTCCCAATATTAAGTTACAGCAGACTTATGGACTTTCGGAATTAGGAATCCTCAGGTCAAAGTCTCAAGGCTCAGACTCTTTAAAGATAAAGATCGGGGGTGAGGGATTTGAAACCAAAGTCGTGGATAATGTGCTCTGGGTTCGGGCAAATTCCGCGATGCTAGGCTATTTGAATGCCCCTAGCCCATTCGATGACCAGGGCTGGATGAATACCCAAGACATCGTAGAGGTTGACGGTGACTATATTCGGATTCTTGGCCGTCGCTCGGATATTATCAATGTAGGGGGACAGAAGGTTTATCCAGCAGAGGTTGAGAGCATTTTAATGCAGATGGAGAATGTTAAGGATGCAACCGTGCGGAGTGAAAAAAATCCTCTAACCGGGAATATTGTGGTTGCGAGATTCGTCCTGAATAGACCCGAAGAACTTTCGCTCTTGAAAACACGTGTCCGAAAATTTTGTAAAGATAAATTAGAACGTTACAAAATTCCCGCAAAGATTGAAATTGAAAACGAATTGGAGCATACGGAAAGGTACAAAAAAGTAAGGTCATAACTTACTGACAAGGAAGAACTTGTGCTAAGTCGTATTAAGGGTGTTCGCATATCGGGATTGGCTTCGGTCGTTCCTTCAGGAGTCATAACCATTGAAGAAGAAGCGAGCTTCTTTGGTAATGATGTTGCTCGAATAGAACGTCTAAAAAGGGATATAGGTATCCGGGAAAGGCACGTCACTTTGAAAGAAGAATGTACATCTGATCTTTGTGAACACGCCGCAAGATTCCTGCTTTCTAAATTATCATATAGTCGCACCGATATAGATTCGTTAATTGTAGTCACGCAGACGCCAGATTATTTTCAACCCGCAACAAGCTGTGTTCTGCATGGGCGCTTGGGTCTTGGAGAAGACTGTGCGGCATTGGATATTAATCTGGGATGTTCTGGATATGTTTATGGATTATGGATTGCGTCCTTAATGGTTTCTATCGGCAATTGTAAAAAGGTGATGTTGCTGGCGGGAGATACAATCAGTCGTTGCGTTTCGCCGTATGATCGGGCGGTTAAGCCTCTTTTTGGAGATGCGGGCTCCGCTACCATCATCGAAAATAGTTCAGATGATAGGACGATGACATTTGTTTTGCACTCAGACGGCCAAGGTTATAAGCATCTTATAATGCCGGCGGGTGCTTTCAGAAAAAGGCCGTCGCCCGAAACGAAAAAAATCGTTGAGGGCGAAGATGGCAATTTGAGAAGCGATGAGCATTTGTATATGAATGGCGCCGAGATATTTAATTTTTCAATCAAAGAAGTACCTTCCCTTGTTGAAGAAGTCCTGGCTGGATCCAATTGGAAGAAAGAAGAAGTCGATTATTTCATATTTCACCAGGCGAACAAATTTATTATTCAAAACATCGCCAGGAGACTTAAGATTCCCATCGAAAAATCGCCTTTTGATGTATTTGAAAAATACGGCAACCAAAGCTCTGCGTCGGTCCCTGTGAGTATATCCGAAGATTTATCGCAAATTGTTAAGAATAAGGCTGTCAAAGCTATCTTGGCCGGTTTCGGCGCAGGATTATCTTGGGCTGCCTGTGCTTTGTTATTAGGGCCTATGGATTGTTATCCTGTGATAATTCTTGATGAAAAATAAATAAGATGGAGTTCGACGCGATCAATAGAATAGGGAGAAAGATTTTATGAGACCTATATTGGAAAAATTTCGTTATCAATACGAAAATTTCAAGGAGCTGGTTAAAGAAGCAGGTTTCAAATCAACCTTTCGTAGATGTGTGTATTTCAACAGGAAGATGGTTTTGGTCGAAAAGGACCTGACGAAACCAATGCCAAAACTCAAGCACGATTTTGAAATCGACCTAATTTTAGTTGGCAGGGGAAGTTCAACACAAATTGATGAGCTGGATTTTCTTAATAAAGCCAGAGCACTCAATGCGCGTCGATATTTACGTAGTGGTTTCTCTGCTTTTTTGGGCGTTATCGGCTCAAAGGTGATAGCAGAACAGTGGTGGATAAATTCTTCTCATATTCGGAATAAAATAATACACCCAGACTTTAAATGGATGGATCTCCAATTGAAAGAAGATGAGATATATGCTTTCGATCTTTTTGTCACACCCGAATATAGAGGAACGCCTGCGACGAATAAGTTCGCCCTGACCTACATGAATGAAATGAGGAAGGCCGGTTATTCTAAGATTTTTGGCTCATATTTCAAAGACAATATCCCATCTGCTTTGTATCATCGCACGTTTTCGTTCAATGAAATACGTAATGTAAAATTCCACAGATTTTTCTTTTTGATGATAAAAAACGGAAAATTGTGCTTCCCGTGAAATAATATATCGCTAAGTTTCATGGCCAGTGCTTGAATTTGGATGGGCGCAAAAATGGCCGTAAAAAAAATTGCAAATAAATCTCCGATAGCAGATAAGAACATCCGGATTGTTATTGCCGGTGCCGGCGGGTTCATCGGAGGGGCGCTGGCCCGATATTTTCATAATAAAGGGTTTGCCCGGATCCGAGCCATTGACAAGAAGTCGCTTTCCGAATGGTATCAGCACGTTCCTGGAGTCGAATGCTTGTGCCTGGATCTTAGCGACGAGAAGAATTGCCGGAAGGCTTGTGAGGGAGCCACAGAAGTCTATCAGCTCGCGGCCGACATGGGAGGCATGGGTTTCATCGAACGGTTTCGGATCGAATGCCTCCGCAGCGTTCTTATCAATACGCACATGATCGAATCAGCCTATCGAGCGGGTGCAGAGCGTTATTTCTTTTCATCCTCGGCGTGCGTTTATAACACCGATCTGCAGGAAGACCCGAATGTCCGTGCCCTCAAGGAGTCTGATGCCTATCCGGCGATGGCCGAGCGCGGTTATGGCTGGGAAAAACTAATCTCCGAAATGCTTTGCCAGGAATATTGGGCAGAGCGCGGGATGAAGACTTTTATCGCCCGTTTTCACAACGTCTATGGGCCTTGGGGGACGTGGGATGGCGGACGCGAAAAAGCGCCGGCCGCCATCTGCCGGAAGGTTATCGCAGCTAAAGATTTGGGCAAGCAAGAGATCGAGATATGGGGAGACGGGACGCAGACCCGGAGCTTCATGTATATCGATGACTGCGTTAAAGGCATCGACATGATCATGCACTGTGATGGCCTTGTCGCGACTCCCATCAACCTCGGGACGAGCAAGCTCGTTTCTGTGGCTGACCTTGTTAGCCTTGTCGAAGACATCGCCGGTGTGAAGTTCAAACGGAGATATGATCCGACTGCGCCCAAGGGAGTTGCGGGCCGAAATAGCGACAACACAATGATCAAGCGTATTCTCGGCTGGGAACCAAGCACGCCGCTTCGAGTCGGTATGCAGAAAACCTATGCTTGGATCGAGCAGCAGTATCAACTGCGCAAAGCAGGGAAAAGGTCCGTCAAGTGAAAAAAAAGGAAGAGCGAGCCCTTAAGCTTAAGCCTTTATATTAGGTCAAATCGTGCCACATCGGGGGCGGGGAGGAGCTGCCACGTCCCCTTGACTCCCGCCGCCCTCGCCCCGAGTTCTATATGCAGCATGGCGATCCCGCAATCCAATCGCTTTGGATATTTGTCGCTATCTTTTGGGCTGTCCAAACGGACGGTGATAGATTTTTCTCCCAAGACAAAGCGCCAAGGTTGCCGATTCGCCGCAGAAGGTGCGATGCGCGCAGCCTCAATGGCCTTTTCCTGCCATAGTTCAGGCGACGTCCCCTCGACTATTTCCTCAAGTGGCTTCTTTTTTTGCGACCCGGCGGCGACCGAATAAAGCTTTTCTTTTGCCGAATAATCGCTCTTTGTATATCCGATTGGGGTGACGGCATAGACTCGTTCATTTTCTGCGATCTCGATGTGATCTTTGACCGCCCCCGGCCTGAAAAAGCCGCTGACCCAGCACGTCCCGAGTCCAAGGGCCGTCGCCTCTAAGATCACTCCCTCGCCCAAATATCCGATCGATTCCTCCACATTCGGCGCCCCTGTCTCTCCGATCAACGCGACATAATATGGAGCGCCGGTAATCCTTCCGTAATTCCCGACAATCCCCCTGAACACTTTTTCGGGGGAGAGCCTTATAAATTCCGCCCTAACTCTCGCCTTAGTCCTTACACTTGCTTCCGCTCTTACCTCCGCCCCCGCCTTCACCCCTCCCTCTAGCCGGAATTCCCGGCAGATTTTTTCCACCCTAACAATCTTTTCCTCTTCCGGCAGACTATCAATAAAGCTGCGCCTTGACCGCCTCACGAAGATCGCACGATGCCAGGATTCGACCGGAATCTGCATGAGCTCTCCTCTTTTGGAGCGTAATCCGCTCAAGTCCCCTTTAACAAAGGGGGAGACAAGCCGACTGCAAGATTGACATCCAATTTTTTAGTCCTTATATTAGCATAGCAAATGCAGCATATTCAAAACTCACTGATAGAAAAAAATCTTACCAGCCCAAAAAAAAAGACGGCTAGAAGCCGAATTCTAATTGTCCTAATTGCCATATGCTTAGTTATCTCAGTAGTCTTTGGATTCCGCCTCATGCGTGAAACAATAAGAACATTCACGCACCACTATCCGGGATCTACTTTTATTACAGCTCTCCGAGGATATTTTAATGCCAATTATACTTACAACGTTCTTGTAAAGAAGTATCAGCCCAAGTGTCATATGATTTCCAAGGATGGGGATGGTTTCGAGCTTTGGGATACTCCCGAAGGTCAATACTGGATGCCTGAGGGCAATACACAAAATTATTGGGTTTCTTTACATCTTTCAGAAATGGATCGGAAGATATACACGAGGGGGAATCAAACGATACGTCCTGGCGATATTGTTATAGACTGCGGCGCACACGTCGGCTTCTTTGTTCGCGCTGCTCTCAAAGCGGGAGCCGGACTAGTCGTTGCCATCGAGATTGCTCCTCCTAACTTGACTTGTCTTAAGCGAAATCTTCATACAGAAATTAGTTCAGGCAAAGTGATCGTTTATGAAAAGGGCGTATGGGATCGAGATGATCACTTGGATCTCAACCTTTTTGAAAACTCGGGAGAGGACAGCGTTGTCTTTCCACCTGAACAAGGGAAAAGATCAATCAAAGTTGCGCTGACTACGCTTGATAAAATCGTCAAGGAATTAAGACTCCAGCGAGTGGATTTTGTAAAAATGGATATTGAGGGTTCGGAGCAGAATGCCTTAAAAGGCGCGGCGAAAACTTTAAAAAAATTTAAGCCAAAATTATCTGTGGCTGTATATCATCTGAAACGTGACCTTGATGTCATACCGGCCCTCATTCGACAGATAAGACCCGATTATCGGGTTGAATGCGGTCCTATTTTTACAAACCATAATGGATCCATAGTTCCAGATATCATGTACTTCCGCTAAACCTTCGTGTGATTTTCAGTGTATAATGAAAATCCCTGATTTTGTAGTATCTTTTTAGTGTGAACCGACGATGAAGAATTGGTGGCATCTCGATATCGAGGAAACGATCCGCACCCTGGAAACGGACCCGACCTCCGGCCTCCCGGCCGAAAGCATCGCCCAGCGCCTGGCAAAATACGGCCCCAACCAGCTCAGGGAGCAGAAGGGCCGCACCCCGCTCAAAATTTTCCTGGAACAGTTTGAAGATTTTATCATCTGGGTCCTCATCGGCGCCGCGCTTGTCTCCGGTTTCCTCAAAGAATGGGTCGATGCGCTGGCCATCATCGCCATCGTCATCCTGAACGCCATCCTCGGGCTTGTCCAGGAATACCGGGCCGAAAAATCGCTCCTTGCCCTCCGCAAGCTTGCCTCGCCGACCTCGCGGGTTATCCGGGGAGGTACGCGGCAGGTCATTCCTTCCGCGGAGCTGGTGCCCGGAGACCTGATCGAACTTGAGGCCGGCGACCATATTCCCGGCGACAGCCGTGTCGTCTGGCATACCCCTAATTTTGCCCTCCAGGAAGCGAGCCTCACAGGCGAATCCACTCCCGTCATGAAAACCCAGCTCGCTCTGGATGAAAAAGAGATCCCGCTCGCCGAAAGGGCGAACATGGTTTACCTGGGAACGTCGGTTGTCGCGGGAAAGGGGCGGGCCGTCGTTGCCGAAACGGGGATGCAGACCGAGCTCGGCAAGATCGCTGGCATGATCCAGGCCATCGAGCACGAGACGACCCCGCTCCAGAAGAGGCTCGAGAAGTTCGGCAAGTGGATCGTTTATTTGTGCTTTGTATTGGTGGCCATAGTTTTTGCGATGGGGCTCGCGCGGGGCGGAAAAATCCTGGACATGTTTTTGACCGCTGTTACTCTAGCCGTGGCCGCCATCCCCGAAGGCCTTCCTGCCGTCGTGACTATTGCCCTGGCGCTGGGGGTCCAGAGGATGGTGAAGCGCCATGTGATTATCAGGAAGCTTCCGTCCGTGGAGACGCTGGGATGCGCCACCGTCATCTGCTCGGACAAGACGGGAACGCTGACGAAGAACGAAATGACCGTGCGGGCGGTTTATACGCATACCGGGCTTTTTACCATCACCGGCGCGGGCTATGAGCCGAAAGGAGAGTTTATCTTCGACGAAAAACCGGCGGACCCTCAAAACCATCCGGACCTCGTGCAGTGCCTGCGCTGCGGAGTGCTCTGCAACGGCGCCGAGCTGAAGGAAGAGGGGGGCAAGTACGCGATTGTCGGCGACCCGACGGAAGGGGCGATTCTCACCGGGGCGGCTAAGGCCGGGATATGGAAAGAGGAATTCGAATCTAGATTCCCCTTTATCGAGGAAATTCCGTTCGATTCCGAGCGGAAAAAGATGACCATTGTCCGGCAGGAGGGCAGCGGGGGCGGGGAAAGGTATATCGCCTATGTCAAAGGCGCCCCCGACATTCTGCTCGAGAATTGTACGCGCGTGCAGGAACGCGGTGCCGAGCGCCGGATGTTTAATGAAGATATCGTAAAGATATTGAGAGCGAACAACTATCTCTCGGACCAGGCGCTTCGGGTCCTGGCCGTCGCGTATAGGGTGTTTGAGAAGGAGCCGGAGCGGTATGAGGCGAGTGTCATCGAGAGCGACCTGACGTTTGCCGGGCTCATTGCGATGATCGACCCGCCGCGCGAGGAAGCCAAAGAAGCCATCGGCAAATGCCGGGAGTCGGGGATCAAAACGGTGATGATCACGGGCGATCATAAGAATACGGCCGTGGCCATCGCCAGGGAGTTGGGATTTTTTGGGCCGGATAGCCTGGCTTTGACGGGGGAGGAGCTCGACCGGATCAGCGATGCGGAATTCGAGGGCGAAGTGCAAAAAACGTCGGTTTATGCGCGCGTATCGCCCGAGCATAAGCTGCGGGCGGTCCGGGCTTGGCGCAAGCGGGGCGATGTGGTGGCCATGACGGGAGATGGGGTCAATGATGCGCCGGCCGTCAAAGAGGCCGATATCGGCGTGGCCATGGGCATCACCGGCACCGATGTCACCAAAGAAGTCTCGGACATGATCATCACGGACGATAATTTTGCCTCGATTGTGGCCGCCGTGGAGGAGGGGCGGGGCATTTACGACAATATCAAGAAATTCATTCATTATTTGTTGTCGTGCAACGCGGGCGAAATACTGGTCATGTTCGTGGCTTCGCTGGTCGGGCTGCCACTGCCGCTGCTCCCGGTCCAAATCCTTTGGGTAAATATTGTGACGGACGGGCTGCCGGCGCTGGCGCTGGGCGTCGATCCCGTCGATCCTGACGTCATGAAGCGGCCGCCGCGAAAGACGGATGAGGCCGTTATCCCTGCGGCGGTAGCCAGGCTGATCCTGGCGCAGGGCGTGTTCATTGCGTTCTGCAGTCTGTTGGCGTTTTGTTTTGTGCTGTTAGTTGAGAAGGAGGGGATCGTGCGGGCGCGGACGGCCGCTCTCTTTGCCATAACCTGCAGCGAGCTTTTTCAGGCGTTGAACTGCCGGAGCCAGTCCGTATCGTTCTTCAAGCTAGGGATTTTCACGAACGGCAAGTTGCTGCTGGCAAGCATGGGGTCGCTCGTGCTCCAGATATTGATCCTCTATACTCCCTTCACACAAAAAGTTTTCAAGGTGGAGGCGCTGAGCTTGCTGGATATGGTTGTATTGCTCGGTATTTCGTCGCTGCCGTTGTGGGTCATGGAGATCGGAAAGCTGGTGAATAAAAGATGGCGCTGGATTCCGCAGACTTGATGCGCCGCGCGTGCCGCCGAGGATAATAAACCATGATCGCCGTCGAGAACCTTTCCAAGAAATACGGGGATCAGATTCTGTTCGACAACGTGAGCTTCAAGATCAACCGCAAGGAGAGGGTGGGGCTGGTGGGAAGGAACGGCCATGGAAAGACGACGCTGTTCAGGATTTTGGCGGGGCTTGAAGAGCCGGATGAGGGAAGCATCGCGGTGCCGCGGAATTACCGGATCGGATATGTCGAGCAACAGCTTGATTTTACAGAAAATACGGTGTTCGGGGAGGCGCTGAAGGGACTCGGCGCCGAGGCGCACGATCAGACCTGGCGGGTCGAAAAGTTATTGACGGGGCTGGGGTTCGGGAAAAAGGATTTGGAGAAACATCCCGGCGAGCTGGCCGGGGGATACCAGGTCCGGCTGAACCTGACGAAGGTGCTGCTCGCCGATTATAACCTGCTCCTGCTGGATGAGCCGAATAATTACCTGGACATCACGTCGATCAGGTGGCTCGAAAAATTTCTGGTGAGCTGGCCGGGCGAGCTCATTCTGGTAACCCATGACCGGAGCTTCATGGACAAGGTCGTTACGCACACCATGGCTATTCATAGGCAAAAAGTGAAGAAGATTGCGGGGGACACGGGGAAATTGTATGGCCAAATTGCGATGGAAGAGGAGACGTACGAGAAGACGCGGATCAATAATGAGCGGAAGCGGAAGGAGATCGAGGAATTTATCGCCAAGTTCAGGGCGTCGGCCCAGCTGACCGGTTTGGTGCAGTCGCGGAAGAAGACGCTGGCCAAAATGGGAAGAAAGGAAAAGCTCGAGAAGTTGAAATCGCTGGACTTCTCGTTTGGATATAAGAAATTTCACGGAAAGTACTCGATGAGCGTGAATGACGTGTCGTTCGGATATGAGGTGGGGCGCCCGATCGTGAAGGATTTTGGGATTAGTATCGGGGCGCATGATAGGGTGTTCGTCATAGGGCAAAACGGGAAAGGGAAGACGACGCTGCTGAAGCTGATGGCGGGCGTGCTGAAGCCGGAGCGAGGAGAGATCGCGAGCCCGATGGCGGTTGCGGCGGGATATTTTGAGCAAACGCATGTGGAAAGTTTTGGGGAGGCGAACACGGTGCTGGAGGAGATTGGGAGTGCGGCGCCGGATATGGACCCGGCGCGGGCGCGGATGATTTGCGGTGTGATGATGTTCGAGGGAGATAACGCGCTGAAGAAAATAAAGGTGCTGTCGGGGGGGGAGAAGAGCCGAGTGCTGCTGGGGAAGCTCATTGCTACGCCGTTGAATTTCTTGTTGCTGGACGAGCCGAATAACCACTTGGATATGGAATCGAGCGATGCGCTGCTCGCGGCGATCGATAATTTCGATGGGGCGGTGGTGATGGTGACGCATAATGAGATGTTTCTGCACGCGCTGGCGGAAAGGTTGATCGTGTTTCAAGACGACGGCATTTCTGTGCATGAGGGAAGCTACGAGCGGTTCCTGGAGAGGGTGGGGTGGAAAGGAGAGGAGGGAGGGCAGAGGAGGAAGCGGAAGAAGGAGGAAGTGGATGGGGCGGTCGCGGGCGAAGGCGAGGGGGCGGGCGAAGGCGCGGAAGAGGCGGCGGCTGCAGGCAGGGGAGCGGGGGCAGGCGAAGATGAGGCGGCGATGGAGAGGGGTAAAGGCGCAAGCGCCGTCGAAGGAAAGCGTATCAAGCCGGGTGCAGTATGGGGCTCGGATGCCAGGGCGAGTTCCGGCGCGGGATCGAGCTCGGGACCGGGCAAAGGCGCCCGCAGAGTTTTTGGTGGGGACTATACTGGGCAACGAGGGCAAGATCAGATAAAGCCGCAAGCTCTTGATCATGCAAAAGCGAAAGGGCATGCGGTTGCGGCAGCGACCACGCCTGTGCTCCAACCGGAAAAGGTGGGAAAAAAGGAGATGCGGCGGTTACGGTCGGAGGTGCTGGCGGGGAAGGGGAAGGTGCTTAAGCCGCTGGAACAGAAAATCCAGGCGTTGGAGAAAGCCATTGAAAAAACGGAGGCGGAGTTGAGCCGCATGAATCATGAGATCGTCGAGGCGTCGAAGGCGAAGGAGAGCTCGAAAATCATCGAGCTCAGCAAATCTATACACGAGCTGCGGCAGAATGAGGACGCCTTCCTCGAGGAGCTCGAGCCGCTGCTGCGCGAATACGAGGCCAGGAAAGCCGAATTCGCCCGCAAACTCTCCTCCCTTTAAACCGGGGTCAAACCTACTCATTACGCACTTTACCCTGGGACACTCTTGGAAGGAAACCCTTACGTAGGGTTTCCTTCCAACGCTCGCTCCGCTCGCTGCCTTCCTTCCAAGGAGCATCGGGCCATGAATTCAATGCGCCGGAAATTGTGCGTAACGAGTAGGTTTGACCCCAGCCTTACAGATCTATTTTTTGTCTGCGTACCAGACCCCGCCGGACATGTACTCTTTTGGCGAAAATTCTTCTATCCAGATCCTAATCGTCTCCAAACGTGCACCGATGGATTCCTGAACTGCCTTGGTAATAGCTGTCAAAAGAGCCTTTTTTTGTTCGGGCGTCCTTCCTTCGAGCAAATGGACTTCAATGAGCGGCATGTGTTCTCCTTCTTAGATGATTTCTATTATTTATCTTGACAAGCATATGAATGTCAATACAAGAATTCCTCAAAAAGGTATTGACAAACGCAATACGTTTGTTCAATAATATTTTAATGGATATCGCTAAATAAGGTTGCTTAAATGAAGACAATAAGCTCCATCCGTTGGACGGAGCAAAGTGCTGAGCATATTGCAAAGCATGGCATTTCTCCTATAGAGATCGAAGAAGTGTGCTTCAATGAGATAGAATCTCCTTACATTCGATCAGGAAAGGACAACCTTCATTATGTTTTTGGCAAGACGGATGCGGGAAGATTTATTTTTGTCGTCGTTAAATTTGAACGACATGGGCAAGTCAACGTCGTCACGGCCAGAGACATGAATGATTGGGAGAAAAAATATTTTATAAGACGAGGAAAATAACATGAAAAAGATACCTAGATTCAAAACTAAAGAAGAGGCCGCGAAATTCTGGGAGACGCATAGTTTTCAGAAATACCACAAAGACACAAAGAGCGGAGACATCGTTTTCGTTAAAAAGGCCAAAAAGACGGTCGCCATCAGGCTTGATCCGGACGATATCAAGTCTGTCGAAAAAATCGCCGAAAGAAAAGGTTTGAGCTATACGTCTTTGCTGAGGATGTGGATCAAGGAATACCTTTCGCGGGAAGATAGACGTCTCTCTTGAAAAACAAGGGGGAGAATTCGCGTACGCATGCCGAATTCTAATAATCTTTAAGCCGCCCATCAGTGTATTGACGGGGGTCAAACCTACTCGTTACGCATGTTGCCCTGGAGAATTGTGCGTAATGAGTAGGTTTGACCCCGAGAGACGTCTATTATTGAGAGGACGAACGTGGCTCGACAGCTCAGGATTGAATTCCCAGGGGCTTTTTACCATGTCACTTCGCGAGGAAATGAGAAGGGGCCGGTTTTCCGCACAGATGGGGATCGTGAGAAGTTTCTTGGCTATCTTCAGTTGGCCCATAAAAGACTTCAGGTCATCATCCTTGTCTATTGTTGTATGGAAAACCATTTTCACCTTTTCCTTCAAACCCCCGGCGGAAATTTATCCAAAATAATGCATTTTATCAATTCCGCCTACACGGCTTATTTTAATAAAATACACGAGAGGGTGGGGCATCTTTTTCAAGGGCGGTACAAGGCCATTCTTGTCGATGCCGATGATTATGCGCAGGAGCTATCGCGCTATATCCATTTGAATCCAGTACGGGCAAAAATTACGGAACTCCCCGAACAATATCAATGGTCCAGCTACCGAGAATATATTGGGCTTCGAGAAACGCCCGTTTGGCTGCATCCTGAATTTGTTTTAAGATATTATGGGAGTGCAGAGGATAAGGCAAGCAGCCAGTACGCCGCTTTTGTTAGGGCAGCCTTAAAAAAGCCCACCAAGAATCCTTTTGAAAGTGTGGGGAATTCTAAAATCCTTGGCAGCGATATTTTTATCGAGCGCATTAAAACGAAATGTGTAAGCAATAGAAAATTGGATCGCGAGCTGCCGGGCATGAAAGCGCTAAGTGATAATCGAAGCGGCGAACCTGGAATCAATGAGATCAAGGCTGTGGCTGAAAAGATTCTTGGAAAACGATCAGGATATTCGAGAAACGCCGCTATTTATCTGGCCCACAAATATTGCGGAAACAGGCTCGAAGAGATAGGGCAATTTTTTGGCTTAAGCGTATCGGGCGTGGCATCGGCGATCAGCCGGACTCAGAAGAAAATGTCTAGAGATACGTACCTCAGCTGGAGGATAAAAGAAATCGAGGGGAAGTTGTTTAATAAGCCGAGATGATAAGCCGGGGTCAAACCTACTCGTTACGCATCTTTTTCCAGGGGAGAGTGCGTAATGAGTAGGTTTGACCCCGGGTTTACGGGTTTAGATGTTTATTACTTCATCTCGAACGTTACGGTCACCGTGAAGATGACACCCCTGGGGCGGCCGTTTATCACCATCGGTTCATAGACCCACTGGCGGACCGCATCGATCGCCGCCTGGTCCAGCAGCGGAATCGACCGCAGCAATTTAACGGTCGTCACGCGGCCGTAGATATCGGTCTGGGCTTCCAAAACCACGATCCCTGCCACACGGGCCTGTCGGGCGATTTCCGGATAGATGGGCTCGATTCGCTTGACGAGCTTGGGCTGCTTGATATCTCCGATGGCGCGCACCGGCGCTTCGACCTCGCCGACAACACCGCCCAGGACGCCGCCGACGACGCCGCCCAGAACGCCGCCGATCACGCCGCCCTCGACGCCGCCCTCTACGCCGCCCTCGACACCGATGGCAGAGATCTGCTCTTCGGCGATGGCGTCAGGAATTTCGACGGGGGCGACGAGTTTGCCCGCTTCGAACGTGGTTTGGACCTGGACCGGTTTGATACGTTTGATGGCGGTCGAGGCAGCTTTTTTCGGAGGAGGCGGGGGCGGGGGAGGAGGCGGTGGAGGGGGCGCGAGGAACGCGCTGTAAACTTCGACCCTGGGAAGCTCGCTTGTGGTCATGAGAGGAAGGACGACCAGGAGCGCGACGATAATCGCGTGGGCGGCAAGGGATAGTGGAAAGACTACGGCCCGCGTCGCTAAGTTTTTTGTCGGGCGAATAAAGGAATCTTCAAACATGAATACCTCCTTGAGCTGGGCTCCGGCCTTTTGCCGTTGAATCCCGGACCTGATCCGGCCCGCAAAAGAGTCCCAGTACTCCTTTTCCCTTTGTTTTCCATGAATATCCTTGGAAACCGTATCCAGCTGCCGGAGCAGGTCGAGTTCCTGCCGGCAGACCGCACATGTTTTTAGGTGCTCATCAACATTCTGCCTGTCTTTTCCCTGAAGCTCACCGTCGAGGCAGGCGCCGAGAAGTTCGAAAATTTGTTCGTGGCTCATGCGTGCCTCCTTACCAGGTAATCCGCCAGAGCCGCTTTGAGTTTAGTCCGGGCTCTGTTCAGGCGGGACATCACGGTTCCTTCGGAGATGGCCAGGGTTTGGGCGATGTCCCGATAGCTCTGGTCTTCAAAAACACGGAGGATGAAAATCACTCTTTGGTCGGGAGGAAGAGCCTTTAAGGCTGCCTGAAATCTTTTCTCGATTTCATTTTTTTGGAGCTCATCCTGAGGCAAGTCGGTTACGACATTGTCTCGTTCGCCCAAAGGCTCTTCCCTTTTTCCCGCTCTCAAATAATTCAAGCTGGAGTTGACGGCGATCCTGCGGATCCAGGAATAAAAATTCATACCGTCCTGAAATTGGGCCAGGGCGAAGTAAGCCTTGATGAAGGTCTCCTGGGACAAGTCATCCGCGGCCTGATGGCTGCCGGCCATCCTGAGGCAGAGGTAGTAAATGCTCTGCTGGAATTTCTTGACGAGGAGTTCAAAGGCTTGCATGTCTCCTTCTTTGGCCTGAGCGATCAGCTTCCGTTCATCCCAAGGTTCCGGTTGCCTCATCTGAGCTCCCATTCTATATACAATCCAAAAGCCAAAATATTCCCTCTAATTCGGCGCCGGCGATATTCTACAATAAATTGTGTCGAATGCCAAAATATTATTTAAAACGGGGTCAAACCTACTCGTTACGCACAATTTCCGGCGCAGTGAATTCATGGCCCGATGCACCTTGGAAGGAAGGCAGCGAGCGGAGCGAGCGTTGGAAGGAAACCCTACGTAAGGGTTTCCTTCCAAGAGTGTCCCCCCCCCGAAGATTCATCGCCTTATGCTCCTTGGAAGGAAGGCAGCGAGCGGAGCGAGCGTTGGAAGGAAACCCTACGTAAGGGTTTCCTTCCAAGAGTGTCCCAGGGTAACATGCGTAACGAGTAGGTTTGACCCCGGATTTTTCTTGTGCTATAAATAGGGAGCAGGTTCTCGGCGGTGCAACTGAAAGTCATGGTCGAATGACTTACGAAGGAAGGGAGGGGCACATGGTTGAGACCATCAGCCGGCTGTTTTTGAACACCATCCGAGCTTATCCGAAGCCGGACATGCTGCTCTATAAAGACAAGGGCAAGTATGTGCCGATTTCGACTGAAGATTTCGGCCGCCGCGTCCGGCGCTTTTCCTCCGGCCTGGCCAGCCTGGGCTGCAAAGCGGGCGACAAAATCATCATTCTCTCCGATAATTGTCCTGAATGGGTGACCGCGGATTTTGCCATTTTGTGTCTGGGCGCGATAACCGTCCCGATCTATCCCACGCTCGTCCCCGAACAGATCCGATATATCATTGACGACTCGGATGCCGCAGTCGTCGTCTTTTCCACGCCGGAGATGTGGGCCAAAATAGAGGCCGTCAAGAAAAGCCTGACCAAGGTCTCCCATTTCATAACCTTTCAGGAGGCTGCTCCCCCGGGTGTTTTGTCCCTGCCCGCCCTCCTTGAAAAAGGCCGAAAATTCGACGAGGACCATCCGGGTCGCTTCGAAGAGGCCGCCAAGTCCATCAAGCCCGACGACCTGGCTTCCATTATCTACACGTCCGGGACCACCGGCATTCCCAAAGGCGTCATGCTGACCCACGCCAATTTTACCAGCAATACCGAGACCCTGGCTTCGCTCATTCAATTCGGCCACCCGGATCATGTCCTGTCCTTCTTGCCGCTGTCCCATGTCCTGGAACGCATGTGCACTTTCGCCTTCCTCTCCAAAGGCTGTTCGATCGGCTACGCCGAGAGCGTGGAAACTGTGGCGGAAAATTTGTTGGAGATCAGGCCGCACATCATGGTCAGCGTGCCGCGGCTGTTCGAGAAACTTTACTCCAGGGTCATGGAGACGGTCCTCGCCGGCTCGGGCCTCAAGAAGAAGATCTTTTTCTGGGCCGTCAAAGTCGGGAGGGAATACGGGCAAAAAAAGCTGAAAAAGCAGCCCCTCTCCCGTTCCCTCAAAATCCGCCGCAACCTGGCCCACAAGCTTGTCTTTTCCAAGATCCTGGAGAAAACGGGCGGGCGGGTCCGGTTTTTCGTCTCGGGAGGCGCGCCTCTATCAAAGGACATCGCTGATTTTTTCTATGCCCTGGGCCTCGTCGTTCTTGAAGGATACGGCCTGACCGAGACCGCTCCGGTCATTGCCGTCAATACGTTTGAGAACATAAAGTTCGGCACGGTCGGGAAGCCCATTCCCGGCGTCGAAGTAAAAATTGCCCCGGACGGAGAGATCCTGGCCAAAGGGCCGAACGTCATGAAAGGGTACTACAAAAAAGAGGCTGAAACACGCGAAGTCTTCGAGGGCGGCTGGTTCCATACCGGGGACATCGGCCACCTGGATGAAGAGGGGTTCCTGGTGATCACCGACCGCAAGAAAGACCTGATCATCACGGCCGGCGGGAAGAACGTGGCTCCCCAGCCGATCGAAAACCAGCTGAAAAGGAATCCTTATATTACCAATGCCGTCGTCATCGGCGGCCGGAGGAAATTCATCTCCGCGCTCATCGTCCCGGACATGGAAAAGCTGGAGGGATACGCCAAGCAGAGCGGGCTGGCTTATGCAAACGTCAAGGAGCTGGCGAACAAAGACGAAATCAAAAAATTCCTCTTGGACGAAATCGACCGCTCCACGCCGAACCTGGCGCCCTACGAAAAAGTCAAGAAAATTCTCGTCCTGGACAGGGATTTTGCCATCGAGCTCGAAGAAATGACGCCGACGCTCAAGGTCAAGCGGAATAAAGTCGAGGAGAAATACAAAGACCTCATCGATTCGCTCTACAAGGAATAAGATGGAGAAGATCGGCAAGTACAAAGTCATCGAAGTCCTGGGAAAAGGGGCCATGGGCATTGTCTATAAGGCCATGGACCCCGATATCAACCGCGAAGTGGCCATCAAGACCATCCATTTTGATACGGCCGCCGAAGGCCGGGAACAGGAAGAAATGCAGCAGCGCTTCATGCGGGAAGCCCAGGCCGCCGGGCGGCTGACCCATCCCAACATCGTCATGATCTATGACGTCGGCCGCGAAGGGGGCATGACCTATATCGTGATGCAGTGCATCGAGGGCAGGAGCCTGGCCAAGATGATCGGCGGCGACGAGAGGCTGCCCGTGGATTACATCGTCCGGCTTATAACGCTGGTCTGTCAAGCCCTGGATTATGCCCACCAAAAGGGAATCGTCCATCGGGACATCAAGCCGGCCAATATTTTGCTCGACAGCAGCGGCAACCCGTTCCTGGCGGATTTCGGCGTGGCCAGGATGGAGACATCCACCGTGACCCAGACCGGGACGGTGATGGGGACGCCAAGCTACATGTCGCCCGAGCAGGTTATGGGAAAGAAAGTCGACAAGCGTTCGGATATCTTTTCCGTGGGCGTCATCCTCTTCGAGCTTCTATCGGGGAAGCGGCCTTTTGCGGGAGACAGCATCACGACCGTCATGTACAGGATCGTCCATGATATACCGCTTTCTCTCAAGGACGTGCAGAAGGACGTCCCGGCCGGGTTTGATTTTATCGTCAGCAAAGCCCTAGCCAAAGACCCGGAGCAGCGCTACCAGAGCTGCCTCGAGATGGCCTATGACCTGGCTAATGTCGCCGCTCTTCCCTCGCCAAAAACCATGACCCTGGACGCGAGCGCGGGGCCTGCTTTCCAGGTCGCTATGAAGGAAAAGAAAAAGCCCAAACGGAAGGTCGGCATAGCGGCGGCCGCGGCCGTCGTAGTCCTGGCCGGCGCGGCGGGGATCTTTTTTTTGAGCCGAGGCGGCGGCCGGAGCGGATCATCGAAGGGCGTCGAGATGAAACAGGCGGTCGGCTCGAAGGACGCCAAAACGCCTCCCCAGCAGGGCGCGCCGGCGCAGGGGACTTCTGCCAATGCGCTCGACCCCAAAATCGGCGAGAAAGTCCAAAAAATAAAAGAGAGTTTTGATAAACAGCTTTTCGCGGACGCGGCCGGATTGGCGGACGAACTCCTCAAGGAGGACGCCGGCAATGCCGAAGCGCGAGATTATCTGACGAAGGCCACAGCTAAGCTCAGGGGCGCCGCGCTCGGTCCGCTGGCGGCGGAGGGAATCGCCGCCTATAAACGGGGGGATTTTGCGAAAAGCCGGCAAATCATGCAGGATGTCCTAGGGCAGGACCCGACCAACAAAGAGGCCCAGAACTACTTCGGCCTCTCGGACATGGAACTTTCAAAACAAGAAATCCTCCAGATCATCGAGAGGCAGAAAAAAGCGGAAATGGACAAGGACCTGCTCACCCTCCTCGGCGACGTCGGATCGGCGCAGGCTTCCGCCGCGCGCAAGGACGATGCCGTCTTCATGTTCAACAATTATGACGGCATCAACTCCCGCATATCCAATATTTCCATCAAGTTCAAGGACAGAGACCACGCCGTGGCGACGTTTGCGCATATGCTGACCGGCGCATATAAAAAGACGGGCGAGAAAACGGCTCTGTTCGAAGGCGCCAGGACCTGGTCCTTTCAAAGACAGGGAAGGGCTTGGAAAATATCCAATTTTAATGTAGAGTAGGGGTTAACCAAGGAGCCCGGTTGAAAGCGAGAGGAAAAATGAAAAGCAGACTTTTTATTTTTCTTTGTTTTTTTTGCGTTTTAGCGGCATTTTCGGCCCCCGTAAAAGTGAAGGTGACCGTGGATAATGCCAGCCTCAAGGCTACCCCCGAGATCCAGGCAAAGACCTTGGCCAAGATTCCCCTGAATACGGTCCTGGAGTCCGAAGAAAAACAGGGGGAATGGTACAAAGTGACCCTGGACAGAGAGGGCGTCAAGATGACCGGCTATATCCATGAGATGCTGGTGACCCCTGTCACGGGAGAAGGCGAGGCGGCCGGCGGGGCGGGCACAACGGCGTCCGGCGAAAAGTCTCAAGCGGAGATCATGGCCGAGATCTCGCTCAAAATCGAGGACAGCCGCAATCTCATCAGGAGGGACAACAAGTACGAGGATGCCCTGAACCAGCTCTCGCCCCTGCTGGCCAAGACCTTCAAGGTGACCGACCCGAAAAGGCAGAAGGAACTGGCCACGGATATATTTCTGTTAAGAGGCATGGCCCAGGCCGGCCGCGGCGATGAGCTTTCGGCACGCAAAGAATTCCGGAATGTCTTTGAGATCAGCACGGCATTGGCCAGAGACGCGCAGAAAAATATCTTCGACCCGCGACTCCTGATCCTTTTTCAGCAGGCGGAACGGGAGTTTCTGGGGTTCAACGTCGAATTTTCCCTGGCCATTTCAAGCGAGCCTTCTAGAGCGAAGATCAAGATCGACGGCAAGGAGATAGGCGTCACTCCCGATATCTTCAAGACGACAAACCCGAAAGTCGTCTTGGAGATTGAGAAGGATGCTTATAAGACGGTCCGCGAGGAGCTCCGGCTCACCCAGTCGATCGAGAGAAAAGACTACAAGCTGGAGCTTGCCGGCGCCTTCGTCACGGTCAATTCCATTCCGGAAGCGGCCAAGGTGTTCCTGGACGGGAAAGACACGGGCAAAGCCACGAGCTGCCAATTGATCGTGGTCCCGTTTGGCAACCACGAGATCAAACTGGTCAAAGACTGCTATTTGGATTTTGAGGCCGGCTTCGAAATCTTGGAAGGGAAAACGCAGGAGACCCTGGACCTGATGATGGTCGGCAAGAACTATATGTATTCGAATAAATGGGGCGATGTGAAGAGCACCCTTTTTCTCAAGCCGACCGGCATCGCCATCGACAAGGACAACCGTCTCCTCGTCGTTGATGAAAGCGATGTCAAGTTCAAGGTGCTTGGCGCCGACGGCGGCGTCTTGGGCAGCGGCGCCCGCGGCGCCAAGGAACTGCGCGATCTGAAAAGCCCGGGCGGCGTGGCCTCGGACAGCCAGGGCAATATTTATATCACGGATGCCAAGAAGGATGCCGTCCTCAAGCTGGATGCCAAGTTCAATTTTGCCGGCTACTTGGGAAAGACGAGCCCCGGCGATAACGGGTTTAACACTCCCCAGGGCATTGCCATCGACCCCAGCGATAATGTATTTATCGCCGACACCGGAAATAACCGCGTGAAAAAATACGCTCCCGACGGCAAGCTGCTCAAAACCTGGGGGAAAGAAGGGACCAGGGACGGCGAGTTCACGGCGCTCAGGGGCGTGGCGGTGAATCCCAAAGGCCAGGTTTTTGTCCTGGACAGCCTAAGGGTGCAGAAATTCTCTAATGCGGGCGATTGGCTCGCGGGCTGGGGCAAGGTCGGCAAAAAAGACGGGGAATTTACGAATCCCCAGGGGATCTCCGTGGACCGGACGAACAGCGTCTATATTGCGGATTCGGGCAGTCACCGCATCCAGAAGTTTGACGAGAACGGAAAGTTGATTTGCGCGTGGGGCGGGTTCGGCACCCAGAACGGCCGGCTGAGTTTTCCGTATGGAATTGCCGTTGGTGTCCGCGGCAATGTGTATGTCACCGAGCGCGACAACAACCGGGTGCAAATATTCGTTCCCGGCGCGGTCGCCCTCGGGGCCTCAAATTATTAGAGGGCACTTGACGATGAGTGTATGTAAAGTAATCGGCCTGGCTTTTTTCCTGATGATTGGAGCCTCGTGCATCATTCCTTTTGTCTATTATCCGGTGGGCGGAGACTGGACTCCACGCCTTCAGACATTTCATAAAATCTTGTCCCTTAGTCCCGGGGGGACGATCTCTCTGGACAGCGTCAACGGCGACATCGACATCCGCGGCTGGGACCGTGAGGAGGTCGAGATCACGGCCGAGGCGGCGGCGTCTTTGATGACTTTGAACGGAGATATCCGGCTGAAGAAGGTCCGATGACTTCAGAGGAGAAAACGTCCATGGATGAAAGCAAAAAAGTCGTCCGCACGGCGATTTTCATCATTTTTATTTTGGCCGTAGCCCTGGGCATCTATTACTTTTTTATCTCCGGGAAGGGGAAAAAGCCCGGCCCGTCCGAGCCGCCCATCAAGACGCAGCAGGTGACGCCCGAAGAAGCCGCCGGCATAGAGGGAGCGGAAGCGGCGGGACTCACGGTGCCGCTCGACCAGAGCGATGATCCGGTGCGGCGGCTGGTCGCCGACCTATCCTCCAACCCGACCTTCGCCGGCTGGCTGAAGAACAAAGACTTGATCCGTAAGTTTGTCGCGGCCGTCGATAATGTCGCCAACGGCCTCAGCCCGCGGCCTCAGTTGGATTTTTTTACGTTGGGCGAGAAATTTAAGGTCATCGGGCGCAGCGGCCAAACGCTCGTCGATCCCGCCGATTACGAGAGGTATAACGTCGTGGCCGATGTCTTCGACACGGTCAGCACGGCGGGATGCGCCAAGCTTTATCACGATTTCAAGTCCCTCTTCCGGAAGGCCTATCGGGAGCTCGGCTACCCGAAAGAGGATTTTCATCAGACCCTTCTGAGAGCGATCATCGAAATCCTCAAGACTCCGGTGGTCGAGGACCCCATCCTCCTGGAGAAGAAGGTCACGACCTATATGATGGTCGACCCGGTCCTTGAAAACCTGAACCCGCCCCAGAAGCATATGCTTCGCATGGGGCCGGAAAACCTCCAGCTCATCCAGGCCAAGTTGCGCGAGATTGGCCTGGCGCTGGGCTTTACGGAAGGACAGCTTCCCAAGCCGGCGCTCTACAAGCCGGTCCGAAAAAAATAGTAACCGGTCCGGATGGGTCCTGTCGCGGCACCCGTCCATAACTTTGTCTCGGAATTAATATCAACGCAATAAATGACATCCCCGCTCGGGCGGCGCTTAGGCCGTCCGCAGCCCCCGGGCCCCGGGGAACCAGTCCCGTCGGTTCCCCCCGTCGGAAAAGCCGACGGGGCCCCCCTCCGCTACGGGGGCTTGAGGACGGCCTAAGC
>Ga0315280_10002999_pt1 | contig 26495 bp, 25 predicted proteins | sample YL17G06_40_MG_FD_203697 | JGI IMG/M metagenome (GOLD analysis project Ga0315280, IMG submission 203697) | Sediment microbial communities from Yellowstone Lake, YNP, Wyoming, USA - YL17G06_40 | ecosystem: Environmental > Aquatic > Freshwater > Lake > Sediment | place: USA: Wyoming | collected...
ATGGCTACTGGGCGGAGAAGTTGCCGCCGAGCCGGGAAGGGACACGCTGGCTGAATGTACTGAAAATCCTGACTTGTTATCGGCTGATAAAACCTGGCAGCGAGTGGCGGCTGCATCGGGAGTGGTATGGCAAGAGCGCCATGGGAGATTTGCTTGGGGAGGAAGGAGAGGCTGTTGCCTATCAGAATCTCTACCGGTGTCTGGACAAACTCCTTGCCCACAAAGAGGAACTGTTCAGTTTCCTGAAACGACGCTGGCAGGATCTTTTCCATGCAGGGTTCGACGTTCTCCTGTATGACCTGACGAGCACGTATTTTGAGTGTGACCCGCCCGGGAGAGGCAAACGCCGGTTCGGCTACAGTCGCGATAAGAGGTTCGACTGCGTGCAAGTGGTCATCGGTCTGGTAGTGACACCGCAAGGGTTTCCGCTTTCCTACGAAGTGATGGAGGGCAACACCAGTGACCGGACCACGCTCCGGTGGTTCCTCAAAAAGATCGAACAACGATACGGTAAGGCTCGGCGGGTATGGATCATGGACCGCGGGATTCCAACCGAGGAGATCCTGACGGAGATGCGGCAATCCGAAACTCCGATTTATTACCTGGTGGGGACTCCGAAAGGGCGGCTTAACAAGCTCGAGAAAGAGTTGCTGCCGCTGCCCTGGGAGAAAGTGCGCGATAGCCTGAGTGTGAAGCTGCTCAAGCAGGATAAGGAGTTGTACGTGTTGGCACGCAGCAGCAGTCGGCAAGCGAAGGAACGGGCCATGCGGCGCCATCGGCTGAAGCGATACTGGTATCGGCTCAAGGAAATCAGCCAGCAAAAGCTAGATCGGGATCAACTTCTGATGAAGGTGGGAGCGGCGAAAAAGGAAGCCGGCCGTGCGGCTTCCCTGGTGGAGATCTCCTTGCCGTCAGCGCGGGAGCCAGTAACTTCGCAGACCTTTCACTTTCGCTTGCGCAGAGACAAGCTCCGCAAGGTTCGCAGGCAGGAAGGACAATACCTGCTGCGATCAAATCTCTGCTCGGAGGATCCGGCCGAGCTATGGAAGTACTACATGTTGCTGGTCGAGGTTGAACAGGCTTTCAAGACCCTGAAGATGGATCTTTCATTGCGTCCCATCTACCACAAGAAGGATGTGAGAATTGAGGCGCACATCTTCGTGGCTTTCCTGGCCTACTGTCTTCAAGTGACAATGCAGCAGCGGCTGAAAGCGCTTGCACCCGGACTGACCGTGCGAGCGGTGCTGGAAAAGTTCGAATCCATCCAAATGGTGGATGTCTATCTGCCCACGACGGATGGGCGGGAACTGCTCCTTCGCCGATACACGCAGCCGGACAGGGATCAACTCCTGTTGCTTTCAAGATTGGACCTGAATCTGCCGGCCCAGCCCAAACCGCAACTGCTGGGCAGGAGGCCCGAGATGGGCAAACTGCAGATGCATCTGTAGTGAAGACTTTTGGAGGTGCCTCTCAATGATTTCAACGACTTACAGCTTCTCCATCCCCCCAGTTGTCAAAGTCGGGCTAGTGATATTGCTGCAATCCAGTCCATCTGGCCACGATTAGCGGAGTGTCTTGTGTCGGGAGATTTCGAGAGTTTCCTCGGCTTCTACACTGACGACGCGGTTGTCATGCCGCCCAATCACCCTGCGCTGGAGAACAAGGAAGCAATCCTGTCTTGGATGAAATCCTTTCCGAAGGTAATCGGGGCTCAGTTTACCTGCGACGAGATCGGAGGCGCCGGAGATTTCGCCTATGTTCGAGGGAAGTATTTTTTCACGCTGCAGCCCGAGGGTATTCCTACGTCTATCGAGGATCACGGCAAGTACATCGAGATTCGCAAGAGGCAACCGGACGGTTCCTGGCCGGTTTCTCGCGACATTTTCAATTCCGATCTCGCGCCTTGACGTCTTGATCGGTGGCTGGGTTTTGACGGGTCCAAGTCGCAAATCAGAGTTCATGGACCTTGCGCCGCCCGTTTTTTGGATTTTGGAGATACGGCCCCTCGTCGGCCGCCTCTGAATTGCGAAAGGAGAAATACAATGAATGCACCGAAGCCGATAGCATACGGCTCCGAATTCCAGATTCCCCGGCGAATATGCGACCTCAGCCCCACGATCACTCCGGACCTCCCTGTGAAGCTCTGGGGTCATCAGACACTGGCGGGATTCGGATTCAGCGACACCACCGAGTTCAGGCATCAGATTCTCGAAGAACCTGTGTACGTAATGAACTCGTACATTGCTTTATTCGACCATGCCGGCGCTCACGCCGATGCGCCGATCCATGTAATCAAAGGGGGCAAGTCGATCGACCAGCTTTCTCTCGACCGGTTCTTCGGACACGCGCGGGTGCTGGATTTTCGCTGCAGGCCGAAAGACTGCGCGTTACTGCAGGAAGACTTCACCGACGCAGCAATCCAGCCGGGAGACATCGTCATCGTCGCGGTCGGGTACGAACCTCCGACCGGCCCGGACGAACTTCCGTCCTACGCATACCTCTCCGGAGAGGCGGCCGAATTCCTTGCAGCAATCCCGGTAAAGGCAATTGCGACGGACATGCCGAAGCCTCGGAAGCTTCCGCAGGTACGGGGAACTGATGGCGAAGGATCCCAGGCCGGAATACGTCGTGCCGGAGCACATGGCCTTTCTCACTCGCGAGATACCGATCATTGAAAGCCTTGTAGGTCTCGAGCAGGTCGTCGGCGAATCCAGGGTGGTGTTTGCGGGGTTTCCGCTCAAGGTTCAGGGTACGGGTGGCGGTCAGATGAGAGCTGTGGCCCTGGTGTATTGAATGAGCACATGCTCGGAAATTCCCAGGCCGTAAACGATGTCGTGGCTCCATTGTCAAGTTGGGATCCGATTCTGCCGAAGTTCCGCGACGTGACTGTTTGGATCTTCGAAAAGAGCGGGCATAAGCCGCAGTACGAAGAGCCCGAACTCTTCGACTCCGAGCTGATTGGATGGATGCAGGAGCACGACGGGTGAAGGGCATATAAAACTCTCCCCTGGAGATCGCATCGGGTCGTTCGAGATTCTCGGGCCGCTTGGGCTGGCCTAGAGGACTGCATTTCCGAAGCGACAAAGTAATGACTAACTGGAGTCGTAGAGATCAGCATGAAAAGGAGGTTTCGACGTCTTTCGCGACGGCAAGATTCAGGCAAGCTAGCTGGATTGGGACTCGCTGTTGACCGTTTCGACGCAGCTGGCGGCGGCATCCCAGGCCCAGCGAACGTAACACGGAGGAGCCATCTCTTGCCTGATCGCAAGCAAGGACCCACTATTTCCAGGGCTCGTTTCGCCGGTTGGGCAGATTGCGCCCGCCTCGGCCAAGTCGTAAGTGGCGCCGCGAGAGAACCAAGGCCGGCACGTGAGATCCTGAGCTAGGCCGGTTGCCTCGGGCCGTTTGCCGGGGGAGCGCTTGACTATAACTGTGGATAAGTGCACACTAAGTGCATGAATCATACTCTGGAAGGACTTCGAAATGCCGGTCAAAACGATCACCATTGATATGGAAGCCTACGACTTGCTCGCGGGGGAGAAGCGCCGCAATGAGTCGTTCTCCCGGGTCATAAAACGCAAGTTCCGGAGCGCCAATACCGCCAGAGTACTTCTCGAACGCCTGGACGAAGTGTGCTTATCGGAGAGCACGCTGAAAAGCCTGGACAAGATTGTGCGGGCACGAGCCGACTCTTTGGCGGAATCCCCAAAACTGTGAGTTGTGGAACCTGTGTTCCTCGATACCACGTTCTGCATTGATTTGATGAGAGAGCGGAAGCAAGGCAAGATCGGACCCGCTTCACGCAAGTTGGCATCTCTGGGAGAAACCCCTCTATATGCGTCTCTTTTCGTGGCGTGTGAACTGCACGCAGGGGCCAGAATGTCCAATAATCCTCAGGCGGAGTTGCGGAAGATCCAAACGTTGTCCGAGATCGTCGAGATTGTCCAGCCCGAGCGATCACTCGCCGTCGCCTACGGAGAAGCGGAGGCCTTCCTGCGACGGAAGGGAAAAGCCATTCCAACTATGGACCTGCTGATAGGTTTAACGGCCAAGCTTCATGGATTGCCGCTGCTGACCGCCGATGATGAGCATTTTCGCAGAATCCCCGGCTTGGTCGTGGAGACCTACTGACAGGTCGGCTGTAGTTCCGCGGCGCCTGACCTACATTTCGACGCTCTTGAATGGCTCTGACCGGTACGCCGCAAACGGAGACGGGTCCGTATCTCCAAAGCGCTTCGCACCCGTTGGCGGCATGTCGCCCGCTTTTTTCTTGCTTCTGGCTTCTGTTTTCGAAACAGTGGAATGCTTCTGCGGTCCAAGAAAGCAAGAAAACAGAACATCAGCGTCAGGGGCCAGGCTGGAACCGGGGGACGAAGCGCTCCCACTCGGGGCGGATGCGGTCCAGCAGGCGCTGGAAACGGGGTTCGCCGCGCAGCGGCTCCAGCAGCGGGTCGACGTGGGCGAGCATCGGGTAATTGATCGCGCCGCGGTCAACCCAGTGCTCGAGTCAGTCGAGCGCCTTGTCGCGCTCGTTTACCATAGCGAACCACCCTGCAACCCACTCCGTGCCTTCCATGTCGTTCCATCCGTATTCCTTGAACTCCCCGGTGATCGTGCCAAGTAAGGCTTCGCGCTCGCCGAGCATGGCATGCTTGGCGGAATTCGCGATAGGGGCAAATGCGTCTTCGCTATTTTCGGCTACTGTTTCTTCCGCTAACCTGCAGGCATCCCCAATCCGTCCCGACTGGGCCAGTGCCTGTATCCGAAAAATTGAGCTGAGTCTCGAGGCAGGTTCGCGCCGGTGCATCTCGTCCAATACGGTAACCGCGCGGGCGAAGTCGGCATTGGCGATATGAGAGGTCGCCAATACCACCTGATTCGCCACTGTGAGCGGATCCGTGCGGATAAGCTTCTCCGCCATCACCAGGCCGGCGTCAGGTTTGCCCATATAAAAGCTGTAGCAGTGGGATAACCAGAAGAGTGCATCGACCTCGCCTGGATTCGCGGCTACTGCATCTTCGAAAAGGCGGGTCGCTCTTGTCTGCCTGCCTGCATATCTTTCGAGCTTGGCAACGGCCAGGGATGCGCATTGCGGATCCAACTCCTGCACGCGGCGTGTATATTCCTTCGCTGCCTCGAGGGCTTTATCGCGCGGCTCAAAAAGAGCTTCGATTGCGTAGAAGTGCACGTGCGCCAGTCCCAGGTAGAGAAGTGGATGCTCGCCTAAACTGTCCAGCCCCTGTTGCAGAAGCCTCTTGGCTTTTTCATTGGAATCCTTAGTGAAATAAAGCAGCTCGTGGCGAGCCCGATGATAACAGTCGAGCACGCGCGCATCGGAAACCTGCCGGCCCGTCAGCTGCCGCTGCTCGGCCGGGCTGAGCTTCAGCCGGAGCGCATCGGCGATGGAGAGTGATACCTTTTCCTGGATATCGAATACATCATCGAGTGTGCCGGCGTAGCGCTCGGCCCAGAGATGCGCATCCGTAGCGGCATCGATCAGCTGCGCGGTGATGCGCAGGTTATTCCCCGACTTGCGCACGCTTCCTTCGAGCACATGCATCACATTCAGCAGCTGGCCAATTTCCCGGGTCGGCTTCTTCGTGCCCTTCAGAATCATCGCCGAGTTGCGCGAAATCACGCGCAGGCCGCGGATCTTCGACAGCGCCGTGATGATCTCCTCGGTCATCCCGTCGCAGAAATACTCCTGCTCCGCGTCGGAGCTCAGATTTGCAAAAGGCAGCACCACAATCGAGGGCGTAACCTGTTGCGCGTCAGCGTCGAGCCTGCCGGAATCGGGGCGCACCGCCGTGTGTCCGCTGAGCAGGCTTCTCAGGTGAAACGCTAGGTCGCTTGCCGACTGGAACCGCTCGCCCGGATTCTTCTCCAAGCAATGGGTCAGGATCCGGTTCAGCTCCGGAGTAACCTCGACTCCGGACACACTCACTTCCGGCGCCGGATCCTTGAGAATCGCCGCCATCGTTTCCGTCGTCGTCTCGCGAGCAAAGGCGCGCTTCCCGGCCAGCATCTCGTAGAGCAGGCAGCCCAGGGTGAAGATGTCGCTGCGCGCATCGGCTGCCTGGCCACGCACCTGTTCCGGCGCCATATACCCTACTGTCCCAAGCACGGTGCCTATGGCCGTTCCCGGATCCGTCACGGTCGTGCCCTCGGCGGCGCGCACCGCCTGTTCGACCCGCGCCAGGCCGAAATCGAGCACTTTCACGCGGCCGTCGGCGGTAATAAAAATGTTCTCCGGCTTGATGTCCCGATGGACGATTCCTTTGCCGTGTGCTGCGGCCAGTCCTTCAGCCACCGCGGCTGAGATCTCGACCGATCTGCGCCAGGGCAGCCGCTCGTGTTCGAACCGCTGGCGCAGCGTTTCGCCCTCGAGCAACTCGGTTACCGCATAGGTCACGCCTCCTTCTGTGCCGAAATCGAAGATGGCAAGGATATTGGGATGTGAAAGCGCCGCCAGTGCCCGCGCCTCGCGTTCGAAGCGAGCCAGCCGATCCGGATCGTCCGCCACCGTCTTAGGCAGCAGCTTAATGGCGACATCGCGGCCCAGCCGCTCGTCCCGCGCGCGGTATACTTCGCCCATGCCGCCCGCGCCGAGCGGCGAAACGATTCGATAGGGACCGAGCTTTGTTCCGATCATGGCCTATGCCTCGAACTCCTCCCACTCGCGCTTGACGCGCTGCATCAGCTTCGCGAATTGTGGGGTGCCGCGGATGTTCTGGAGCCAGGGATCTACTTCAGACAGGTACGGGTAATTGATCCAACCCTTGTCCACTGCGTGCTCCAGCCATCGAATCGCCTCCGCCGTTTCCCCAAGCAGGGCGTACCCTTGCGCAACTGTGTACGGCACCCAGTAGTCCTGCCATGCCGTGCCGGTCCATTCTTCCGAGACGGTCTCCAGCGCCTGGGATCTGTTCCCACGCAGCGCATGCAACAGGAAAAGATTGACCATGGCCATGTAGTTGCCGGGAGCTTCTTTCAGCATGCTTCCATTATGGTATTCAGCTTCATCAAAAAGCTGATTGGCCGCCAATCCCTGCACCAGCCACCAGCGGGCATGAAGCGATTCCGGGTCCAGCCGATACGCGGCACGACAATGCTCCAGTACAAGGTCGCACCGGCGTCGAGCCCAGTGTTCCAAAGACAGACATAAAGGGGCCAGGTAGGAAAGCAGATCAATCTTTGCGAGATGGTCGGCGAATTCTGTCGTAAACGCGGTTTTGCCCAATGGGAACGAGGTAGCGAGCAACCAGCCAAGCGCCTCCAATTCAGAAGGATTGATCTTCAGGGCCCTCTGCGCGTGTCGGAATGCTTGCTTCATCTGCCCGCGTGCCATCGAGATCGAGGACATCAGGGCATGACCTTCGGCCAAATCCGGTTGGAGTCCCAGGGCCTTGGCGGCGCAATCCTCGGCCTTCCGATACGTCTCTTCATCCATCCGGACGCCGGCGTGGGCATAGTGCGTATAAACGCTTCCCAAACCGGCATACAGGAGCGCATTGTCGCCGGCGATCAACAGCGCGTTCTCCATGTGCATGCGTGCCCGGTCAAGGGCGGGCCCAGTCCACTTCCACATGTCCTGGCGGGCTTTCAGGTACGCGTCGTACGCCTCTCGTTGAAAGCGTTCAAGCGCGTATTTGTCGTGCGAAAGCTCCTCGGGCAGGAACTTCAACGCCACGAGGCGGCCGAGTCTGGTGTCTTCGGCCTTGTACACGATCCCCATGCCGCCGCCGCCCAGCTTTTCAATAATCCGGTAGTGCGAAATGACCTTGGCGATCACGGGAGGAGACCTCCACAACGCGACAGCATCTGAATGCCGTGATTATAAGTTGGCCGACGATGTCCTGGGTAGCAGAATCGCAGCAATCCTTCGGGTAAGAACCGACATGGCGAGCCATGAATGGGCTTCGCGGAGACGACTGCGCCGAGCCCGAGGTCGTCTGCGTGGTACAGGATTATCTCCCCGAACGGGACTTCGGGGGAGGGATCCTCGCCGCTGCGGCCGTTCCTATCAGCCGGCGATCGACAATTTGATCAGGGCACGTGCCTGCGCAAGAAGGCGGGGATATCGCGAGAGCTGCGCGTGACAGCGACAATTTCAATGGGCAAGCGGTCCGCGCGATATATGACAATGTAATCGCCGACCGGCCAGAACAGGAGGGGCCGGTCCTAAACCAGATCTTCACGCCGGTGTCCCATACGGGGCATGCCGGCGAGCTTATCGAAGGCTTCGAAGAGTGATTCCACCAAGCGGTCGGCAGCATCGATGTTGTCGTTCGCTATGTAGTCCCAAATGTCCAGTACATCCTGAGAAGCTTCGATTCCGAGGATGTAATCTCTCATGGGAGCTTCTTCCGGCGCTGCACGGATCGTTTTCGAAGTCGGGCGCGCAGCGAGCCTCCATCGACGACTTCTCCGCGGTCGAGCGCAGCAAGGCGCCTATCAAGCTCGTTGCGGAACTCGGCCAGCTGTGCGTAGCGGACTTGCTCATGCTCCTCCAAAAGGCGCAGGGCCTCGCGGACAACTTCGCTGGCAGAGTTGTACCGCCCGGAGCCTACCTTTTTGCTGACGAACTTCTCCAGTTCGGGAGTCAGTGAGACATTCATGGTGAGATCCTCTTTCCTATTTCAAAACATAGGATATCGGAAGATAACAATCTTTGTCGATGTTAGACATCAGCAGTTGGCAGGCTGGCTGGGTACTCGCAAACTGGCACGTCCCCTAGATACGGGCTTGTGGGAAGTTGCTTTGGATGACCAGCCACTTGGACGTATTACGGGCATGTCGGAAACTGTAGCCGGGCGAACCCGGCCAACATGAAAGGCAGGTTGGTTTCGCGACGTGCAGGCTCAGACCACCTGCTGTTCTTTGAGCCTGCGGATTTCGTCGCCCGAAAGACTGAGGAACTCGCGCAGGATCTCCTCGGTGTGTTCGCCCAATAAAGGCGGAGGGCGCCGGATGCGGGGCTTTGCCTCCGAGTACTTCACCGGGATGCCCACGAGCTTGAGCTTTCCAATGGTCGGATGGTCTACCACCTCGACCATGTGGCGATGAAGCACCTGGGGATCGTTAAAGAGGCTCTCCATGCTGTTAATAGGGCCGCAGGGGATTCCTTCGGCAACGAGGCTCTCCATCCACTCGGCGCGCGTCTTCTGCTTGAATTTCTCGGCCAGGATCGGCACAAGCTCCTTTCGGTGCTGGACCCGCAGGGCATTCGAGGCGTATCGCGGGTTCTCAGCCAGATCGGGACGATTTAAGACTTTGCAAAGCCGGAGCCACAGCTTGTCGTTGGCGGCGGCGACGGTGATGTAGTCGTCTTTGGCCTTGAAAGCCTGATAGGGCACGATGGACTCGTGGGCGGTGCCCCACCGACGCGCCTCCTGGCCGGCCACAAGGTAGTTGCTGGCAATGTTGGCGAGCGCCGCCACCTGTGTTTCGAGCAGCGAAACATCGATCCTCTGGCCCAGCCCTGTTTTTTCCCGCTGGTACAGGGCGGCCATGATCGCGCCTTGCGCCATGGTCCCCGTAATTACATCTGTAATGGCGACACCGACCTTCACCGGGTCGCCGTCCTCATCGCCCGTGATTCCCATGAGGCCGCCTACGGCGGACACCACCATGTCGTACCCTGTCCGATCCCGGTAGGGCCCGTCAGGTCCGTATCCCGTGATCGAGCAGTAGATGAGCCTGGGGTTGGTCCGGCGAAGCTCGTCCCATCCCAAGCCGAGCTTTTCGGCAACGCCGGGAGCAAAGTTCTCGACGAGAATGTCCGATCGGCAGGCAAGCTCCTGGCCGATCTTCTGTCCTTCTGGATGGGCCAGATTCAGGGTAAGGCTTCGCTTATTGCGATTGAGCGACAGGTAGTAGGCACTTTCGCCGCCTGCAAAGGGCGGGCCCCACGTGCGCGTGTCGTCACCGGCGCCCGGCCGCTCCACCTTGATGACCTCGGCGCCCAGATCTCCCAACATCATCGTGCAGTATGGGCCTGCGAGAATCCTGGAGATGTCCAACACCACGATGTTATCAAGCGGCAGAGTCATAAGCATTCCCCCGGGGCATCCTTGGAGTGCGGCAGCTTGCTGCCACCTTATTTAGGAGGCGCATAGATTGGCAATGCATGAATTCATAAATCATAGAGCAACCAATGTCTGCTCTCTATCCGAATCTCAGGTTTAAAGTGCCGCGCCTTCGGCGCTCGATTATGGGACCCACCCACTGTCCCGGCCTAACGGCCGGCACATTTTTATATGCTACCCCCACAGGAATTCGCATTAAGAGCAGACCAAGCTTGCGCACTCCAAGGATTTGCTGCCTACCTGCGTTTCGCGACAGTTGCCAATCAGGACGCACAACAAAAACCTGGAAAAGCTATTTTAATCGATCCGCGCGTCCGCGTGTGCTCAAAAGGTTGACCTCCCGGTTTGGCTGGTCGTAGAATGCTACTGCATCAATAGCCAGACATATCCCATTTGGCGCAGGAGCCGACGCATGACTGCTACAGTTAAAACCCAGATCAAAGAGGATGTTTGGATCCCGACCAGTTGCGGCCAGTGTTACTGCATGTGCGGGGTCAAGGTGCGCCGCCAGGACGGCGTGGTAACAGAAGTGATGGGGAACCCGGATGCCCCGACCGGGCGGGGCCACGTTTGCGTCAAGGGCCTGGCTGCGCCGCATCTACTCTACGACCCTTATCGAGTGAATTATCCCCTCAAGCGAACGAATCCCCAAAAGGGGCTCGGCGTTGACCCGAAATGGGTACGCATCTCCTGGGAAGAGGCGCTCGACACCGTCGTCAAGAAGCTGCAGGAATGCCGCGAGCGGGATCCGCGCGGGGCCTACTTCCAGGCGACCACCACGCAGGCATCCGAGATCCGTTTTGGGGTCATCGGCTTCATGAAGAGCTTTGGGACGCCCAACTACTGGGTTTCCGGCGGCGGGCTGCATTGCGGCAACGGCGCGCACTTCATGAACGGAATCATGCACGTGGCCTGGTCGGTCATCCCCGATTTCGCGCACTGCAACTACGCTTTGAACTTTGGTTGTTCCAAAGGGCACGGTGCGGGCCACGTGGCCGTTCAGAATGCAACCCAGGCCGCCGACGCCCGTTTCCGTGGGTGCAAGACGGTGGTCTTCGATCCCTTCCAGAGTGCACAGGCGTCCAAGGCGCACGAGTGGATTCCGATACGCGTGGGCACCGACGGCGCGCTCGCTCTGGGACTGATCAACTCTCTGCTCAACGAGCACGGCATTTATGATGCTGAATATCTGATGTACAAGACCAATGGCCCGTACCTGATCCGTCCCTCGGATGGGCGCTACATGCGCGACAAGGCAACCAACAAACCTCTTGTCTGGGACCTGGTCGACAACTGTCCCAAGGTCCACAATGATCCGTCGGTAACCAGAGTCGAGTACGAGGACGAGGCGCATGGGGTCGCGCTGACCGGCACTTACAAGGTCGATGGCGTGGACTGCCGTCCCGCCTTCGACCTGTTGAAGGAACACGTCAAGAAATACACACCGGAATATGTCGAAAAGATCACGTGGGTCCCGGCAGCCACCATCAGCCGCATCGCCAAAGAATTCGGCGAGGCTGCCGAGATCGGCTCGACGATTACCATCCAGACCGGCAAGGGCCCAAAGAAAATCCCGATGCGGCCTGTGGCCACCCACTTCTTTCGCGGCAGCCAGGGACACACCAACTCGGGCTGGACCTGTCTGTCCATCGACATGCTCAACCACATGGTCGGCGCGGCAGATACCTACGGAGGGGCACTCGGTCTTGGGGCAGCGGTCGGCAGCGGCTACGAGAAAACCGGAAAACCGTATCAGATACCCTATCCCTGTCCGGACGGCCTGCTGGTCGCCAAGACATGGGTCTACGACCACAAGCCTTATCCGATGCGCGTGCCGAAGCCGCCGATCCGGCTGGACCTGCACGATATGTTCCCGACCTCAATCTATAACGCATTCACCATCACCAGCCCCAGATGGTTCGAGATGCTGGAGCGTTTCAAGATCCCTTACAAGCCGGACGTCCTGATCAACTTCGGCTCCAATTCCATCATGACGATGGGAAACGCGGAGACCGTGGCCGAAAACTTCTTGAAAAAATTCAACTTCATTTTTTCATTCCAACTCTACGTCACGGAGTTCGAGGAAGCCGTAGCCGACATTGTGTTGCCTGATACCTGCTTTCTCGAGCGCTATACGCCTGCCGTCAGTTTCCCCTCGACTTTTTCTCACCCGCAGGGGGAGGACGACTGGGGCTGGACAATTCGGCAGCCGGTCATCGAGCCGCTGTACGAGCGGCGCGATTTCAACGTGATCATGCTGGAGATCTGCAAGCGCCTGGGTATCTTGGGCAAGTACTACAAGGGGCTCAACGATTCAATCGGCGTCCGCTACGGCGGAGAGATGGACCCGAAAAACAAGCTGGTGGAAGACGGCAGCGTCGAGCACTCCTGGGAGGATATATGCGACCGCCTGTTAAAGGATCGCTTCGGCGAGGAACACGGCCTCGAATATATGCGGAAGACGGGCGTTTTCACCTGGCCCAAGAAGAAGGAGGATGTCTACTGGAAGTGGTTCAATCCCTCCAGAGTGCCGGTCTATTTCGAGTATTTCATCGACTCCGGCGAGCAGATTGATACGCTGTGGAACAAATACGGCGGAAAGGACTTCTTCGACTTCGACTGGTCGCGCTTCAAGGCGCTCCCGGATTGGTATCCGTGTCCCACCCATACCGAGACCAATCCCGAATACGACATGAACACTTTCTACTGGCGCGCGGTCATGCACTGCAACTCGATGACGCAGCAGAATCCATATCTTGACGAGTGTTCGCAGGAAGACCCGTACGTCTATGCGATCCAGATGCACAAGGACACAGCCGGCAAGAAGGGCATTCGGGATGGTGACCACGTTTGGGTGGAGAACTCGCAGGGACACCGCGTAAAGGGTTGGGTTGCCCTGACCGACGGCATCGAACCCCATCATCTGGCCATCGCCGCGGTCGCGGGTCATTGGGGCAACTACATGCCCATCGCCAAAGGCAAAGGTGTTTTCTTCAACGATCTGGTCGAGATGGATCTAAGACACACCGATCCACTCACGTTCAACCAGGACATCTGCTGCCGCGTGAAGATCTACAAGGCGCTGGAGAATCGCTACGATCGGAGTTTCAAATGCCACGATACGGAATGGTAATCGATCTCAAGAGGTGTTACGGCTGTTATGCCTGCGTCATGGCCTGCAAAACGGCGAACCACACGCCGCCAGGGGTTTTGTGGGCGCGGCTGCTCATGAGCGAAGTGGGAACTTACCCCAATGTCGTCCGGCAAGCCCTTCCGGTCCTCTGCATGCAATGCGAGGAGCCGTCATGCCTGGAGGTCTGTCCCACGGGCGCTACCATGAAGCTGGACAACGGGATCGTGATCGTAGACAAGGACAAGTGCATGGGCTGCAAGTACTGTATTATGGCCTGTCCTTACGGCTCGCGCTACAGCGTGGATAAGTGGGAGAGCTACTTCCCGGACGGGCTTCCACTCTCGCCGTATGAGGAGTTCACCAGGAAGGCATGGGTGGAGAAATCGGGAATCGGAGTCGCGACAAAATGTGATTTTTGCAGGGACAGGCTCGCGGCAGGCCAGGTGCCGGCTTGTCAAGAAGCATGCCCCGCGAAGGCACGAACCATCGGTGACCTCGATGATCCCAACAGCGAGGCATCCATCTTGATCAAGAAGTACCGGGGACAGGTGTTGAATCCAGAGTTGGGTAATGATCCCAAGGTCTATTACCTGGCCCCTAGATAACCGTGCATCCAGGGACAAAGGCCGGCTGTTCCGGGGCGTTTGTTATGCAAACAGGGACAAAGGGGCAGAGGGACAGAGGGGCCAAGGGAAGGAAACGTGACCTCGGCCCTCTGCCCCTTTAGCCCTTTGCCCCTTAAACGGGGCCCGAGGATATTTCCCTTATCAAATGGTTGTGTGGTTTCCGAAACGTTAAAGCTTAATCGGAGAAGCGCCATGGATCCGAAAGTCAATGGCCAGCTGCAGCGGGAGTGGGGTTGGCCGATCGCGTCATACCTGTTTCTAGGTGGTGTCGGAGGCGGAGCGTACACTATCGCCGCCATCAACGGATTGATCGGAGAGAGCCTGCGACTGTCTACAACGGTGGGCCTGTGGATCGGATTCCCGGCTCTCCTGATCGGCACACTCTTCCTCCTTGCTGACCTGGGCTCACCCTTTCATGCCGTATTGGCCGGCCGGAAACCTGGATCCTCCTGGATCGCCCGGGGAACCTGGATCATCACCATCTTCATGATCCTTTCCTTTCTGCACCTGGTCCTGGATCAGTATACGAATGCCGGACAGTCGGCCGGCGGAAGCGCGCTCATCAGCGCCATCGCAGTCGCAGGAATCGTCTTCGCCATCTCGACAATGGCCTACACCGGCATCCTGCTCGCCGCTTCCCGGGGTATACCTTTCTGGCGCTCCGGGGTCGTTCCGGTGCTTTTCGTGATTTCCGCCGTGGTGACGGGCCATTTCGCGATCATGCTCGGCATGGCGCTTTTCAACGAGGGTCCTGTCACGCTGGCACCGTTGCGGACGATGGCCCTCGAGGCGGCGGCATTGGTGATCCTGGAAGTGTTGGCGATCGTGTTTTTCCTCCAGGCGGCCTATCAGCAGCCCGACTCGAAAGAGTCCGCGGAACGCATTTTGCGAAAGCGCATGTTTGTATTTGGATACTTTGTCCTGGGGCTGGCCGTGCCCCTGGTGCTGATGCTGATCGCCTATCGCAGCATGACCCAGCCCGGTGAAGGCATGGTGGCGCTAGCGATCGGCGCGCTGCTCGGCCTGGCGGGCGGATTGATCCTGAGACAGGCGGTACTGGTTTGCGGCACTCTGCCGACACTGAACATGGCGGGTTTCAAGTTCCGCCGGATCGCCCGACCCAGGGAACCGAAGCCCAGCATCGGTCTGCTCCCACCCCAATAAGGGTGTGGCGGGCCAAGCAGCCGGACCTCACACGACACGATCCTCGTTTGTGTAAACGTTAACCCTGTTCTCCCTCAGGAAGCCAAGCAGGGTCACGTTGCTTTCTCTCGCAAGCTCCACAGCCCTATCTGTCGGAGCCGCCTTCGAGGCGATAACAGGGATTCCCACGCGGGCAACCTTCAGCACCATCCGGGAGGACACCCGTCCGGTGGTGAGCAGCACTTTGTCTGCAGGGTTACCTAGGTCGAGCAGGAGGTGGCCAATGGCTTTGTCGATCGCATTCAGTCTCCCCAGGTCTTCGCTGAAGTAGATCATCCGTCGCCCGATGCCAAGGGCGCTGGCGTGTGCGCACCCGGTCTCTTTGAAAAGCCCCGAGCGCGACTGCAGACAGCACATCAGGAAATCCACGTCGTCTTTTCGCAGTATCAGGTCATTCATTACTCTTGGACTCTTGTGTGGGGTGCTCGATGCGCTTTCCGGCACAGCAGTGCGCACCACTGCAATGCCCCTTTCCTCGTTGACTTCGAGTGACGCAATATCGCTGAGTTTAGCGATCAGGCCCTCAGTGGCCAGATGTCCGACCGTGAGATGCTTGAGATCGCCCGGAGAGCAAATTAGCGGCGGCAGGCGCTGCTCGTTGACGTATATTGTCAGCGACGTCTCGATTGCGACCTCATCCGTGGCTCTGTCACGAAAGTCGCTAAGCCTCGTTATCTCGATCTTCTTTTTCATCCAGGATCCGCCCGGTCGCCACGAAAGTCGGCGATAGTATCTCATGCGCGATTCGCGCACCCAAGCGCATGAAAAAGCGCACGGGCTGAAGCCCGTGCGCACTTGAGATCTCTGAGGGTAACGTATAGTGGGGACGGGCTTTAGCCCGTCCGCTGCACCGTCTATTTTCAAAACAGGCACCGAATTGCCCTGCTGGCCTTGCCTCAACTCAATAGGCTCGCTGCAATTCAGACCCTGTCAGCGATTCTCGAGGCTGGCGAGCCTTTGGCGCAGGGATTCGGTGAACTCCTCCTCGACCTTTTTCGCCTTGGCCCTCATGATCCGGTCGCCGAACATGGCGAGCTTGCCGGTAATGCTGGCATCACAGCGATACGACACCCCGACCTCGCCACTTTCGTTTGGGATCAGATCGATGCTCGTCCGCTGTGTGAACCAGCCGCCCTTCAAGAGGTCTTCTCCCCCACCTTCCATCTCCAGGTGTGTCGGCCGCTCGACCTTCACCAGGACGGTCTTGAACTTGAACCGGACCGAGATCGGGCCCACTTTCTGCTTGACCACGCAATCATAGGTCCGTTCGTCGAGGCGCTCGATCTTCTCCGCTCCCGGCAAGCATGCCTGAATGGTTTCCGGTTCCAAGAGCATGTCGAACAGCTTATCAACAGGTGCTTTGATCGAAAATGCCCCTTCTAGAATCACGTCCTCCTCCCAAATCTCAGGCCGTCCTGTCAGCCCGAATCAGACCTGTTCGGCTTCACGCTCAAGCAGGTCCGCCAGGGTCTTATAGCCCTTGTTGCCCGGCTCCATCGTCTGCAGGAGCAGGAGCTCGACGAAGTTCAGCCCCTTCGAGTTCACCCAATCCTTGTGCGCTTTGTCTCCGGTCCCGAATGTGTGGCGGGCCAGATTCATCGTATCGGGCCAGACTTTCCCACAGGTTGGACACTTGTAAGCCACGGCACACCTCCCCATTACTGTCTAGTCAACGTCTCGGAAATTACGCAACTAGTCGAGAGTGAATTTGCTGCCGTCACTTTTTTCTAGTCGCTTCAAGGGGCCAAGGGGCCAAGGGGCCGAGGGGTAAAGGGTCGGAAATGGTTTGTTATTGCCCTTTGCCTCTAGATCCCTTCGGCCCTATGCCCCTTTGCCCCGCGACCCCTAAAGCTGGCGAGCGGAGCGAGCCATATTTTACGAGCCCGTCGCTTCCTGCTGTCTCTTCTCTTTGAGACCGTTCAGCACCTTCGCAGGAGTGATAGGCAGGTTCCTGATGCTGACGCCGGTTGCATGAAAAACCGCGTTTGCCAGTGCACCCGCAGTCGGGTTGGTCAAACCCTCCCCGGCCTCCTTGGCTCCAAATGGGCCCTCGGGTTCGTAGGTCTCCACCTCGAACACCCTGGTCTCGGGCATCTCCGTGGCTCGGAGAACCTTGTAGTCGGAAAGGTTCGGGTTCAGGATCTTTCCTTCGTCCATTGGAAGGTCCTCGGTGAAGCCGTAACCCGCCGCCTGGGCCATCGCTCCCTCCAGCTGTCCTTCCAACCCAATCGGGTTGATCACCTGCCCGCAGTCATGTGCCGTCACGCAGTTGACCAGGGTGATCTTGCCGGTCTCCGGGTCGACGTCGGCCTCGACGGCCTGCACGCCGAAACTGTAGGCGGGCGAAATCATGCCTTTACGGTGCGGCGTGTAGTGACCCGTCGCCATGATAGGCTGGCCGTCCTTGCCGCGGACCGCAGCTTTCACCACGTCGAAGTACGAGAGCCCTCGCTCCGGCCTGGCGATAAGATGGGCCCACCGGTTCTTGATGTCCAGATCATAGACAATGTTGGGCGCCAGTTGTGCGGCAGCAAACTCCAGCAACTGCCGCTTCGCTTCGGCGGCCGCATTCTTCACCGCGTTCCCCTGCATGAGGGTTTCACGGCTTCCCCACGCGCCCACGTCAACGGGACAGACGTCCGTGTCGCCCATGTGCACGCAGATATCCTCGACCGTTACTCCCAGCTCCTCCGCGCAGATCATCGCCATTGTTGTGTTCGATCCCTGCCCCATGTCCTGGGATCCCACGTACAGATGGACTTTTCCATCCACGTTAATCTTGATCACCGCGGTGGAGAAGGCATAGGGAGTGTCGAACCAGTTGAAGATCCCGCCCGACATGAAACCGTAGGCCGCAATACCAATGCCCCGATTCGGCGGCATCTGGCCCCGCGACTTGATCCACTCCTCGATTCTGTCGAGGCACCCGCTCAATCCGCAGCTCTGGATCCAGGCTTGACCCGGCACCTCGTACCCCGGGTACATCGCATTCTTCCGCCGAATCTCGAACGAATCGATTCCCAGCTCCTTCGCGATCAGCTCGATCTGCGATTCCGCGCAGAAGGTTGCCTGCGGCGCCCCGAACCCGCGCATTGCGGAAGAGGGAGCGGTGTTCGTGTACACCCGGTAGCCGTCGAACCGATATGCGGGCCAGACGTACGGGAAGGCCTGGAAAAAGCCCGTCAGGTACAGAGCGGTAGCACCCATCGAGGTGTACGCGCCGCCCTCGGTGAACACCCTGGCTTCCTTCGCGAGGAACTTGCCTTCTTTATCAATGCCAGTCCGCAGATAGTAGAACATCGGCGTCCGGCGCTTGGTTGCCTGGAACTCTTCCTCCCGGGTCAGGACGATCTTAACGGGTCTGAAGAGCTTCATCGATAGCAGTGCGCTGCAGAACTGGGCCGAATCGAGTTCGAACTTGCTGCCGAAGCCTCCGCCCGTGTAACGCGAGATGACCCGCACGTCCCCTTCTCGCAGTCCCAGCACCCAGGCCAGCAGCACCTGGATGTAGTAGTGCGACTGGGTCGAGGTGTATACGGTCAGCTTCTTGTCGGGCGAATAGCTTGAGACCGCGCAATGAGTTTCCATGCAGACGTGGTGCTGAGACGAGCACCGGAACCAGTCCTCGCGGATGTGGTCGGCCCGCGCGAACGCCTCATCCACTTCCCCCCACTCGATGTGCCGCGTCACGTTGATGTTCCGCTCGGCATGCTCATGGAGCTGCGGCGCCCCTTCCTTAATCGCCTGGAGCGGCTCGAAGACCGCAGGAAGCGGCTCGTATTCGACCTCGATCAGATCCAGGGCCTCCTCGGCTGTATCCTCATCAACGGCGGCCACGGCAGCAACCGGCTCGCCGATGTACCGGACCGTGCTCCGCGTCAGAATCTCCTCGTCGCACAGCTCCTTGTAGCGCCGCCAGATTCCCTGCTTGATGCCGAGCGTATCCTTGCCCGTCACCACGGCATACACTCCTGTCAAGTGCTCCGCCTTGCTCGTGTCGATGTTGAGAATCTTCGCGTGCGGGAGCCGGCTCCTTAGAATCTTGCCATGCAGCATCTGGGGCAGCCTCACATCAAACGTAAAGGTGGCGCGGCCGGTGAGCTTCGCAATGCCGTCGATGTTGTGATGCGGAGTGTTGATGACCGAGTACTTTTTCATTGCCCCTCCTGACCCTGCTTGCCCTGAGCCACCGCTGCGATTGCCCGGATGATGCTGTTGTAGCCGGTGCACCGGCAGAGGTTGCCGTGAATACCTTCCTGGATTTCCTGCCGGGTCGGGTTCGGCTTTTCCTGGAGGAGGGCGGTGGCCGAGATCAGCATGCCGGGAGTGCAGAATCCGCACTGATACGCGCCGTGATCGAGGAAAGACCGTTGTAGAGGGGTGAGCTGGTGGCCCGCGGCGAGCCCCTCCACGGTCGTGATCGCTGTGTCCTGCGCCTGCACAGCCAGCACCGAGCACGACTTGACACCGAGCCCGTCTATCAGAACCGTACAGGCGCCGCACGAGGCAGTGTCGCATCCGCGTTTGGTGCCCGTCAGGCCCAGCTCGTCTCGCAGTACCTCAACGAGCAGGCGCTTCGGGTTTACGTACACCTCATAGAGCTGCCCATTCACGGTCATCGAAAGTCGTCGCTTCTCCATCACTGACATCCTCCGTATCAGGCTGAGGCGATCGCCTGCTTCCAGGCCTTCGCGACCATCCTCGCCGTCAGAACCTTTACCAAATGCCTGCGGAAGTCTTCGCTGGCGTGGATATCGCCGATCGGTTTTGCCTCCTCTGAGGCCCTCTCGCCAACATGGTTGAGCAACTCCGCACTCAGGGTGTGCCCGAGCAGATCCTTCTCAGCCTGGATGGCACGGCGCGGCGTGGGGGCGACCGCGCCCAGCGCGATCCCGGCCTTCGTGCACCTGCCGATGCCGTCCACCGTGATCGAGGCCGCCACCGAGGCAATACTCAGGTCGTTCTTGATGATCGTGAACTTCTCGTACGCTGCGCCACTCCTGGGCTGCTGCACCGGAACCCGCACCTCCAGCAACAGCTCGTCCTCTTGCAGGGCCGTCTCGAAGTAGTCCAAAAAGAAGGCGTCTGCGCAGATCGTCCGCCCTCCTTTGGTGCTCGCCACTTTGAAGCTGGCATCGAGAGCCATGAGCACGGGCCCCGGATCGCCGGCAGGATCCGCATGCGCCAGGTTACCTCCGATCGTGCCCCAATTGCGCGTCTGGATTGAAGCAACGTTCTGCTCCATCTCGACCAGAACGGGAAAGTGAGCCCGCACGGTCTCGGAGTTCTCGATGGTGCGGTGGGTCGTCGTGGCGCCGATTTTCAATCCATCTTTCTCATCAAAGGTGATCGAGTTGAGCTCGTCCAAGTGTTTGATGTCGATCAGGTAGGCCGGCGTGACCAATCCCTGGCGCATCAGAATCAGCAGCGATTGGCCTCCCCCGATGACCTTGCACTCTCCCTGGTGCTCCGAAAGCAGGGCGAGCGCTTCCTTGAGCGTGTCGGGCTTGAGATAGACGAAGTCTCGGATCATCCTTCTTTCCTTTCCGGGAAGTCCCTGAACGTCAGCCACGTTGGGTTCGAAAGCGGCAGGGGGGGCATCTCAAACCGAAACGCCGTGTCGCTAGGCTGCGCGAGCTTTGCGCCGGTTGCCTCACTATGTTCCAAATATCCGCGGTATTCGCGACAGAAGCAGAGATAATAGTGCCTTCCCAAATACACCGGACATTCACGGCACAGCTTCTTGGAGAAAGGGCACATCATCTTGAGCTTGGACACGGGCGAGCCTCCCCCACGAGTAGTCGTAGCCAATGGTTGAAAGGCTGAAGCGAGTTAAGACCGGAACCATCTCAAAGCGGAGCAATTTCGCTTTCAAGCCAACCGCATCCTATAACAGTCCGTCGAGATATCAAACAGTTAAGATGCTCCGTGGTCTCCGCGGTCTTCGTGGTTCGGTTTTCAAAACAGTCGTGCTATGATGCCGCTCGTGTAAGCGTGATCTTCTTCAAGCAGGCTGCGTACTTTTTAGACTCGCGAGGATCCTGCCGTCTCAGCACCTCGCGCTCCGTTTTCGTCAAGCCGAAAGGAGTTTTTGAAGATGATTGTCGGCGTGATTGGTTCCGGATCCATCGGACCCGACCTCGCGTACGGGTTCATATCCGCTCTCGGCGAGGGCGGGAAGGTCTACCTCGTCGACATCAAGCAGGAAGCGCTTGATGCCGGCGTGAGGCGCATCAAAGGCTACATTACGAAAGGAGTGGCGGCGGGGAAATTAAGCCCGAAGGCCGCCAAGGCCGCTGAAGCTGCACTCATTCCAACCAGGCAGCTCAAAGAGCTCGCCTCATGCGACTACGTGATCGAGGCCGCCACGGAAGACTTGAAGATCAAGCGGATAATCCTGAAGGAGCTCGAGGAGATCGTGCGGCCCGATTGCCTGATCGGCTTTGCAACATCGGGTATTCCGCGGGCCCAGATCGCAGCCGAAGCCAGACGCCCCGAGCGCTGCTTTGTCAACCACCCGTTCTTCCCGGCCTGGCGCACCCTGCCGATCGAGGTTGTGCTCTCTGGTGACCCAGCTTTCGGAGCCCGGATGCTTGAGACGCTGCGGAAGCTCGGGAGAGTACCGATCGTTACGGCCGATGTTCCCTGCTTTGCCGCCGACGACATCTTCTGCAACTACTGCTCAGAAGCGGTGCGGATCGTCGAGGAAGGGCTCGCGTCGCCGGCGCAGGTAGACCAGATCGTCAACGACGCGATCGGCGGCGGCGGGCCGTTCAACGTCATGGATCTGACCCGCGGCAATCTGCTGGTCGCTCATTGCCAGGTGCTGATGAAAGAAGGGGCAACGGGCACCGATTGGTTCGCGCCACCAGCAAAGCTATACAGCCAGGGGCCTACCCCCTGGCACGACCCGAAGAGCCCTGGAAATCCGAGCCATGACGCCGCGCTGGCCGGGAAGGTTCTCGACCGCATCTTAGCGGTTCTGCTCGCGAGGACGTACTTCGTCGTCGACAACGGCATCTGCGATCCCTCCGAACTCAACTGGCTCACGGCGACAGCGCTGGGCTTCCGGAAAGGGCTTCTGGATGTCGCGGAGGATCTTGGCACCGATCGCATCCATGAGCTTTGCTCCCGGTATGCCGCTGCCCACCCAGGCTTCGAGATCCCAAAGAGCATTCTCCAGAGAAAGCTCTGCTCTTTCTACCGTAACATCGCGCTGTCCCAGGACGGTCCGGTTGCCGTAGTGATGGTCAGGCGCCCGGAAGTCAGAAATGCGCTGAATGAGCGCACCCTGGATGAGCTCGAGGCGGTGTTTGCCAGGCTGGCTGCGGATGACGGTGTGAAGGGAGTGGTGCTGACCGGATACGGCGGCGCCCTGGCGGGAGCCGATATCAACGAGCTGGCCTTGTTGAAGACGCCGGAAGAAGCCGAGGCCAAGTCACGCCGGGGACAAGTGGCTTTCGGCAAGATCGCGGCGCTCGACAAGCCAGTAGTCGCGGCCGTAGACGGGCCGGTACTCGGCGGCGGCTGTGAGCTTGCCATGGCCTGCCATGCTCGGGTTGTCGGGAGATCGCTCATGCTGGGCCAGCCGGAAGTGAACCTCGGGATTATTCCCGGCTACGGCGGGACTCAGAGGTTGCCGAGAATCATTGGCCTCGAGCGCGGACTGGACTTGCTGCGAACCGGCCGGTCTATCGGCGCCAGGGAAGCCCGTGAATGGGGGTGGGCTGCGGCCGGTCCCGCAGAGGACATACTCGCGGCTGCCAGAAATCTGGTCTCTCAGCACTTGGCAGGAAAGATCAAGCTGACCCCGGTGAGCCCCGATCCGATCGCCGTGCCCGAAAACTTGCCCCAGGTGGACATCGGCCACCATTCCCTGGCAATTGACGCCATCCTGGCTGCAGTTGTGCGCGAGGGACTCACCAAGCGGTTGCCCGAAGGGCTGAAGGTGGAAGCGGCCGGGTTCGCCCGCTGCAAGCAAACGGTCGATTATGACATTGGCATGAAGAACTTCATCCAGAATGGCCCTCGGGTGCCGGCGGCCTTTCTGCACGAATGATCGGGAGGGAATACATGGGCAAGGACACTTCCATTGTCATCCTCGATGGTGGGCGCCGCACGCCACGGGCGGACATCCTGATCGAGAACAGAAAGCCCGGGCTCTTTTCACGCTTCTCGACGACGCAGCTCGGCGGCATGGCGATCAAAGCCGCGCTCGACCACACACCCGTTGACAGGAGACTGATTGGACACGTGGTGATGGGTATGGCCGACAAGAGCCATCGCGACTCGATCTACGGCGCTCAAGGCATGCGGTGGCGGTCCGGCCTGCCGAACGACGTTCCGGCCCTGACCGTTGCGAGGATTTGCGGCAGCGGCGCCGAGGCGATCGCCGTAGCGTCGGAGATGATCGTGGCGGGGCTGCGGCACGACGAGGCACGGCCATTTATGGTGGTCGGTGGCTCCGAAAGCATGCAGTACCCCTTCACACTTTTCAACTGGCGAGGCCGCAAGGTTGGGGAGGCCGTGCAGAAGTATGGCCCGCTCGACATCAGAGGCCTACCGCCAGGGACGCAGCTACAGGACGGGCTGTTGATGTCCCTGTACGATCCGGCCGCCAAGATGGCCATGGCGAATACGGCCGAAGAGCTCGGCCGACGTTACGGCATCACACGCCGGCAGGCCGACGAGTTCGGCTACCGCTCTCACACAAACGCCAAGAAGGCTCGGGACGCCGGCCGGTTCGACGAGGAGATCGAACCGGTCTGTGTCCAAGAGGATGGCGTCAGCCGGCCGGTCGTTGTGAAGCACGACACGCATGTTTTGGACGACGTCAGCATGGAGAAGATGGCACGTCTCCGGCCGGCATTCGAGCCGGGCGGCATTATTACCGCCGGTAATGCTAGCGCCGTGGTGGACGGCGCCGCTGCCATGGTGCTCGGCAAGGAATCGGATGCCGAAAAACACGGCCTCAAGCCTCTGGCCCGGATCATCGGCATGGGAGTGGCAGCCTGCGACCCGGAGATCATGGGCTGGGGACCCGTGCCGTCGACTGGCAAGGCCCTGGCCCGCGCGGGAATCAAGGGGGGCGATCTCGATCATGTTGAGCTCAACGAAGCCTTCGCCCCTCAAGCGCTGGCATGCATCGCCGACTTCGAAAAAATGGGGGTCGATCCCGAAAAAGTCAACCCGATGGGAAATGCGATCGCTTTGGGACACCCCCTCGGGGCGACAGGAGCGGTCCTCACGCTGACGTGTGTGTACGCCCTGCGTCGAACAAAGAAACGGTACGGTCTCGTAACCATGTGCATCGGCGGCGGTCAGGGAATCGCGCTTGTGCTCGAGTCAATCCATTAAAGATGCCTGGCACCATTGTTCTCCATGAGTCTCGTATCTGAGCCACATGATAGCGAAAAATGAAGTTTTCCAGACCTGACCCCATTCGCGTTCTATTCAAGGATTCCAATAGCGCGAGATGGCTCGCCCTGCATATGCTGACTCTCGCTCGGCTGGATTTATTGACAAGGACAGCCCCGAAAACAATGGACAGGTTCAGAGATCTCGCACCTCATTTCAACAGACTGCGAAGCACATCCAGGGCAACCAGACCCAGGTCGCCCGAGCGCTCCAGGAATGGGCGTACATCGGCCCGGGCCTTCTCCCAGTCCAGACCTTCGATCCGACACAGCAGCTCCGGGCGCCAGTTGGTTGCCGTCATGACCGGCCCCTTCCAGCCTGTCTGCGTCAGGGTAGCGTTCAGCAACTTCAGGTTCGGTGCCGGCCAGTTCCGGTCAGCGAGGTACCAAGCTAAATCATACAGATCCCGACCCTTGGCCCAGGTCCGGCTAAGGATGGCGTGCAGCTTCCCGGCCAGCAGGGACGCCCTGTCGTAATGGCACAAGTGCAACGTTATATGGCGCCGGACCACAGTGGTTTCGATGCCTGCGCCCGCCGGGGGACAGGTATCCACCTCAACTCTGACCGAGAGCGTCTGCGCCTCGTGAGGCGAGAGCCCGAGTTCATGCGGCAGTCCCGGGAATCTTACCCATGCCGAGGCCACCGTCTTCCGGTCGCTTACTTTGACCTCGATCCGATAACCCTCCGCAGCCAAGGCACGCTTCACCTCCTCCAACGCAGGTCTGAATCCTGAATCGCCTCCGGAAGTCATGAGGGAGAAATCCAAGTCCTCAGAGAACCGCGGAATTGCGTACAGGAAGCGCAATGCTGTGCCGCCCAGGAAGGCCCACCGCAGGAACATCCCCCGGTCCTGCAACGATTGGAGGATCCGGGCCTGCAAGTACTCCCGGACGAGCAAGCCCCTGGCAAGCTCACTGTCCAATTGCCCCGCCAGTTGCCGGAGATAGTCCTTCATAATGCCTCGATGTCTTCATCCGCCTGGAGGTGGACAATGATTTGCGCCGCCCTGACCAATTTGGATTTCCCACTCCGCTTGGCCAGCTCCAGCAAAGCCTGCATGCTCATCGCATCCGGATTCTGCAGGCGCAATTCCCGGAAGAAGGCGGGCGAGTCCGCCCCCGCCGTCAAGTACACTAGGTCCAGCAGCGCCTTTTCCGGGCCGGCAACAAAGGCGAACTGCCGAGGCGCTACCTCCAGCCGCTTGTACCCGAACAGCAATCCGTCGCCCAGGTGGTTGAACTGAAAGGCACCTAGCTTGTTACGCACCGCCTCCGGGCGGCGAGGGCCGACGCTTGTCACGACCGGCACGTGCTCGGGGATGACTCCGTGAAAGGCCAGCGCGGATTGCAGACTGACGTACGATCCCCGCTGCAGGGCATTTGCGATCAGGAATGGATGTGGTGGTTCCGCCTTCTGCCAGACCGGCGCCAGTGCATAGAGTCCGCGCCGGAGCTTGAGCAGTCTCCCCGCCTTCACCCAACGCGACAATTGCAGCCGCACCTGCGCCGCCGAAACCTTCCCCGCCAGCAACAACGACGACGAAAACACTGCCTCGTTTCCGACCAACTTGAGCAGTCCCTCCCATTTCATGCATTAAAAATATCACTAATGATATTATATTGCAACACATTGCCGCACGTAGCCGCCCAATGGCTGAGCCTGAATGTGGACACGGCGCTCATCTGCGAGAGGATCCCAGAGTTGCGGTTGGCCGCGTAATCCCACTTCCGCCCCACCTAAGAGTGCGTCCAGCAAGCAGATGCTCCCTTGCCCACGGCACAGCCTGAAAAGAGCCCAAAAAGATCTTGACTTTTCAGCGATTCAGACACTGCATGCCAATCATGCGAATGCCTTTGGAACCTCAAAGACCTCTAAGACCACAAAGATCCGGGGATTAGACAGGAGTGCGATGGATGGTACGTCGGAAACAGGCTTTGGCTGCCACTCCTGGCGTAGGCGTCTGGGGCAAGCGCGCAGAAGAAGCTGTCCTGGAGCCTGGAGCGTACGGTGAGATCCCCAGGTTTCCCT
>Ga0315280_10003000_pt1 | contig 26491 bp, 30 predicted proteins | sample YL17G06_40_MG_FD_203697 | JGI IMG/M metagenome (GOLD analysis project Ga0315280, IMG submission 203697) | Sediment microbial communities from Yellowstone Lake, YNP, Wyoming, USA - YL17G06_40 | ecosystem: Environmental > Aquatic > Freshwater > Lake > Sediment | place: USA: Wyoming | collected...
TTGAACCATCTTCCAAGACAAAATCCACCTTCACGCCGTGCCTTTTCGCGTACTCAATGCACTCAACGGTTTTCCTCAGAACTTCTTCTTTGCTCGTTTTCAGTCTGTGCTGCAGGTTGAGTCCGTTGAAAGGGGTGAATATCGGAATCTCTCGTATACCACATTCCAGGCAAATATCTACGTCGCTTTTGATGATACGCGCTGAAGCCGCAAGGCTTGCCTGTTGGAAGCCCTCGTTGGCAATCTTCTTGACGGTGCTCTTTTCTTCCTCAGAAAGCGCGGGAAAACCAACGGTTATCACGCTCACACCTATCTCGTCCATCATCTTGGCAAGTTTCACTTTTTCAACATATGTCAGAAAAACAGCAGGAGCCTGAACTCCTTCTCTCAAGGTTTCGTCCCAGATGAACACTCTTTCAGGAAGCTTCGGGGGCAAATTCTTTCTCAGATGGTTGTAATTTGCTATTAGCCCCTGAGCCTCAAGCTTCTTGAATATTGTCTTTCTCATCAAACACACGTTCCAACAAGCGAGGCACACTCCTATTCTAACAGTCAATAATATAAGACTTAACACAACCTAGCCGCGCGCGCTAATTGAGTACTCAAATAAGAGACCAGGAAAAGAAGAAAATCTTGGACTAAATAAACGATGAAGTTTGTGAAACTAACTTCGAGCCATAGGACTTTGTAGCATCCGCCTGTTAAGTTTCATTTTTGGACAGTTTGTCTGGAACGAACCGCATGAGCGATTGCAGCGAACGCATTTTCTCTGGGTTTCCGATTCTTGCATCCTCCACTGCTTGCCTGAGAATTCGGATGGACTCATCCATGGCTTTTCTGTCAACTGGAAAGGGAACGCCGTCTTTTCCACCGTATGCGAAAGAGTATTTCACTGGATCCTTCCAGCTTGGCTTCTCACCGTAAATCACCTCTGCAACAAGAGCCAACCCCCTAACTGTGGCTGGTCCAACGCCTCTGAATCCGAGCAATTCTTCATAGTTGCAGGGTTGGAACTCGTAAACCTCGCGCAGAGTATCCCAGTTTATGTTGTGCGGCATCGACAAATTGTTGAATGAATACTCTCTCCAAACGCGGTCCTCTGTCTTCGGCAGCCATTCGCTTAACGACTTCTGAAGTTCTGGCCTTGCAGTTTGGAGCATTCGCATAAGCCTTTTGGGCTCTTCTTTGACAAGATCGACTGAAGCCTTCCTGCAGCCCTCGCTGTCTTCTGCGGTCATGTTCAAGGCAGCGTCACGTTTCACGTCGCCAACTATCGCGTCGTGCGGTTCGACGACAAAGCTTCTAACATTATCGGATAGCCAGTGATAACGTCTCGCCGTCCTGTCTTCGGCGCACATACCCTGTTGCACAACCGCCCACTTCATGTCGCTAGCGATGAAAAACGCGTGATGGTAAAGCTGGTACCCGGCTTGTACGGCCGTGTTGTCAATTTTCGCGCTCATTTTGCTAGCGTGACGCAGAGCCTCAATGTTATCGTCGGAAAAACCGAATTCCTCCCCGATTTCGTCTATTTCCATGGGCGTTTTTCGAGAAGCTCTGCCTTTTCCACCGCACACGGCGATGCCATGATGCTCGGGCGAGATGGCTTGTTTCAGAATTCCCGTTACAACCGTTGTGACGCCTGAAGAATGCCAATCATAACCCAAAACACAGCCCAAAGCTTGGAACCAGAACGGATCGGATACTCGCTTCAAAAACTCATCTGAACCATACTCATCGACGATTATGGTAACTATCTCTTTCGCCATTTTCTGCATTCGCACAATCAGATATCGTGGCGCCCTGCCGTAATGAAGTGGAAGCTTTGCAATCCCTGTCCTCTGCACCGCAACACCGCTCGCAGTACAAGTGCTCAACAAATGGTTTAATCATTTTCCTTTCCTCTTCAGAATGTGACCTTCTCGGTCGATCTCGCCCGTGCGGATCCTTGTTGTCGAGATTGCCACGTGATTCTGTGAGGGAACCATGTCAATCACAATTATTTCAAGGGTATCTATTCCGATTTCTTTTCTTTTTTCGTTGATTTTAAGAGCCACGGGCTCCGTCTCCTCGCTGACGACCAATGCTTCAATAGGATCTTTAGACAGCAGCACGCCGCCATAAGCATCATTTATCGGAATTATTTCCGCTCTCTGCAGTACTCCCTGATCTCTTAGGAAATCTCTAAGCTCTCTCGTGCGTTCCTCGTAAGATGCTGTCTGGTGGGGCTTGTCCATTTTTCTGACAAATTCGTTTGAAGAGACGCCGATCATCACGCGTTCGCCTATTTCAAAGGCTTTTATAAGCAATGCTCTCTGTCCCTTGTGAAGCTCGTCGAAAGTGCCGCCAAGACCGACGGTTCCGAATCTTTTCTGCATCGATTTCACGTTTAACGCGTCTGGACTGTCTATAAGACTATTTTGGTTTGATCCTGTCAATCGTGACATCGAGTATCTTTCTTGCAACTTCTCGCTTCCTGGCCAGCGGCACGTGCACTGTGCTCTTCTCCTTGTCAATTATGAAAACCTCGTTCGTATCGGTTGCGAAGCCAACCCCCTTCTTTCCCACGTCGTTTACGACGATAATATCAGCATTGGCTTTCAGTAGCCTCTTGTACGCGCTCTCAATCAACTTCTTCTTGGGCAGCCTGTATTCGGCGCGGAACGCTACGAGAAAAGTTCGGGGACTTACCTTTTTCACGCTGTCTATGATCTTCGCTGTGGGCTTCAGCTTCAAGTCAAGCGAGCGCAAATCGTGTGACGAAACCTTGTACGAAAACGGTTTCTCAAGCGCCCAATCGGCAGCCGCAGCAACAGCTATAACCAAATCATACTTCTTAGAATTCAGTTCAGAAACGACCGCCTCAAGCATTTGCTGTGTTGACTCAACTCTGAGCAGATGAACTCTTGAGGGAGGAGCTTCTGTTCCTGAACCGTAGACGAGTGTCACCTCTGCTCCGCGGCTCAAGGCTTCCTCTGCTATTGCAACACCCATCTTTCCAGAGCTCTTGTTCGTGACGATGCGAACTGGGTCTATGTGCTCCAAGGTTGCGCCCGCCGTGATCAACACATTCAGCCCCGAGAAATCCTGTCTGATCGTGAGTCTACGGATGACCGCTTCAACGATTTCTTCGGTCTTGGCGATTTTTGCCTTCCCCTCCTCGAATCTTGGACCCGTGAATTCTACTCCTAAAGCTTTGAGTCCTTTGACGTTCTCAGTCAATATAGGATGGTTATACATGGATTCATGCATCGCTGGAACAATGATTATTGGACAGTTTGAGCCGAAAGCCGTGGAGACAACGGATGTGACGGTGGTGTCATCAATCCCGCAGGCGATCTTGCTTATGGTGTTTGCTGTGGCAGGTGCCACCAGAACAAGGTCGACCCTCAAGGAGTGCTCCCCGACCAAGGCCACATGCTCAATTTTGCCAGTCAGCTCTGTAATCACCTCGTTCCCCGTCGCCCATTCCATCAGATAAGGGTGAACGATTTTCCTAGCCATCGGCGACATCACAGCGAACACTTCGGCGCCGTGTCGCATCATAGCACGCGCAATCTCTGGACTCTGAACAGCCGCCACGCTGCCGGTTACGCAGAGAACTATACGCTTTGACCTCAGCTCACTGCCTTGAGTTCCAATAATGTGCTTCGACGGATGCGTTGACGAGACTGATCCCTCCAACCTAACCTCTTAATTCTTTGACTATCTTGCTTAAATCCTGCAGCAACCCCTCAACGTGCCGCTCCTGAACGTGAGGCATTATGACGATTCGAATGTGACGCGGAAAGAGAGAGATCGCCCATTTTCTAAGCCTCAATTCCCCAGCTATCCTCCGAATATCGAACACGTCTGACATCAACCCAACAACGTTCATTGTAGGCTCCATTGCCACGCTTAACCCCTCAATCTTCGAAATATCTTTCGCAAGCTTCATTGTTAGCCTCATGCACTTTCCAACGATTTTTCTGTAGCCTTCTCTTCCAAAGTGCTTCATCACGGTCCAGACAGCGATGGCTGAGGCGCCTGAACGTGTTCCGACAAGTGTGGCTTGTTCGGTTTCTCCGCCCGACAGATAAGCGATGTCCCATGACACCTTCTTTCTGAGGTTTTCATTACGGAACAATAACCCGCCAGCTGGGATTGCAGCTAAACCCATCTTGTGCGGGTCAATTGTGATGGAAAGAACCCCGGGGACAGCAAAGTCAAAATTCTTCACATTATATCCTAGGTCTCTCAAGAACGGAAGCACGAACCCTCCGAAAGCGGCGTCCACGTGGAAGTACAGGTTCTTTTCCAAGGCGACCTCGGAGAGCTCGTCAATCGGATCGACTGCACCTAGCCCAGTTGAGCCGGCTATGCCCACGATCGCTATAGTTCTCCGATTTATTGCTTTTTTGAGGGCTCCCACATCGACTTGGAACTTGTTATTCAACCTTACTTTGATGAGTTTCAAGCCTAGCAGATCTGCGGCTTTGTCGAAGGAGCAGTGGGCTGACGCAGGCACTACCACTTCACAGTTGGTCTTTTTGGCAAGCTTCTTGGCGGTCCATAGCGCGAGAACGTTTGCTTCTGTTCCCCCTGTAACTATGTGCCCTGATGCTTCTGGATTCGATAGAAGAGTGCCGAGCATGCTAATTGTTTCTCTTTCTATTTCCGCCACAGCAGGAAAAAGTCCAGAGTCCCCCAAGTTCTTCTCAAGAAAACGAGCGTAAACTCTTCTGGCTAATGGATGCGGGCTGGTACACATTGAACCGATGATTCTTCCAGAATTGTACGTAAAATCCTGTTGCAGCCTTGACTCAAGGTCTTTCACGAGTGTTTTTTCCGGCAAGCCTTTGGCATTCATTCTTCACGACCGCCATGAAGCCTAATGGTAGGTGTGTTCCTCATCCGGATATTTGCCTGTTGAAACTTCTTCGATGAACTTCGCCACAGCTTCCTTTATAGTCTCATTCAGATTCGCATACGTCTTCACATATTTCGGTTTGAAGACTTCGTCAAAACCAAGTATATCATTTACAACCAAGACCTGCCCGTCACAGTGTTTTCCGGCTCCTATGCCTATCGTGGGAACAGTTACGGATTCGGTTATCGTTTTTGCCAGACTTTCAGGAATGCATTCTAGCACTATGGAAAACGCGCCGAGCCTATCCAGAGCCTGAGCGTCCTGCAAAATATGTGCGGCTTCTTCAGGGTCTTTTCCTTTAACGCGATAGGCTTCTGCTATTTGAGGGAGCATTCCCACGTGCCCCATCACGGGAATTTCGCTACTTATCAAGGCTCTTACGGCATCTGTTTTCTTTCCTTCGATTTTGACTCCGTGCGCTCCTGCATCCAGAAATTGTCTCGCGTTCTTTAGGCAGTCTTGCATGGCATTGCAGCTGTTGATCGGCATGTCTCCGATTATCGGCTTGGATTTGGCTCCCCTTGCCACTGCCTTCGTGTGAAAAATCATGTCTGCCATCGTCACGCTCTTGGTGTCGCCATGACCCTGCACTACCATGCCTGAACTGTCGCCCACAAGAATCAAGTCGACGCCAGTGTGATCCAGTGTCCTAGCCATCTGAAAGTCGTAGGCCGTCAACATTGTGATTTTTTCTCTGCCTTTCTTCTGCTTAATTTTCTCTTGGAAATTCACTTTTTGCCTCCAGAAATTTTATGAAATGGACAAGAGTTTCGTTCACTGGTGTTGAGATATCGTGTCTTGCACCGAGCTCAACTATTTTTCCGTTAAGGAAGTCAATTTCAGTCCTCTTCCCCCTCATTATGTCTTGGCACATCGAAGAGTAATTTGCGTAGCTGACGATCTCTTTGCCGATTCCTTTTTCTAAATTCTTCGGAAAAGTTACGCCTTCAGCGTTTCCGACTTGGACGCATTCTCGGATAATCTGATGCCTAACTTCTGCCAGAGGCTGCGTGGAGATTTCGCGGTTCCTGACGCGAAAGATTGCGCTCAGTGGGTTTATCATGCTGTTGAGGACGACCTTGCTCCATGTTTCGTTGTTGATGTTCTTGGAAACACTTGTCTTGAGACCGGAGTTGTTCATTGTGGCTGCAATTTCCTCCGCCACACCATCGTGTTCGATTGTTGTCTCACCTGTCCAATACTTTATCTCTCCAGCTTTGAAGAACTCTGCCGCTATGTTTGTTATTCCTCTCAAAACCTTGGCTTTGTTGCCGACAGCGCGTTTGACAATCTCTTCGTTTCCAAGGCCGTTCTGCAGAACCAGAACAACTGTGTCTTTCCTGAGAAGCCTGCTTATTCCTTCCACCGCCTTTTCCGCGTCATACGCCTTTGTGGTCAGGAAAATTAGAGTTCCCTGATGTATTTCCCGAATTTGCGTGTCAGCCTGTAAGCGAAAAGTTTCATTTTTGTTACTTGAGACTGACAAGCCCTTTGATTTTATGGCCTCTACGTGTGCCTTGTTTCCAATTAGAATTGCATCATTCTTTTTTGATAGCAGAGCGCCGATGACGCTTCCTATGGCGCCAGCGCCTAGGATGAAGATCTTGTTGAATGTCACGTTGCTCGCCCTCGATCAGTGGCCCCTTCTGCTGCCAACTTTGAGAGGTTTTCTTTGATGAGGAGTATGGATTTGGCAAGGTTTTTCCTGTTGTCAAAGTTTCCCAAAATTTCTTCAAACTTGCCTGCGCCTTGATTTTTCAGCTTCCCAACAGTTTCCAGAAGCTTCGGCGCTGATCTTACGATGTTGTCGACTATCGTGATGGTCGCTTTTGCCGCCGTCCGAGAAAGAGGGTTCAAGTCTATCGCGATTACCTTTTTCCCAATCTTAACAAGAGCTTCCGTCCTATCTCCATCTTCCAATGGCACCATGACCACATCAGCCGCAAGTATCCCCTTCGGGTCAACGCGTCGCCTCTCACTGCTCAACTCTGGAATTTTTGCAGATGCGTTTTTTCCTACCCCAAGAATTCCATGTGCACCTGCTTTTTCAAGCAGCTTCTTTATTGCAAGCTCCCTTGCACGGGATCTGTAGAAGAGGTTGACTTCAATCTTCGATCCTGTAACGTTAGCGAGCTTCACAACTTTTTCAGCAACCAAAGCCGCCGTGTTCCCGTTGACAGAGATAACAGGATTTCTTGCTGTAAGAAACATGGCTGCTGCAGCTTCAATGGCTTCTAGAGCCGGTTTGCTGGTTTTTTCGCCCAGCAAGTAATCGAAAGCTTCTCCACGACCATGCGCAATGAGGCCTGAAACGGCGACGATTCCTTCAAGATAACTGTTGATTAGCTTCTCTCGTGTGTGCAAGGACTTTGCTCTAGGGTGGTCATCGGGGATCTTAGTATTAGTCACTGAAGTCGCGCTCCTTCATGATCTACCTTGCTTACGACTGTTTGACCGCCTGAGCCACATTTGCGGAAGACCCGCAGAATTCGCGTGACGCTATCTTCGTCGGTTATCGTGAACGCGCATTCTCCGAACATCGGCATACTGCACACTACGCCAGCTTCGTCCGCTGCGTCTAAGATGTTTCTGACTCTTTCAGTTATCAGTCCGACGTGTTCGGCGAACTGGCGAGATAGCCTCATGAAGTTGGTGATAGTTGGTGCTTTGACCAATTCGTTCACTAGCTCGCCGCCAAATCTGTTTATCCGCGAGCGGGTTTCCGGGTCGGTCAGGTACTTTCTCGTAGAAAGGGGTCCGAAAACATGGCAGGCAACCATAGCGTTTTCTGGGATTGGAAGGCACTTTATTTCCCCGATTCCAGGCGCTCCTGGCTTGGTCCTGATTTCAAGTCCGCCGAACGTTTCGGCTATGACTGTTCCAAGCCCAGTCTTGCATTCGATTTCAGCGATGTGTGCAATTTGGGCAGACTGTATTTTTGACATGCCTAACCCTAGGGCTTCGTTCAAGGCCAGGGCAAGACTTAACGCTGCAGCTCCACTCGTCCCGAACCCTGCGCCTATTGGGGCTTCTATCTGATGTTCAACTGTGATTTCAAAGTGGAATGCCTCGCTCAACCGCGAAAGAAAAGCGCTGACAACATGCTTTGATAGGTGCGCACAGTCTGCGGCGTGATGGTTGATGTTGACTTTCAAACGGTGCCTGGGACCTTTTTCGACTCTAACTATTGTCTTTGCCCCTAAATTCAATGAAATGCCAGCACCTTTGGAGCCTGCGCTTAAAATGTCTGCTGTTTCATCAAATATCTGGAAGATCCCCGTGATGTGACAGGGTGCATACGCCGCAGCTTCTTCCATATTCGACGCCTAGAGGTTAAGTTTAATGAAATGGCTTCAAATAAAAATTCTGTATGGACTGTATAAACATGTTTAGATTTCCCATGCTTTTCACTGAACTATACTAAAACGGTGTTACTGCCTTTTTCGGAATAGCCTAGCGCGCGCGTTTGCTGTCCGTTGCCGATTTCCCACTGCGCTGCACACAAAATTGGGATTATGGGCAGTGTTCTCCGTAGTGCTGAGCCAGTATGACGAGGTCTGAGAGACCGACAGCGCTGTTGCCGTCTATGTCTGCGTTTGCGTTCCAGTTTGAATCAGGTCGCTTGGAGCCGTATGCCCTTGCAAGTACGACTAGGTCTGCAAGCTCAACTGCGAAGTCGCCGTCAATGTCGCCTGGAACTGTCCTCAGCACAAGAGCCGTTTGCGCGCTAACCGAGTGGATACTCACGCCATCCTCTCTCCCATAGATCCTCTGTACCCTCCTCAAACATGAGAAGTGAATTTTCAGAGAAGGCATCCTCGCTGTCCAACGTCTTTTTGAAATACAGGATTTCAGTCAATATTATACCCCCTTGTTCTTCGATTAGATCCCTAAAAGCTTCAAATTGTACGTCTGTAGCTGTCCAAACTGCCTCGTGATATGGAATCGTCAAAAGTTTCACTCCATTGATTCTCGAGTACTTCAATACGTTACCGCACTTCCATTTGTCTTCATGTTCTCTGCACAGAAGTCTCAGGAATATGAGCATGCGTTCAAGAGGAAGAGTTCTACAGGTTTTTTTGAGGAATACAACATCCACTATCCAGGCGACTACATCTTTTCTTCCGCAGACACAGCAACTTGCGTTCTTTCCTCTCACCTTTCTAACAAGGGCATGGACTCTCTCTCGCGCCAAGTCATTCACAGGATCTTGTACAATAATCCTGCTGATATACAATGCAACGCGTTTACGCTCCTCTTCTGGGTTTATCCATTCGTCTCCATGTTTCACTAAGCCTTTCCGCTGCTGAACCATCCCAAATATGCTTTCATTATAGAATTGAACAAAAGGCCCAATTGTGGGACTAGATATGAAAAGCTGTCCGGTCTCTATTATTATGGAACTAGCTCCTTTGTCCACAACAGTTTTTCTCTCGATTTCTTCGTTTGTGAGAGGTTCAATATCGTTGAGGTCTCCTAGGCTTACAGAAAAAACGGCCTCAAAAGACCTGCGCACGATTCCCCTTCTCGCCACGAAAATCAGTCGCCTATTAGTGAGAACCAACACGCCCTCATTAACGCCCTGCCTAACCGGTCTGAAAAAGTCAACAATCGCCTCTCCCTCACAAGTCAATGATGATGATCTCAGCCTAGACAACAAATGCTCAGGCATATAATTCACCAATCACAATTTTGTGCCAGGAGCTTTGAGACTCTCTCTCCTTTGCCGCGACTGACCCTTTTACAATCACAGCTTCATGAATGAACTCGTAACGGAGTTTGCGTTGGTTACAGTTGGCATGTACGCAGCCGATCTATTTGTTCTTGCAGTCTGATTTCTTCCCCGTTTAAATGACGGTGAAAAGACGTGGTGACGATCATAGACATGTCATCGGCGTTGGAAACGCCTAGTTGTTTAAAATACCTGGCTAACCGTGACTCACCCCACAAACCCCAAGCATTCCTAAGCCATGCATCCCACCCAAGAATTATCCATCCGCACCTTTCCTTGCGATTCTTGAACTCCTCCAGAAATCCCTCTGGTAATATTTTCTTCAGTTCTACAAAGCACCCCTCAAGATTTCCTGGGCAGACTCGTTCACCACCTTCCCCAACGGCGTTTTTCATTTTTCAACCCCCATGTGTCTATTTCTGTGAGTGCTCCTGTTCCTCCAGCTCTTTGAGTCTTCTGCGACAACAGGAGAAATCTTCCTGAAGGTCTGATCTCACGCCACTCAGTTGTTTCAATATCGACTCAACTTCATCAAGTATTCTCTCGTCAAGAAGTAGTTCATCTAGTCCGTGCAACTCTTCACGCATGTGTATCACCGCTTTCAGGAGATCGCTTATTCCTAATTAGCCGATTGCACACTTCTCAGTGAACTCGTGTAACAATTGACTTTCAAAATTCACGTTGAAACGTCGACCGCCAGTCAATCTTAATGATTTCTGAGATTGGATTCTATGTGGATAGTGCTATTGTGTTGTAAATAGTCTTATAGCAGAACCTCTAGCTCGCGCTTCTAACGAAAAAGGATAAGAACAAAGCAAGAGACTATCTTCCTGCTCATAAGCTGTTCTCCCCTCTCCAAAACTGACAGAGTCCATGATTGAACCTAAAGTTTATGCGACCAGTGTTATGGGCAGTGTTGTCTGTAATGCTGAGCCAGTATGACGAGGTCTGACAACCCTACAGCGTCGTTGCTGTCTATGTCCGCGTTTGGGTTCCACTTTGCGTCGCCGGGTTTAGAGCCATAGGCATTTGCCAGCAGAACCAAGTCTGAGAGGCTGACTTTGAAGTCTCCGTTGATGTCTCCTGAAATCGTGACATGCACGACTCCCGTCAATGTGAAGTTGTTGTTTGCCGTGTAGGTTTCGCCTGGAACGGGCCAGGCATAAGCGCTTACGGTGTAGTTGCCGTAGGAAAAGTCCGTTGTGTTCCACAGGAAAGTGATGGTTGTAGATTCACTGATTGCCAGTGTTATTTGGGTCTGATTAATTACAGCCGTGTTGGCGCAGACTGTGACGTTGAATGTTTCTGGGAAGTCTCCTAGATTTTGTATGGTTGCGCTTACGAGGACGGCGTGTCCTCTTACCAACACTGTCTCGGCTGACACGATACTGCTTACGGCTACGTCTGCACTCGGTACCTTCCTGAACGTCAACAGAAAGTCCCCCTTTATGGGACGAAACAGATCGGATATCACAGTTGCGCTTGCTTGGAACGTGTTGCCGATTCTGGATATGATGCAGTTTTGTGGTTCCCAAATCCATTGTTGCGTTTCAGGGTCGAGTACTATTTGGTAAGCATAGACTTCCAAGATTTGATTTTCTCCGATAGATTCCATGTTTATGTCTGCAGTCAGGTAAGCAGTAGCTTGCTTCGAGTAAAGCCCCGTCAAGTGCTTCCACGTCCCCATCGCATAGAAATACGTAAAGTTCCGGCCAATCATGGGCACGGCATGTTCGTAGTCAACTTCAACGGTAAATTCACTCGGGGCAGGGTCGACTGTCCAGTCTATCACAGGCAAATCACCGAGAACTGTCGAGTAATTCGCTTCTGAGTACTTCCAGACAGCCACGTTTCCATCAATCCCCACCGTTACATTGGCTGAGTCTTGGGGCAGAGGGTAGGACATTGAAACATTCGGGTAGCCATGGTTGTAGAACGGATAGGTTCCATTGACCTTTACCGTCGCGCCATTATCAGCGACTGTGATGTTGGCGTAAATATATTCATACGGCATAGCAATCATCGGATACGGAACAGGGTTTGCCTGAGCCGTCTGCATTGACGGAACGACCGCCAAGGCAAGCGTTAGAAATAGTGAGATTTCGGCCAGCTTTTTCATCTACAACCTCCCTCTCTCCATTTCTTATTCTAGTAGTCACAAATTAATAAAACTGCCGAAACAATGCTTCATGCAAGCCCTCAGTTATACCTATTCAGACAAACGCACTAACACTTCCGGCTTTGCATATGGCAACTACAATATAAGCGCCTCCGCCGAGCCTGTTCTAGGTGAAACAGACACGGCAGACAACAACTTCACGGCGGGCATGGTTCAAGTCACGATTCCAGGCGACATCAATGGTGACGGAACAGTGAGCCTTGCAGACCTAGTAATCCTTGCCACTGCATATAACTCTCGACCAGGCGATTCAAAGTGGAACCCAAACGCGGACATTAATAACAACGGCAAAGCAGGCCTCACAGACCTCGTGATAATGGCAAAAACGTATCAGATTTACTAATCAGAAGAGGTACACCTTTCAGTGAAGAAACACCCAAGAGTGACCATGCGCCTGTTCTACGCTAACATGTTCTCTTAGCACAAGCCTACGGCTCCGAACCAGGCAACTCAAAATGGAACCCGAATGCGGACATAGACGGCAACAACATCGTCGGTCTATCAGACCTTGTTACACTGGCTCAGCACTATGGACAACACTACCCATAGAATGCGCAAACAACACATGCAAGGGTACGCCTGAACAGAAGATAAGGGGCTTGGCCAAGTGTTCAGTCTGCCCTGAGAAATGGAACTCGATACTGTTGGACTGAGTGTTCGCGCAATATCTGGACGAAGAGAAAACCTTAGACTTTTTTCATTGGAAAAGTAGACCCTTTTCGCTCACACTTGCCGAGTCTTGCAGCGCGCTGAGAGGATATTTCGATGTCGGAATCTTGCTTTTAAGTTGAAAAACGAAACATACAAAGGGGTGCCAAGATGCTCAGCAGAGACACTGGAGAGAAAACCATTGTTATCGTTTCAGCCATTGCAATCATTGCTATTTTCATACTGGAAATCCTGAGCAAACTGATACACTAGCGCGTGCCAGCCAGGGCACTCCTCCTCTCCTTTCCTCCCATTTTTAGCGCCTGGCACGCGCTAAAACGGAATTAGCGCCGACCATAATGGAATAGAACCGATTTCATTTTCATGCGCTCCATGATTCCAGATACCATTAACCAAAGTAACATAGTGTAGCAAAACTAACCCATGCGCTGTCCATGCCTGGGTGTAATCATTCGGATTGTTCAGGGGTTCATTATGAGTCCATTAATTGACCTTTCAATGATGTTGAATCGTTCAGCTTACTCTTCTTTTTCTATCTGTGTGTGGGGACGCGAAGACGGCATTGAATGAATGAATAATTTTTTAAGAGAAAAAATGGTTTTCGTTCCAAAGCGACAGCGTCGCCTTTGTTGCCAGGGTAACGTTCTTCCAAGGAGCGCGGCTGCCTTTTCAGAACAGTTAAGACATTCACGAACAGAAAAAGGTTTTATGGATAATGTTGTCCATAGCGCGTGGCTACCGTGACCAGATCCGTTAGGCTTACTCGTCCGTTTCCGTCGAGGTCGGCGTTCGCTCCCCAGTTTGTGCATCCTGGAGTGGAGCCGTAGGCGCATGTCATGAGGACGAGGTCTTTCAGGTCAACCGTGCCATCGCCATTTATATCACCCAAAATGTGGGCAGGCCAAGGCTTCATAAGCGGATAATGATCGATGTTGCTTGCATCGATTACGTACGAGGTGTCTCCGATTCCGTCGCTGCCCGTCCAGTTTTGATAAGGTCCATTGAACGAGTCTGTGCCGTTATAGTCGCTCCAATAGTTTCCGCCAGAAGGATACCCATTGTCCCAAATATTGATGTGCGAACCTGATAAGCTGACCCATTGTCCGTTGTTAATGAAGTTGTTATGATATAAACTGTTATTGTTGCAGGGGTCACCCGCTATTGAGATGCCAACTCCGTTGCTTCTTATTGTATTACGAGTAATGTTGTTCTCGGAAGAGAATTCTAAATCGATCCCCCATCCTAAAATGAACGTATTATCTGACACGATATTGTCTCTAATAGTATTGTAGTTACATGATTCGGTTAGGGCTATGCCAGCCATGCTTTCTGACGCTTCGTTGTCGTTGATGATATTCGCGTTGCAATGAGAGTTCAACCAGATGCCAACAATGTTGTCAACCGCAACGTTACCATTGATTGTGTTACCACTAGATTCCTCTAGATCAATGCCCACGCCGTTATGCGAGACGTATATATTTGTTACAGCGGAGTTATTTGTATATGCAAATAACAAACCTTGAAAGTTGTTCGTGAGGTTTAGGTTTTTAACGTCAATTCTCGTACAATTTACGGCAGCCACATATCCTGCATCAGCGGGGATCATCTCGTCGTGTTTGTTCACACAATAGTAGATAGGCCTTCCGTCTATCGTATTTGAAGTATCTATATCTTGAATGTAGTCCGAAACGTCTATTCCTTCAACCTCAAAGTTACAAGTGTTATCATTCATACGATTATTTCTTAGGATGTTTTTGCCCGAATAGTATGACCATATTCCGTCTTGGGAGTTATTTGAGACAACGTTGCCAATAATTGTGTTATTACTTGAACCCTCCAGTAGTATGCCGTTAGCTCCATTGTTATCCGTTATAGTGTTTCTGACGTTGTTATTGGAAGAATACAAACAGATGCCACCATCGAACACGTCATACCCACTGTTTCGTACAGTGAACCCACCGATACTCACGTTATCCTCTATGGCTGCCACGACAACACCGATCCCGTCTCCATCAATAACAGTGGTAGTAACGTTTTCTCCAATAACCTCTAAAGGCTTGTCTACAACCACATGCTCATGGTAAGTTCCTGACGCAACCTGAATAGTGTACCCTGCGCTTGCTTCATTCATGGCCTTCTGGATTGCCGGAAAATCGCTAGGAACCATGATTCTTGAGTATCTGACTATGACGTATTTAGACAGAAAGTTGTTTTCTGTCAATGTTTCGCCTTCTACGGACGCTACATATAATGTGAGGTTATATTTTCCTTCAGCCGTCGGACTCCATATACAACTGACCGTAGTTGACGCACCGCTCGCCAAATAGTCAACAATCTCAGAGTCAGCGACACTGCCATTAACTAATAGCTGCACTGTCATGTTGCTTTCTTTGTTGGGCCCAAAGTTCAACAGAGTGCTGTTGATCGTTGCCGTATCAAAGGGTTTTAAGACACTAGGGGGCTTCCAGTATAGAAGGGCGACGTCATGTTCAGGTAGGGCCTGCTCCACAGCACTTCTTGCGTTGACCCTTCCATATCCGTAGTGTTCATCAAATCCGGGGTTCCCCAAGTCATCGGCCGTATATCGCAGCCGGGCTCTCACTTGATCTCTTGTCATATTCGGGAACTGGCTCCAGATGAGGGTAGCTACACCAGCAACGAGTGGACAAGCCATAGAAGTGCCGCTCATATAACTGTAATTCATGGGAAAACCATAAGCATTCATCGTCACATGATATGTCGGCATCGTTGAGTAAATGTCCACTCCTGGAGCTGCAACCTCAACCCAATCCCCGAAATTTGTGAACGAAGCTGGATTGTCACTATCGTTTGTCGCTGTCACAGCCACCACCTCTTCATAAGCGGCAGGGTAGTGTTTACACTCAGTGACATCATTTCCAACCGCAGCAATCACCAGCACACCGTGGTCATAAGCATACTCAACGGCTTCATGAATCAATGTGCTCTCTCCGTAACCTCCCCAACTAAGGCTTAGAATGTTAGCCCCCTGATCTACCGCGTGAACTATTGCGTTGGCGAGGTTATCTTCTGACCCAAACCCGAGTTGGTCCAATGCCTTCTCAGCCATGATGCGGACTTGGGCTAAACCTGCCACACCAATGCTATTATTGAGCACCGCAGCGATAATACCAGCACAGTGAGTCCCATGTCCATAATCATCCATCGGATCCGTATCATTGTTCACCCAATCGTATCCCAGCGGAACATAGTTAGCAACTAAATCTGGATGATGCCAGTCGATCCCTGTATCAATGACCGCCACAAGAACAGAAGCATTGCCCCTCGTGGTGTTCCAAGCGTAATCCGCCTTTATCTTCTGTGGTCCCCACTGCATGCTCCAATATGGATCGTTCGGGACAAAATCAGCCTTGAATCTCATATTAGGTTCGATATACCTTGACAATCCTGCGACCTCGACCTTTGATGCAAAACTGGACCTAGCTACAAGAGGTATGTCGGCGACCGCAGCGGCAATCGTACGATTCATTGAAACGGTGTTAACGACCTTCCCACAGCAACTCATAATGACATCCACAAGTTCGGCGTAGCTGTTTTGCCGCATATCACTTATCCCAATCACGAGCTCAGCAGAGTTATCGCCCGTAAACGCAGAATCACCCCAATTTACTTCAGTGTCGAAGCCCCATTTAGAGCCAACTTCAAGGGGTAGTTGAAAACCATCCATCAATCGGGTATTCAATCCATTTTTAAGAAAAGACTTCATCGTCGGGGTGGACCGCCATTCTATTGGAAACCGGGAAATATTGTCGTTCACATACAATATGCCAGACTCTGCTTCAACCAGTTGAATATCATATGCAAATGTTAACATGCCTATTAACAGCAATAATAGCAATATTCTAGAAAATATCCTAGTTGACATTCTTCCTTTCTCCTTTCTGCAGTCAGAAGTGGATGATTCAATCGGTTAAAACTTGTGGAACGCTCTTCTATTGGCGTTGAAGTTGAAGCGGCGAGTACTAATGCGCACTTTTGCGTCTTGTCCTTTTGCTGGTTGGAGGAAGGCTCCTTCTGTGCTGCCTAACCGCTTGTCTTAGTCATCCCATGGTTTCCCTTCAGACGTCTACACTCGGCGCAGTAGCCCATCCTTCTTATGCTTTCGTTGTGGCAGTGGATCTGAGCGTGAACCGTGACCCCTGACCGGTCTAGGTTCTTAGCAATCTTTCCCATACTAAGGCCTTCAAAGTAGCTCTCGATGATGTCTAGGTGTTCCTGGTCGCCCACGGTCTTGCAGGCTCCTCGGCTTTGTCCGTGGTCAACCTCGTCCCCCGCTCAACTTTGAGTCGCTAGGGGGACCGGTCTAATGAGACATAATAATCTTATGTTCTTACAAGCAATCTAGGCTCATAGAACCCAGTTCAAAGCATATGCTTTTCTGAATGTTTCATTAATAGGGGATATAGAGCGCGGCGCGTAATTACCCGCTGTTCTATTTCTTGCAGATCAGCCAGCTAGCTAGCCAAGTTATTATTTCATTCAGTCCAAATCTATGCGTTACTGGATCTCAACAGAAGAACAAACTAAAAAGAGAGGGGATTGCGCGGGAGACAAAACTGGAGATGCTGTGTTTGTATAAACATGTCTAGGTTCTGCATTGTTTTATCGGCATCACACTTTTTTTGTTTTTTTCCTTCGGAAGGTCCTGCGCACTTGATCCTTTTTTTACATTAACTTCGTTAAGTCTCTCAACATGAGGGTCCAAAACAAATGAGGATTCTGTCTTATCGAGAGCTTGAGCCCAAAGGCGCGTTGCTTCCCTTGAAGGCGCAAGCTTTCGGTTGTCCTTTAACCTGTCAGAGTTTGAGAAAACTGAAAATGGATTTTCGATTAAGAGATGGTTAGCACGTTGTGTTGAGGGCTGGACACAGGTTTGTTTGTCAAGGTTTTTTCTGACAAATTGTTGGATAATTCGAATCATTATGGAAAAGTGTTCCTTAACCTTTTTAAAGGTCTAATTGCCCTTAGTTAATGGGGGAGGAGAAGATGGCAGATATTCCGGTTCCTCTCATAAACTACATCCATCTCATAAAGGAGCGTAAGTCGCCGTACTACGAGATTGTTGAGCACGTTATGAAAGAGATGGAAATGCGTTACACTACGAGCGGGCAAGGTTCAGAAAGGGTATACACAATTAATCCCAGAATGCTGCAGGAAGAGATTGAGAAGAAAATAAGAGATGAACGACTGACAACAGTGAACGTTTGCCGCACTATTTTAGCTCTGTTGTATGGAGCCCAGCTTAACGAGGAAAAGGATTTCTTCGTGACGACAACAAGTAGCGGACGGAGAAACTATCACATTAAAGTGAGTGACCGCACTCTGAACTCAATGTCCAGACTGTTGTAATCGATTCTCTGTTCAACGAATATTCGCTGGGCCACGCTGGCTCTCGTCGCCTTGATGAAGAACCATTATCCTAGATTTGAATTTGTCAGTTAGGAAGCCTGTTGTGCCCGGCATAATGGCTTTCTCATCAAAGGCAGCGCTTGGGTGCGATTCAATTTGTTCCTTCGAATGTTCAGAAATTTAAATAGCGGCTAATTCACTAACAAGTTAGAATTGGTAAGGGTCTTGTATGTCTGAAAAGTATGCGTGCCGCCATCTCTTCACGCTGTTGAGGCTGGCTGAGATGGGGGCGCACCGTAGGACAGCGAGGATCTCTACAGAATATTTGGCTAGAAGGTTGGGCGCTTCTCAGCAAACAGCTTCACGTTACCTGATTGAACTGGAAGGCAAAGGCTGGATTGAGAGGACCATAACGCCTGAGGGCTCTCTCATAAGAATTACAAGCGCCGGCATGAAGCAGCTAAACAAGCTCCATTCAACCTTAAGCGTCCTGATGGAAGCAGCCTATCCGCCTTCGATAACCCTGGAGGGCACGGTTTTCACGGGGTTGGGGGAAGGCGCCTACTACATATCGAAGGAGAGTTACAGAAAACAATTCATCGAGAAACTGGGCTTCGATCCGTACCCGGGCACGCTCAACTTGAAACTCGGCAACGACTACGATGTTAAGGCCAGAAGCGAGCTGGAAGCGTACCCCGACGTGGAAATCGAGGGCTTCCAGGATGAAGACCGCACTTTCGGTTCAGTAAAATGCTACCCTGTGATAATAGAGAACGAAGTGAAAGGGGCTCTCATCCTGGCCTTGAGAAGTCACTACGACGCTTCCGTGCTAGAGATCATCGCTCCAGTCCCTCTGAGGAAGCATCTCAAGCTCAAGGAAGGACAAAAAGTGAAAGTCGAGGTCTTGACACTGCCCTAAGCTTCATCATTCCCAATGAGAACAGGCGATGTTATTCAGCATTTTGGTTCAATAGCCCGCCTTACCCCACGAATCAGGATAGTTATATCCGTACGTTACCTTGCCTTTGGATCGGCGGGAAGACGCAAGTGCATATCCTATCAGTAGCCCTGCACCTAGGCCACCGAGGTGAGCCAGCCAGTTTACGTTAGGTCCTAGGTTGATAATGAACAAGAAGAAAACGTATATCAGCGCGCTCATTATGGACTGTCCTATAGAGCGTCTGGCGTATATCATGGTCGCTCCTAGGATTCCGAAGATGGCGCCTGAGGCTCCGATTGAGGCGATGTCGGGCGGCCCGAGGACCAGTGTTAGAAAGCCTCCGGACAACCCGCTCAGAAAGTAGATGAACAGGTATTCTTTAATGTCAAACATGTCTTCTGCTCTCAACCCGAAGATTAGCAGGAAAAGCATGTTGCCGAATATGTGCACAATGTTCGCGTGGACAAACATGGCTGTGAAGAGCCTCCAGGCCTCACCATTCCACACGTTGGCGTTGATTTGTCCGAACGCGTTGGCCACGTCTTGGCTTGTATTCAAGTCTCCGCTGAGGATCGATGTGATTGCGTAGACACCTACATTTGCCGCGATGAGCACGAAAGTGGGCATGAACTCTTTGGAGCCCTTAGACAACAAGTCTCAACTTCCGTAGTCTTCGATGATTCTCTGTTTAATCTTGGAAGAGCTGTCCAACTCGTCTGAACTGAACTTTCCAATCCGCACGACCTTGATCCGCAACCCGTGCTGCTTAACGTAATCCCTGACGGTTCTTTCCATTCCTTCTTGGTCGTACCCAAAAGCAACTACATCAGGACAGATTTTTTCAACAACCCTCGGGACATCGAACTTCTCATATCCTAAAATCGCTTCGTCAACCACCCTCAACGAGGCAACAAGCGCACACCGCTGGTTCTCAGGCATAATGGGCTTTTCTCCCTTCCTGCTATTGACCGTGCTGTCCCGCGCGATTATCACCACTAGTTCGGCGTTTGGACCGCCGGCCTTCTTTGCTTCTTCCAAGAAACGCACGTGCCCGAGATGCAGCAGATCGAACACGCCTGAAGCAAGCACTACTTTTCGCTTCGCTTTCCTTCCTCTTTTCTCGTCGGCCACTCAAACCTCACGGCTCCCAACAGTCTCAGGGCGTCAAGCAACCCCTCGCAGTAGGTGATCGAAGTAAGACTCACCTCGAATTTCTTCTTTTCCCTGTAATATCTGGCATCTTCTAGGTAGGCTTTGGCGAAGTCCATAACGTTGCAAACACGGAAGGAATCAAGCGTTATCGGAGTTTCTGCAACTTCTATGTGGCTGAACATGTGCTCCGCAGAGCTGATGTACTTCGAGGCAAGCTCCTTCAGGCTCATTTCGAACCCGCCCTCAACCTTTCGGGTGCTCCTGCCAGGACAGTCAAAGCCTCCGCCTCCATGAAGTGAAGGTCCCCCGGAAGAATCAGACTGTACGGTGGCTTCCCGAAATCGTAGTCCAGTATATCTCTTAGGAACCCTGCTTTCACCGTTGGGTCGTCGCTGCCCGCCCGCGCAACGCCAACAGCAAGAGTTTCTCCAGTGATTATCATCTTCCTGTGTTTCTCTTCCACTCGGAAAAGCTCCGCCAGAGCATCGTGAATGTTGAGGAATCTGTTATTTTCCGCCTTGGTGTCGAGCAGGCAGAGCGTGTGAAGCCCAAGTTTCCTGTTCTGTGAAATAACCGAATAAGGAGTTTCAGAGGGAGTCTCATCCGGGAAAGGTATAGTCACACTTTTCCCGAACTTGTAATTGTGCAGACCAGACAGTCCGATGACAGCGGAAACCACGCTCGCTCCATGGACTATACGCGTCTTTATCCCCCGTTTTTCAGCCTCAATTCTTAGCGAAATGTGGGTTGTAGCGATGAATGGGTCACCAGGAACAAGCAATACAACCTTATGGTTTCCCGCAGGTGTTAGAATAGTCTGTCCATTGCCTTCCTCGAGCTCCGTTCTTGACACCAAGTTGATCATCTTGCTCGAATTCTCCTGAAGCCTTTCCAACGAAAAACCTGGCAACAGACTCGTGTAGAGCTCCACGAAAACTGTGTCTGCACTGCTGATCTCATCCAAACCGCGTAGGCTGATTCCCTTATCATCGTGGAGGCCAAGTCCAACGAACACTATTTCACCCACAGCCCTTAACCTCTTTACATGCGAGAATAAGGGTTGAAACTTAAAACTCTTGGTATCAATTTTTCGTTATTAGTTTCAACCATTCTACTTTCGCTTCCTAAACAGCATAATGCTCTCCGGAGTAGTGCAGACATACTCAAACCCAGACTCCAGAAGTTGCTTTGCCTCTCCCGTTGTTTTGGCTGTGGCTGAATGGTAATCGTTTGTTTCCCATTCCACTAACTGAGTATAGATTAAGGTGTTAGCGATGTTTCGATGGCCTAGAAGCTGCATGACGTGCAGGATGTCTTTGGTCTTGTGGTATTCCATGGTTGCTTTCCAATGGCGAAAGGTGTGAAAGGTGATCTGTAGTAGCCTTTCATTCTGGAGTTTCCTAGCCAGCATTTTTCTATGTTTCCAATATCCCTGTTCAAGGCAGGCCAAACGGGTTGTTCCAAACAGCCTCTTTCCTTCTTTAGGTAGGCTGTTTATCATTCCCACCAGTTTGCTGCTTAACTTGAACATTCTTGGCTTTCCATTCTTTTCCGTGTCGTTCAGGGTCAACAGGTTATGTTCCGAGTCTAGGGCGATCCATTCCAAGCGTAGAGCCTCGCCTATCCTCATCCCGGTCTCCTTCAACAGCAATAACACGGTTGAAGTCTTTTTCCCGCTTGAGCTGATCAGCGCGTCCAATTCGGTTTCTAACGGAATGAAGGGCAATTTACGGTTGATTCGGTATTTTGGGGGTTTCCAAGGTATAGCGTATGTTTCTGCAAACTTTTGGTAGGACGCAACAGCCAAAGCCTTTGAAGAGTTGCTCCACGTTTCTTGAGTGGCAATAACGTTTTTGATTGACTCAGGATTGTTCAGGTCCGCTCCTTTCCTCATTAACTGCCAAAGCAAGCTAGTGTAGTTTTTGATGGTTCTTTCGCCTACTCCGTCCTTTTTCAGATTCCACGCAAACTCTATGATTCTGCCTTTGTCCTGCTGCTGTGGTTTCTCTCCCGCAACACTTAGGTTCTGTGTTGCAGACAACTTTTTCGCTCCTTTCTGTGGCGCATAGTTGCCATTACTGGAATAGAAAGGCAAAGCATTTAAGCCTTTTGCTACACTAGAAAGGTTATGAGAACATACATCTTCACTGAGAAGGAGCGAAAGGCTATCAGAGGATTCTTGAACGGAACGACTCCCAGAGACAACCCTATTCTTATGACAGTTCTGTCTCGAATCAAGAGCTTTCAAGACTTGGCTGCTGACGTGGACCTTTATGTCATTTTGAGAACTGAAGCGGTAGCCACAAGAACGACACAGCCATCTTTGAACCGGACCGCCTGAAGTGTAGCGCATGCCGTCTCGGTAGAGTTTGCAGGAACCGCATTGAGGACAGGCTGTTTTCAAGCCTTGTCCTCCCTAGAAGTGTTAAGCGTTCTATACTTGGTTAGAACACTTAACCCATTGTCCGTAATGTAGTAACGTTTAGCGGAACGGTCTGATGAATATGTGAGGGCTACAAGGTCAAGTCTCTCTAGTTTCTTCACTGTCCGGGTGTATGAAGCATAAAGAGTCTGGGCCAGGAAGTATGAATCCCAGTAGTCGTCATAATCGCCACACTGTCGACCATGCCAACCTTGCCTTCCTTTAGGATAATACTTGCCAGAAATCGTTTCCGTCAAACTTATGAAATGCCTGAAATCAGGGTTATAGCCAGGAACAACAAACTTGCTGTCTATGCCTCCATAGGCGTTGTCAGGTTGCATGGCCTTCGATTTTTCGCTGATGTCAGTTTCCAATATGAGAATTAGGTCCTTTACGGTAGCGGAAACATCTGTCATGTATTCTTGCGTAGCTTCTTCATCAGTAGCTCCTAATGGGGGTGTATCTCCCAACTGCATAAGAAATGGTGCAGCTTTTTCCCTATACTCAATCAGTCTCTGTTTTGCTTCTGCTACGCTGCTGTTAAGTTTCCAACGTGCCAATACTTCAAGTATCAGCTTCATTCTTTCGCTAAGTCTCATAATGTGACTGGGACCTTGGCGCACTGGTCTGACGATTTCAGCAGAATCGCATTGAGGGCAGCTTTCAGCCATGTCAAGCTTCTCCTGCAACCGAAATAACGATTAGAACGAAACCAAAAACCGCTCGCAACAGACGCCCTAACTGGAACAAGCGCCTAGATTCTCGGCTGCTCCAATAAAACACGTTAGAAACGCCTTCAAACGCGTAGAACAAGCCGAAAAGACAAAGCAGAACCTTCAGGGGAAGGATCATTTCTTGCAAAGCCTCCGTTGTTCTGCCGCGTCCTCTAACATATCCACTAAAACCAGGATGAGTCGAGCGAGGATTCGGTCCCCAGAGTTATTGTCATAGATACATTGTTGACAGTCACGATTGTGGACTCGTGAGAAGCAAATATTGTCGACAATGAGGATTCGACGCATTTGCAAAGCACAGAAAAAGTCCTTGTCTATTCTAGGCGGAGTGTCGAACTCTTGCATGCGGTCTTCAATCATGGCAGGCGAGAACTCCTGCAGATAACCGTCTTCAGTCATGGAGCAGCCCCCCGAAATTTCTGTTTTCTCTTTTCTTAAGCCACACAACAAGTTTCAGGACCACGTAGGCGGCAACCAAAGAGCTGAAGATAGCTAGTAACGCAAACCCATTATGACCCGTCCAGATGAGTGCCTCTTGGATTTGCCTAGGCAAGGTGTCCATGGCTTTGGGAGGAATAAAATTGAAGATGGAAAAAACTATGAAAGCAACGCTTGCGATTCCTATAATACAAAAGTAGGTTCGACATTTGTCGAACCTGACCCTACCGAAAATATTTTTCAAATGCTGCAGAAGAGCCATTATGCATGCCTCCCAGTGGTGCCTTCATAGTTTTTTCTCGTCTCTTGTTCGGATCTTATGAGCTCACCGAGTCTAGCTTCAACTGTGAGGTATCTTACAGCCGTCTCCTGAGCCACTTTTGTTGCTAAAGCCAATAGTTTTGCTGCGTCGCGTATGGTAGTTATTTGAGGTAAAATTCGTTCAATCTCGTTGAGTACTGTGACTAAATTATCCTCTTCAGTCATGGCTTACGCCCCCTTGTCCTAAGGCTGCTTCTGTTTCGTGAAGCATCTTCTCCAGCTCCTGCGCGCTATGGTTCAGAAGCCCGCTCACAGTTTTGCTTAGGTATCGACGTTTGACCTTGCCGTCAGAATAGTAATGAAGATAGGGATAGGGTCCGTGAAGAGATCCACTTTGACAGTGGCAGCCGGGTTTTCCACAACAGATTCTTTCCATAATTACGCTGCCCCCGAAAGCTTTGAGTTTCAGGGCCGTTTGAATCAAGGAAGTCTTAGGACAAGCCTTTGCTTTTGGAGGTTTAGCAACCGGTGGTTCTAGCCCACCTACTCTCTTACCGTCGCCTTTAATGGATTCAGCTTTGTGAGAGGAACCTTTCCCAGCTTTGCTTGTCCTAAGACCTTTCTCAACGAACCCTTCACAAGTCGGGTCGTCGGCTAGGCCAACAGGAATCTCAGCCTTTAGCCAGACGCAGAAGGGCGGTTTTTCGTCTGTGAGCTTCAAGCAGTCTTTACAATGGGCGTCCGTCATGGTTCACGCCTCGCTGAATCGCCGTTCAAAACCGCGACCGCACCTTTGACTAGCTCATCCTTCTTAGGCTCTTGTTCTGCAGCCTTGAAGTCACCGCATGTTTTAGGACATGGATTAGTCGGGACAATACAGTCAGGGTTAGGATGTGGACAAGCTCCAGTACGATACTTCTCACAATGAGAAGCTGTCAGACCTTCCTCTTCAGGTTCCACATTTGTGGAAGGTGATTCTGTTCCATCTGTTCCATTTGTTCCACTCTCTGAAACTTTATTTCTCCTATTAGAAAATGAATCAAGTGAATTTTCGGTTTTGGCGTGAGAATATTGGGAGGCTGGAACATTTGGAACACTTGGAACAAACTTGATGTAACGCCAAGCTGCAATAGGGCTGCTGTCCCTAGAAAGTCGAATCTTGGTTCTCTCAGCTCCATCACAATGCTCTTCCATGGCTTTTGTAAACAGTCCTTTTTGGAAAGTCTGTATTTTTTCACTATGGCAGTATTTTATGAACTCACGGTACAACTGATCTGAGAATAGAAAGTCGGTATATTCATCGGTGACTTGTATCTTTTCCGTTATGAATGCTTGCGCGCTGTTGCTAAGTTTGACATAAGCTTTTTCCGTTTCCTCCGGCGTCATGTTCTCAGTGAAGTCTTTCTGCTCTTCCAGTCGTTTCAGACCTTCCAAGGCCCAGTTTAAGAATCCGCTAAGTTCTCCTGGGACCGTGAGCTTTTCTATTATGCGTTTGTCCGCATTTTTTCCTATGAATCGATTTTTGAACTCAAGTATCTTGAACCGAGAATAGAAAGCTAGACACGCCTCTGTGCTAGGTATCGGAGGTATGCGGTTGCAGCTAAATAGTAACTTTGCGTAATTATCAAAGTTGAAGGGATCCTTGTGTTTGTGCTCTCCTGAGAGTCTGTCGCCTCCCGTTATCATTTTAAATATGCCTGTGTTGGCCAGTTCCTTGCTCGGGAGGTCCGCGCTTATGTTGGCCAGTTTATGATGTAATTCCGCAACACTGAAGCGATTGTAACATAGGCTCTGTATGGTTTGGTTGCTTACGTTGTTGTCCTTTCCTAGCATGATTGTGATTAGCAGGAGAAGTTTTGATTTGCCGTTTCTTCCAACACCTACGAATAGGAGGCATATATGATGGGTGATTTTTCGGTATAGGCAGTAGCCAACATATTCTTGAACTATCTGTCTCTGTCTCTCTTCCGGGAGGACCTCGCCCAGAAACTTCATTATTGCTGGGCATTGAGCGCTAGCGTCATATTTGACTGGTAGTTTCTGAGTGAGATAATAGTCAGGGCTGAACGGTTTCAGCTCTTTTGTTAGCACGTTCAAAACGCCGTTTTCTACAGCTATGAGCTCAGGGTTAGCGTTCATTTCGACTATGGGAGCGCTGTTTGTAATGTAGTTCTCCACTTCCACGTAATAATGTGCCTTGGTGTTTTCGTCCAGTCGCTTAACTATCTCACGTTTGAGTAGCTGCTCCGTCTTGTCGCTGTATATGCCCTCTTTCTCAACGTAGTAATAGAGGATGCCACTGTCCTTTTCGACTATGAAAACATAGTCTTCCTTGATGTCCTTCGCTAGGATAATCGGGTTAATCTCTGACTGCGAGAGTATCTTTTCATCTATCAGGCCTTGACTAACAGCGATTTGTAAGACCTGTTTGAATTTGGCTCCGCGCAACGCTCCTTTCTTGGCCTGCTCACATTGAATGATACCCTCTTTCATGGCAAGGTACTGGAGCGATCCGCCTCCGCTGTTGTGTCGAAAACAGTACCATTGGTTCGTCTTGACATTCAGGTGAAAATTCTTTTCTGTGGTGCTATCGTGAAAGGGATGCGGCCCCTGGTACTCGTTAGGGTTTAACCTGTTCAATTTTGAGAGATCGACGAGTTTTTCCAG
>Ga0315280_10003001_pt1 | contig 26485 bp, 25 predicted proteins | sample YL17G06_40_MG_FD_203697 | JGI IMG/M metagenome (GOLD analysis project Ga0315280, IMG submission 203697) | Sediment microbial communities from Yellowstone Lake, YNP, Wyoming, USA - YL17G06_40 | ecosystem: Environmental > Aquatic > Freshwater > Lake > Sediment | place: USA: Wyoming | collected...
GGCATCTGCGACAACGTGTGCAACAACATTCCGCTCAGCTCGGGGCATCCGGGCGGCTGCAACCTCGCCTTTGCCGATGGCTCAGTGCGCTTCTGGAGCAACACGACTGACCTGAATGCGTTGTTTTACGCAGCCTCCCGTGATGACGGGCGATCGTTTACACAGCCGTGAGAGACCGAATCACCTCGTATACTCCGACAGGGGTTGTCCAATGTATCGATTCCTACTGGCGATTGGTATCGGCCTGGCGATCGTCTGGAATTCCGGTTGTTCTGGCCCTCCGCCCAAGGGCCCGGCGCCCGCCACCTCGGTGAAGGGGACGATCAATATGGATGGCAAGCCGGTCCCCACGGGCGAGATCCACTTTGGAATGCTCGGCGTTCCTCCCAAGGCCCTGAAGATTACGGACGGAACCTTCTCGGGAGAGGCTCCGATCGGCAATGACCAGGTCGAAGTCTACATTTACGTTGATGGGCCTCCCAATCCCAAGTATCCGGAGATGCCCAACAAGATCAACATCGTCCCGAAGAAGTATTGGGGTGCCTCAACCACCCTGAAGGCCACGGTGGAGGCGAGCGGAAAGAACGAGTTCCATTTCGACATCACTTCCAAGTAAAGTGGTTTGTCGCGGTTGACTGCTGCGGTCGGGACTTTCCGGAGTGCTGCCCCCGCTAGCACGTCTTTTCCGGCCGCGCGCGGTGCTTCGACAGCGAGGAGGCGGCCAACCAGGCGATCCGCGTCACGGTCCGCAGTTCGCCGTGGGTGGTGCCCGATGAGACGGGTTGGCGCGCGGGCGGCCGCAGTGCCTGCACCATCTGCGGAGTCATTGCGAGCAGATTCTTCAGACTGCCGTGGGCGGCGCGGTGCGCTTCCCGCGACAGGTGCTGGAACTGGTGGAGGCCGCCTTCGCCGTGCGTCGGGAGTATGCAGCGGACCGGCTCAGCGCCGACCAGATGGTCGATGAAGCGTTGGCGCTGGGATGCCTCCTGGAAGAACTGGTCCAGGGGCGCTCCACGTATGAGCCCAATCGGCGGCTGGCCAAGCATTTGGCGAAGCACGCGATGCATTGGTTCTGGTTCCTGATTGAGCCGGACATCGACGCGACCAGCTATCGCGCCGAGCAGGCCATCCGGCCCGCCGTGGTGAACCGCAAAGTCTGGGGCGGCAACCGAACCTGGGCCGGCGCACGAGCCCAGTTGGTACTCACCTCAGTGCTCCGTACGTGCGGCCAACGCATCCTGGAAGCGGTTGGAGACTGCGATCAGTGTGGCCTTGCAGGCGGCGACCGTGGAGACGCTCCGCTTCAGCAGGGCGATGAATGCCAGGACATCGCTGTCGCTCTTGTTTTGGAATGCCCGGCGCAGCTCTGGGACCAACAGGTCGAGCAGGCCCTTCTGGAGCCTGATGAAGGCCGAATGTCTCTTGGCCTCAGGCTTGACCGGGACCGGGCAGACGATCCTCTCCTTGAACATCTCCTTGCCGGTCTGGGGATCGCGGACGTGTCTCTTGAGCCGCCGGACGACGTGGGGGCGGTAGCGCTCACCCCAAAGCACCCCTCGCCCATCGACCAGCGAGGGATCGAGCAGCTCGCAAAGTGAGGCGAGCGAGCGGTCATTGCCGTCGTGGGGCGTGGCGGTCAGAAGCAGGAAGGCGTCGCACCGTCGGGCGAGGACCTCGGCCAGCCGGCGGCGCTGGGAATCCTCACGGTCCATCGTGCCGCCCACCTCCATGCAGTGGTGGGCCTCGTCGATCACCACCACGTCGTAGCTGGCCCGTTCCAGTTGGTCCAGGACCCGCTCCTGTTTGAGAAAATCGACCGACACCAGTCCCAGCGGGATGTGGTCGAATGGGTTAGACCCCAACTCGGTGGCCCGACGGACATCGTCGAGCTTCTTGCGGTCGATCACTTCCAGACGCAGCCCGAATCGCTGCGACATCTCCACGTTCCATTGCTCCAGGAGCGATCCGGCAGGCGAGACGATGAGGATGCGGTGCGCAAGCCGGCGGGCGATCAACTCCGTGAGCACCAGTCCCGCCTGGATCGTCTTCCCCAACCCGACACCGTCGCAGAGGAACAGCCGCACCCGGCTCATCCGGATTGCGCGGAGCACGGGAACAAGCTGATAGGGCTCGATCCGCAGACGCCCAGGTCGCACGACCAGCAGGGCGTCGGGGCCAAGGGCCTGCTCCAGAAGGAACGCCTGGTGGTAGACGAGCTAGTTGGGGAGCGGGGCCGCGCGATCGGGCCGCAGGTCATGGATCACCGGCTCCAGGTCGTCCTCGAACGGGTGCAAGACGTCGAGTTCCCGGCCGCGAACTGCGTTCTCCAGGCCGCGGAGCCGAAACAAGACCTGCGGGCCGAGGCTCTGGCTCGAAACGACTTCCCATCGCAGGCCCCGAAGCCGCACCTCGGTCCCGGGCAGAAATTCCTTCGTGCTGATACCCATGGCAGGCGATGCAACTCCATCTACTGGTCGCTCAGCGTGGCAGTACGCGCCGGGCTATCGCGGTCCCCTTCGTTTGGCACGACTGCCGATCGTCTCCAGCCGGGCGGAGACATGCCCGACTGCTCGATCTGACGGAGCAATTCCTCAAGGTCGGCCTTCTTGAACAAGCGATAGTCGCCGGCCGGGTTGTGGCAGACCGGGATCTTCTGATCGCGGTGCCGATTCCGGAGCGTATCCACCGATACTGCAGGGCCCACGGCGAGTGCTCGCACTCGCTGAGAACACTGCTGACTCCTTCCTTGAGCCCCGGCTCCGCCAGCAAGGCGCGCATCAGAAGCGAGCGACCTCTCCCCACCTATGCTACCCGATCATCCCGTCTTGCGGCCCTTGAGGTCCCGGGCCGAAAACCGGATGAGCCGCGGAAGCCCCGACCTCCTATCTTGTTCACGCCCGCTGGGCCGCGTCCCAAAAGACTGTCCCGGCCAACGGGTCCAGGAAGCAGCGGCCAAGATAGAGGGCTATTGCCTCGTCGAACGCCAAACCCAGGCCCGGCTCGGTCTTGGCCGGATCGAGACGCCACCGCTTGCGACCGAACTCTTCGACGGTCTCCTCCAACGGGAACCCGACAGAGCGGAAGGTCTCCAGGTCGCGGCGGATCATCTTGTCGTTGACGCCCATCTCGCGGGCGATCTCGCGGACCGTCAAGCCTGCGTGCCGGTCGCCCAGCACCCGCAGCAACGTCCACTGGCGTACCAGCGGAGATTCGTGCTTCATGGCGCCCCCCTCGTGCCAACGGAAGAGCCGCTACTCGAATTGGCACCTGGAATATGCCCAAACAGCGTGACACGCAAGCGGGCCCTCCCGCCGGCTGGTTAGCCAATTTGGGGTACACCCACCTAACACTGTGGCGAACTGGCGGCAATTGGTGGCCATCGGCGCGAGCAACACCGGTCTTGGGCGTCACCGGCGAAGCCCCCGAGAACGCCATCGCAGGCTTGCTGGGCTTTGCCAGGCCGGCCCTCCTGGTCGTCCTCGAAGCGTCCTCGCCGGCGTGCCAAAGCGCCTCCGGGAAGTGGTCTCATCAGAAGTCGTGGCCAAGCGCCTTTGGGCGTCGATCCCGAGGTTTGGCCCCCGCCCGGTTCCGCCCGGCGTGTTGCCAACCGTGGGAGTCCTGCAACATGGGAGGCTCGGGCCGGTGGCCGTGTGCTGGGGCCATCACGGCGACCTTTCCGGGATCGGTCTGGGCGGCCAGTTGCCCGCAGAACTGGGCGCCGACACTCTGCTTGCGCCGGGCCCGGTAGCTCCGGCAACAGGCGTTCCAGCACGCCCGGCAGAGGGGCGGCCTCTGCCCGGGCCGGCGGCTCCGCAGGCGAAACTCTTCCAGCGACCGTCCTTCTCCGCAAAAGGTGCAGACCCGGGTTTCGGTTTCGGATGCGATCATGGGGACGGACCTCTCCGTGATTCTACCCCAGGCGAGGGCGGAGTTGTTGGAGATTGGACGGCCTGGGGATCGTCCGAGTCCCGAGCAGGGCCAAGCGGCCGTCCGGGGACCGGCCAACTATGCCTCTTCGCCTGGCGGAAAGGATGGGCTTCCGGAGCGCCGCTTGCGCCGGAAGGGCCCAAAGGGTCTCAGGACACCAAGTCGACCCGGGACCCGCGCCGGACTGGACGCAGAGCCGTGCGCACGAGGCTACGGAGCACACCAGCCGACCAGTCAGGCCATCCCTTTCTGGTTCCCCTGGACGTCTCCCCACCGACAGGGGACAGACCGCGCTCGACGACGTTCTCCTACTGTTGGGGTACACCTCTTGAGCGCCAGGGGCATGGCAGCGGCGATCGTGGTACCCTCCCCCGCCAGTTTGCCGTCCTCGTACAATGACTACGGGTGAGCCGGTCGGATGTACAGCCGCCGGCGCAAGCGGACCGGGCGGCGGTCTGCCTTCCCTGCCTTTCGGCAACGCCCGCCCGGTTCGGCCCCGGAAGGGCAGGAAAGCATGTCCGACGCGACTTCTCCTCGTTCTGGCAGGCCGAAGCAATGGCCCAAGCTGCCGCCACCGCGTGTTCCCGAGTTTGAGCGGTTCCTTGCCGCCTTCCGGGAGGATCAGGCCCGGCAGATCCGTGAGACCGAGGCCGGGGTGGTGCGGGGCCTTGAGCTTGAGGCGCGGCTGCTGCGAGAAGCCGGCCAGCGGGACCCGGGCAAGGGGTGGGAAGAGAAGGCAGACGAACTCAGGCGGCAAATCGACCACGCCCACCAGGGCGCGCGGAGGTGGCTGGATTACCTCCACTCAGGGGAATTTGCTGATCGGGCGCTACAGGCGTGGTTCGACGTGGTAGAAGCGAAGATCGACCGGGTTTTCCCGGCGGTGTTGAATCGCGCCAAGCAGGCTGACGCCGACCGGGAGCGGTTGCAGCAGGAGATCGTGCGACTCTCGGCGAGCCAGGCGTCGGCCAAGGAGATCGCCGCCGAAGTGGCCCGCCTGTTGCGGGAGCAAGGAGGGTTGCCCGAGGGGGAGGAGCCGGGGAAGGACCCGTGGGTTCCCGCGAACACGCTGTGGCCGGATAAGTTCTCCAAGTACAAGGACCTGACGAAGTTCCGGCGGGAACACCCCGAGATGTTCAGAAACCCCAGCTAGTTCAAGCTGAAGATTCACGCGGGGTTGTGGGCCTGCTACTGGGCGAGCCGGGACAAGGCCGGCTTCGAGGCCCTGAACGGGGAGCTGCCCTCCGTGGCCGATGACCCCGCTGTCCAGAAAGACGCCCTGGCCGCGGCCACGCAGCGGGCAGCGAGTCTCCGGGCGAAGAAACAGGCCGGGAAGCAGTCGGTTTGCTTCCCGGTTTGCTTCCCATCCGCACGCAAGAACCCTCGCAAAATGCGGGGGTTTCTGCTTTTCTTGCTTCCCATTTTGCACACCGATTCTCTGGGTGTGGACAATCAGGAGCATGAGCGTCGAACCCAACAAACCACGAAATCCGAAGCCCCGCCGACGAGTAGGTCGGGTGCTCCGCCGGCTATTGGCCGCCGTCGATCGGTCGATCGCCGCCGCGGATGAGGCACGGGAGGCGCGGGACCAGTTGGTCCAACTGGCTGGCGAGAAACAGGGGTTGCGCGATGAGCGTTGACCCTGCGGCCGTTCCGAAGTTGCTCCTGACCGCCCCCGAGGCGGCCCGGGCGCTGTCAATCTCGCCACGCACGCTCTGGTCACTTACCGCCCCGCGCGGCCCGATACCGGCGGTGCGGCTTGGCTCCCGGGTCCTCTACGATCCGCGGGCGCTCCAGCGGTTTATTGACCAGCAGCAGGGAGGGCCCGGCGATGCGTAGCGCCAAGAGCCGAAGAAACCCGCGCCCGGAAGCAGCAGAGCTATTGGACCGCGAGCCGCCGAACAATCTGGAGGCGGAGCGGCGGGTCCTCAAGGCCCTCATCTGCAAGCCGCAATGGCGCGATCCGCTCGTCCGGATGCTTGGCCCCGAGCACTTCCACCAGCATTGGCCCGATCGAACATCCTCCGCACCGTTGGGGTCAGTGGTTTTGCTGACCGCGGAGGACGATCCGGCCGACACGATCCGCCCCCGGCTGGACGCGGCTGGCGCCGATTCCAGCAAGGTCCACATTCTGGAAGCCGTCGAGGTGCCGGACTTAGAGGGCCCCAAGAGGCGTCGAAGGACCTTCTCGTTGGAGTGGGCTCTGCCCCTTCTGGCCGAAGCCCTGTCCAAAATGAGCGATCCGAAACTCCTCATCATCGACCCAATCAGCGCCTACCTGGGTCGGATCGACTCGCACAAAAACGCGGAGGTTCGGGCCGCGCTGACGCCCCTGGTCGAGGTCGCCCAACGGCATCACGTCGCCGTGGTCGGGATGACGCATTTGACCAAGGCGAGCGGCAAGGACCGCACCGCGGCGCTCTACAGGGCGATGGGCTCGTTGGCGTTCGTCGCGGCGGCCCGGGCCGTTTGGGCGGTCGCCAAAGACCAGGCCGATCCACAGCGACGGCCCTTCGTGCCCGTCAAGAGCAATCTCGCGAAGGAGGTCGCCGGCTTGGCCTACCACGTCCAAGATGTCGATGGAGTGCCCACGATCGCGTGGGAGCGCGATCCCGTGACCATCGACATCGACCAAGTGCTTGCCCCAACTCCCGATGAAGACGGGCCAACGCGTGAGGACTCCCAACGGTGGCTCCGAGAACTCTTGGCGGATGGGCCGATCGAAGCGAAGATCGTCCAGCAGAAGGCGAAAGACGCGGGGTACGCTTGGCGGACCATTCAGCGGGCGAAAGTCGCGGCGAACGTAGGCAGCAAGAAGGAGGGGTTCGGCGAGGGTGCGCAGTGGTTCTGGCGGCTCCCCGAAGAATGCCAAGTCGCCTTACACAACGGGGACTGGCATTCTTCGGGCGACTTGGCGCTCTTCCAGCCTTCTGGGGGAGAAGAAAACGCCTTCTGAATACCCCAAGAGTCTGGAACAATGCCGAACGTCCCGAAGAATGCCAACGTGGAGTGTCTTGGGCGCGGTGGCGCTCTTCGCAAAGGGCGTGGTGACGCGAATTGGGCTGCTGGTGGCATTGGCGGCTCCGGCCAGCGGCCCGGCAGCTGCGGCGGAAGACGGGGCCTGGCGGTCCCGCCCACGTGACCCGGCGCGGGTGGGGCGGCCTCCCGCAACCCCGGGCTGGCTGTCGGGTGGCTGAAGGGTTCTGAAAGCGGCATGGTCGGAAAAATGGAAACACGGGACTTGTCAGACCGATAAGTACAGGATAGAATCGGACGCATGAGAACAAAGCCGGAGAAGTTCACTGACCAATTGAGGCGTCTTGTTGCCACGTGCGGCGTGACGCGGTATCGCATCAGCCAGGATACGGGCATCCCCGAGCCGACACTTGCACGACTGGTGAGTGGCGAGCGGTTCGTCTCGCCGGATTCCCTCGACAAATTGGGCGAGTACCTGGGACTGCGGATCGTGAGGGACAAGCCCCGAGCGAAGAAAGGATGAGAGCATGGCAAGCATCAGCAAGGAACCGAACGGCCGGCGGACAGTTCAATTCGTCGGGGCCGACGGCAAGCGGCGGTCGATCCGGCTGGGGAAGTGCGACCAGCGCACCGCGGAGGCAGTCAAGGTCCGCGTCGAGGCCCTGAACGCGGCCAACATCGCCGGGCATGTCGTCGATGCCAACACGCTGGAGTGGTTGACCACGATCGGCGACGACCTGGCCGGCAAGCTGGCCGCGGTCGGGCTGGTCGCGCGGCGGGGTTCGGCGACACTGGGGGCGTTTCTCTCGGAGTACGTGAGCCGACGGGTTGACGTGAAGCCGGCAACGAAGGAAGTGTGGGGGCAAGTTGTCCGGAACCTCCTGGATTGCTTCGGCGACGGGCGGGCGATTGCGACCATCGACGATGGGGCCGCCGAGGACTTCAAGATGTATCTGGTCGGGCAAGGCTTGGCCCCGACCACGGTCCACAAGCGGCTCCAATTCGCGCGCGGGTTCTTCCGGGCGGCGATGAAACGCAAGCTGGTCCGGTCCAACCCGTTCGCTGAAGTCTCCGCCAGGGCCACGATGAAGGCGGATAGGGAACGGTTCATCACCGAGGACGAAACCGACCGGCTGCTGGCGGCGTGCCCCAACGTGAATTGGCGGGTTATCGTCTCGCTCTGCCGGTACGGCGGGCTGCGGTGCCCAAGCGAAGTGCTGTCCCTCAAATGGCAGCACGTCGATTGGGAGCGGGAACGCATCCTCGTGCAATCGCCAAAGACCGAACACCACCCCGGCAAGGCCACCCGCGAGATCCCGCTGTTCCCCGAGTTGCGGCCCGCTCTGGAAGAGGCTTTCGATGTGGCCCGGGAAGGGGCGGAGTATGTTGTGGGCGGGGGGTATCGGCAAGCGGCCTTGTCGCCCTCCGGATGGCGGCACTGCAACCTGCGGACGCAATTCGAGCGGATCGTCCGGAGGGCGGGCCTGGACCCGTGGTCCAGGTTGTTCCATGCCTTGCGGGCGTCCAGAGAGACCGAGCTTGCCCGCGAATACCCCATTCACGTTGTGACAAGCTGGTTGGGAAACACCCCGCGAATTGCGATGAAGCACTACCTGATGGTGACGGATTCCGATTTTCGGAAGGCGGTGCAGAATCCGGTGCATAACATGCGCAAATCGGTGCAGATTCCGGTGCAGCAGCCCGCCGCGTCGTCTGGAAAAGGGCCACAAGAAACAATGCAACCCTTTGAAAATCAAGGGCTTGTGCTGAGTGGTGCAAGGCCGTGCGAAACCTTGCCGGAATCATTAGCGGAGAGGACAGGATTCGAACCTGCGGAGCCCGATACGGACTCACGGATTTAGCAAACCCGCGCTTTCGACCACTCAGCCACCTCTCCGAGTGCTCTCGCCATGGTCAAGGATAGCAGAATCCGATCGCTCGGCAAGGGCTGAAGACCGCGGTACCTGGGGGCTTTATAATATTATCCTATTGGGCCCCCCCCTGTTCGGGTCATGAGTGCAGGGGACTGCGGGAGTGTTTCTCGCCGAGGCCACTTGACCATCTGGAGCAAGGAGATACGACGATGCGAGTACCTTTCCCCGCGATGGCGGCTTTTTTGGCGACCTGCGGCCTGGGCTTGCCCGCTGGTGCGCAGGAGTACGGCAAGCCCGACCGGGATGCGCCCGGCGACCGGATGATCCAGCAGTATCTTGCCCGCCAGACCGAGCGGATCGAGGGCCCGTGGCTGGTCGGCGTCAAGACCCGCGAGGACTGGGAGAAGCTCCGGCGAGAGTACCGGGAAGAATACTACTACATGCTCGGCTTGGCGCCGCTGCCGGAGAGGACGCCGCTTGAGCCCGTAATCACGGGAACGATCCAGGGCGAGGGCTTCGTGGTTGAGAAGCTGCACTATCAGAGCCGGCCACGGCTTTACGTGACGGGGAATCTGTACCGCCCCCGCCAGATCAAGCCGGGCGAGCGGCTGCCGGCCGTGTTCTACGTCTGCGGGCACTCGGGGATGGGCCGCGACGGGAACAAGACCGCGTACCAGTCGCACGGCATCTGGTTCGCCCGCCACGGCTACGTCTGCCTCACCGTCGACTCGCTGCAACTGGGCGAGATCGGGGCGATTCACCACGGCACGTACCGCGAGAACCGTTGGTGGTGGCACTCGCGGGGTTACACGCCAGCGGGAGTGGAATGCTGGAACGGAGTCCGCGGCATCGACTACTTGATCAGCCGGCCCGACGTCGATCCCCAACAGATCGCCGTCACCGGGATCAGCGGCGGCGGGGCGGCCACCTTCTGGATCGCCGCCGCGGACGAGCGCGTCAAGGTCGCCGTCCCCGTGAGCGGCATGGCCGATCTGCGGTCCTACGTTTCCAACCGCGTGATCAACGGCCACTGCGACTGCATGTTCCTCTACAACACCTTCCAGTGGCCCTGGACGCGGATCGCGGCCCTGATCGCTCCCCGCCCGATGCTCTTCACCAACAGCGACAACGACGCGATCTTTCCCATGGACGCCAACGAGCGGGTCATCAACCGGTTGGAGCGGGTCTACAGCCTCTACGGCGCCGGCGACCTGGTCGACGCCTTCGTAAGCATCGGCGGCCACGCCTACCGGCAGGACATCCGCCAGGGGGCTTTCCGCTTCCTCAATATCCACCTGAAAAACGACCCGCGGATCGCCACCGACAGCGAGGTCGACCTCGTGACCAGCGATAAGGGCGGGAAGCGCTATCCGATCGAGCCGGCGAGGCTCCGGGCGTTCCCCACGGATTCGGACCTGCCCAAGGACGAGCTGAACACGTCGATCGATCGGCATTTCGTGCCGCTGGCCAAGGTGCCGGCGCCGAAGGCCGGAGAGTATGACGCTTGGAAGAAGCGTCTGATGGACGAGCTGCGGCGGGTGACGTTCCGTGGGTTCCCGGAGCGGATCCCGCCGGCGAAGCTCGTCAAAGAGGTCGGGCCCGACCATGTCCAGTTGGAGACCGAACCGGGCATCGAGGTGCACCTGCGACGTGCCGCGGCGCTGAAGCCGTCGAAGGAGACGGCCCGGGTGGTGCTCGTGGTCCGCGGTGCGGACGCGAAGGAATTAGTCCCCCAGTTTGTAGAGCGCACCCACAAAGCTGGGGACGCGATTTACGTCGTTTCGCCGCGGGGCGTGGATGAGACCCGCTGGACGCGGAAGAACCCGCCTAATTACGTCGAGCGGTCGCACGCTTTGTTGGGCCGGACGGTGGACGCGGGCCGGGTGTGGGACGTGATCGCGGCGGCCCGCTACCTCCACGCGAAGCACCAGGGGAAGATGCCGGTGTACGTGGCCGGGGAGGAGGGGGCCGGCGTGCTGGCGGCGTACGCGGCCCTGTGGGAGCGGGAGATCGCCGGCGCGGTGCTCAGCCGCCCGCCGCTCAGCCACATGGAGCCTGGGGCGCCGCCGCTCTTGAACGTGCTGCGGGTGTGCGACGTGCCGGAGGTCCTGGGGATGCTCGCCCCGCGGCCGCTCGTGCTTTGCGGCGTCGATCGCGGGTCGATCGGCACGGTCAGCCAGGCGTATCGTGCCGCGGGCGCGCCGCAAGCGCTGGTCGTTCCGGGCGGGGCCCGATGACTGAGCGTGTTTAGCCCCGGCACTTGTGCCGGGGTCGCCGGATCGCCAAGAATCGGCGTCAAGGGACCTCTCGAACGCGGCCGTCCCGGGCCGAGGCGTAGGCTTTTTCCACCAGGGCCATGAGGTGCAGGGCGTTCTCGGCATTATTCAGCTCGGGGGGCCGGGCTTCGAGGATAGAGCGGGCGAAGTATTCGCACTCGGCGGTGTAGGGGTTGATCGGCTTGAAGGCGATCCGCTGGAACTTGCGGAGCTGGTCCTTCTGCTGGGCGGCGTCGTAGGCGGCCTCGCCCAGCCCGAACAGCCCCTCGACCTTCCCGCCCGTGCCTTGCCCGATCGTCCCCTCGGTGAGGATCGCCCCTTGCGAGCCGTAGATCTCCAGCCGCGTGCGGCTGGCTTCGTCGGGGATGCAGAAGAAGCAGTCGACGGTGGCGTGGGCCCCGGAAGCGAATTCCAGAAGCGTCGTGGAGGCGTCTTCCGAGCGGTAGTCCTGCACCAGGTTGCCGGTCCGGGCGACGACGCGGCGGATCGGCCCGGCGAAGTACTCCAAGAGATCGTAGAGGTGGGTCGCCATGTCGATGAGCGAGCCTCCGCCGCCCCGCGCCGGGTCCTGCCGCCAGGCCCCCTTGATCCGCGGATACCAGCAGGACAACTGGGCCCGCATCGAGACGATCTTCCCGAGCCGGCCGGCGTCGACGAGCTCCTTGATTTCCACGTGTGCGGCGTGGAACTTCATCATGTAGCCTTCCTGGAGGAAGACCCCACGCTTGCGGCAGGCCCGGACGGCCTGCTTCGCCTCGCGGAGACTGAAGCAGAGCGGCTTCTCGCAGAGGACGTGCTTGCCGGCCTCGGCCGCGGCGGCGATCTGGCGGGCGTGGCAGTCGACCGGCGAGGCGACGTAGACCGCCTCGACCGCCGGGTCGGCCAGCAGATCCGCCTCCTTCTTGTATCCCCGCACGTCGAACTGGGCGGCGATCCGATCGATCCCCACCGGATCCATCACCGCCGCCAGCCGGCAGCTCTTGGCCTTGAGCATCCCGGGGATCGTCCTCCGCAGGGCGATCCCCCCGGCACCGATCACGCCGAAGCCGACTTTCTTTGCGGGCACGGCAGGACTCCTGGGGTCGCGTCCAATCTATTCCCGCCGGCCACCGCCCGCAAGCACCTTGCCACCCGCCTGGCACCGGCGGCCATGAGCCGTGCTTGGCACTGGCGCTGCCGGCAGCTATGTTCTTGGCAGCGCCGCGAGGGTAAGCCGGGCCTGCCGGGGGGTAGCCCAGACCGGATGCCCCTCGCGGGGGCAGAGGGGGCAGGAGATGCCCCGACAGGTCAGGGGTTTGCGGGGCGGGCTCTCGCCCCGCGAAAGAAGGCGCCCAGGTCCCCGCAAAGACAAATCCGCCTTGGGAGTCTAATAGTAGGGAGCTCATGAGCCAGCCAACACGCGGAAGGTGACGATCCAAGCGCATCGGAGGATCCAAGCCCATGAAAGCAGCGTCAGGTGCCGCGAGGGCTGCCGCGGGCTCAAGGGGCGTCGTTGGGCGGGTCTGCGTGGGCCTCGGCGTCCTGGGAGTTCTCCTTGCCGGCGGCGAGTGGGCCGCCGCTGCGGAGGAGCCCGGCTACCGCCGCTGGGCCATCGTCGCCACTAAGCCCCTCGAGGAGAAGGGGCTGCCGGACTTGCTGGCCGCCGAGCCAACGTAGGTCAGGCACCCCGTGCCTGACACTCGTCATGTTGGTTCCCGAGGTTCGCCGGCACCGTCTGACCGCGGTCGTCAGGCACGGCGTGCCTGACCTACCGCTGCGAAATGAGGCCCGACCCCATTTGCCCCCACTTTACACGGATCTCACTTCGGCGCGCGTTTCTTAAGCTTCCCATCCCGAATGTCCCAGATCTCCTCGCGGGCGCCCAGGCGACGCGGTTCCGGGTCGATACACGCAATTGCCAGTCCGCCCGAATCCTGAAGGAAGCGGCACTTCTGCAAGGCGCGCGGGCGATCGCCGATGCGCCTCTCCATTACGCTGCTCCAGCGACCCGATGCGTCTTTGGCGAGAGCATTTACGCGGAGAAACCCGTCAGGCAGCCCATACATGAGGAACACCTTGCCATCAAGAAGCTCCGCATCCTTCAGAGTGAACGCAGGGTACATGCCGGAACGCGGCGTAGTAAAGTCTGTCGCCCAGACGGCCTCTCGGTGCTTTCCCTTTTCCTTAGAGACGCGGCACTGATAATGGAATTCTTGTCGCGACGCGAATCGCTCGCCCCCCGGCGCGTCGCCCCGAATCTCCGCCTTCACGGTTTTCTCGGTGACCTTCAGCTCAAGCACCAGGGTGGAACCGTCCGACAAACGCTTGGAGAAAAACGGAGCCTTCCGCGCATGGCTTGGAGAGTCATTGGCTGAAAGCCCCGCTGCGCAGAGCAAGACCAGGATCCCCTCCGCTATGTTTAACATTTCGCAAGCTCCTTTCGTGATCCGTTTCTATGTCCATCCTATGGCTATGCTGGCGCCATCTGGGTCTGCTCGTCGCCCAGAGTGTTGGGCGCTGAGAACGAAATGCCGGAGGCATTGCGGTACCAAAGCAGACTGAGACTAGCGTCTTCCCACGCGGTCAGATTAGCGAACTGTGTTCCGTACGAGGGATCGTAAATCGTCGTACCAAGAAGGACGACTCCGTGGTCCTTGAAAGCCGTATGCGGGCTAGCGTTGCCTTGGGCAGGCAGGGTCGCCTTCACGTCGAAACCGTCGCCGGTGCCTCCGGGGATGTCCTTCGTCGTAATTCGTTGTATGCTCGCGGACGTTATACCCTGACCCATTAAGACATCATCGTAAAGGTTGTTCCACGCGGCGCAGCGCCCGTCAGCGTGCGACAGAAGGCCGCGCGTTGTGAACACGTCATCGGGCGGGGGCTCCGTGAGCGCATAAGGCCCATAGTAGACCATTTGCGTGCCATCGACGCGCCTCGTATCGCGGTCGCTGAAGTCGGCCCAAATGGCCGACACCACCGGGCCCGCATCCGTGCCGCCAATCCCGTTGGCGTTGTGCGAGCCCAGATGGACGAGCGTGTGGTAGAGCCGCGAAACTCCCGGGGCGTGCCACGTCAAATAAAGGTCGTTCGCGCTGGTGCCGACGTGGGTCCACGTTGTCCCGCCATCAGAAGAAGCCTCCCAATAGAGCTCAAAGTCGTTGTAGTGCTTCGCGGTCTGAGGGAACGCGGTTGATGCGTCCGTGGAATAGAGCGAGACCACGTTCCCTTCGCCCGAATAAACAAGCGTGGCGGGAATGCTTATCCCGTCCGGAGCAGTGGCACGCACGAGTATTCCTCCCCCATACCAACTTTGACTAAGGACGAATTGGGCAGAGACTCGCAACTTGCTTGGGCCGCCCGGCACGTCGCGCTTGTATGCGACCGGCCACGCGTGCTCGCCCGCGTCGTCCGTATCGCCATCCTGATTGTTGTCCAACCATTGCTGCCAATCATACGGCTCGTCCGGCATCCCCGATTGCGGGTCGCCATAGACGACCGTGTTCGTGCTGCGCTCGAAGCACGGGCAAGATGCCCGCGCCACCCGTCCCTCACTGCTTCAGGTACCCGCTCCCCGCGGAGACCGCGGCCGACGCCACGAGAAACACAAGGCCCAGCGCGAGCAACGACCGCGTGCGGGTGCTGGTGCGACGCCATTCCCCCAGCAGGATTCCCAGGAGCGTGCTGAAAAAGATCATACTGGCCATCAGCACGGACCAGCCGATGTAGGCCAGCTTGTCCATGGCCGGCTCCCCCATCCTGAAACAGATCAACTGCGAGCACCAGATCGCCCCGGCCAGGCCCGCGAACGCGAAGTTGGCCAGCAGTGGGGCGTTCTGCTTCAGGTAGTCGCCGGTGCTCTTGTTCTTGAGGTTCAGGCCCAGGCACCATAGGGAATTAACGACGAACCCGCCCAGCAGCACGACGACCAACACGGGCATCCCCTTCCACGTGGCGCTGGTCGCGGGATCGGTGTTTGCCGCGAGATTCTGGATCTCCGGGCCCCCCTGGAGGCCGAAGTTCATGCCAGCGCTCATCAGGCCGGAGAAGATGGCAACGCAGATGCCCTTGGTGAAGTCGAATTCGGCGACGGCGGCTTTCTTCTCTTCGTCGGGGAGTTCGCGTTCCTTGCTCACGCCGGCCCCCCCGACCAGCACGATGCCGACCAGCGAGACGACCACGCCGGCGAGCGAGACCAGCCCGGGCGTGTTGTGCAAGAGGCCCGCAAATTCGCCCTTGAGGATCGGCGGCACGATAGTGCCTGCCGCGGAGCACAGCCCGCAGCCGATAGCCAGACCAAGACCCACGCCCAAGTACCGGATCATCAATCCCCAGGTGAGTCCGCCGACGCCCCACATGGCGCCGCATAGAAAGCAGTAAGCCACCTCGCGGCTCGGAGCGCTGCGGAGCACGGAGATCACGTTGGGGGACGTGCAAAGGGTCACGACCCAGGGAACGATGATCAGCCCGAAGATGGCGTAGATCATCCAGTAGCTTTCCCAGGCCCAATGCCTGACTCTCTTGAACGGCAGATAGAACACCGCGCCCGCCAGCCCGCCGAGGGCGAAGATCAGCACGCCCAAGAGCGGGTTGGCCGCCGGCTTGGCGATTTGAGCGAACAGTTCCATGGCGGCTCCTTCAATCGGAATGGCTAGCGGCGCTTCGACACTACCTCTTGCTCATACTGCTTGACTGCACGAATCCAGGCCTCGCCCACGGGCACGTTCTGCTTCAGGCAGTAGTAGTCCCAGACGGCTCCCTGGGGCAGCGTTTTCAGCTCCTCGACCATCGCCAGCCGCTCGGTGAAGTTGCCCGCGTGCTCCAGCTCGCGGAGCCTGGCGGTCGGCTCCAGCAGGGCGCCGAGGAGGGCCTTGATCATCGCCCGGGTGCCGATCACCCAGGCCGCCACGCGGTTGATGCTGGCATCGAAGAAGTCCAGGCCGATGTGCACGCGGTCGAGGAACCCGCCGCGGACGATCTCCTCGGCGATCGCCCGCAGGTCGTCGCTCAGGATCACCACGTGGTCGCTGTCCCAGCGGATGCCGCGGCTGACGTGCAGGAGGATCTCGTTGAGGTACAGAAGGACGCTGGAGATCTTGTCGGCGATCGTCTCGGTGGGGTGGAAGTGGCCGGCGTCGAGGCACAACAGCTTGCCGGTCTTGACCGCGTAGCCCAGGTAGAACTCGTGCGAGCCGACGACGTAGGTCTCCGAGCCGATCCCGAACAGCTTGGCCTCGACGGCGTCGAGGTTGGCCTTGGGGTCGACGGGCGGGGCGAAGGCCTCGTCCAGCGAGCGGCGCAAGATCTCCCGCGGGCCCTTGCGGTCGATGGTCACGTCCTTGTAGCCGTCGGGGATCCAGACGTTGGTGACGCAGGGCGTGCCCAGGGCCCGGCCAATCGCCTCGCCGACCTTGCGGCAGGCGATGGCGTGCTCGACCCAGAAGCGGCGGATCCCCTCGTCGCGGTGGGCCAGCGTAAATCCGTCGGCGGCCTTGGGGTGGGAGAAGAAGGTGGGGTTGAAGTCCATCCCGATCCCCAACTGCTTGGCCCAATCGATCCACCCCTGGAAATGCTTGGGCTCGATCTGGTTGCGGTCGACGAATTTCCCCCCCGGCTCCAGGTACATCGCGTGGATGTTGAAGCGGTGCTTGCCGGGGATCAGGCTGAGGGCCTTCTGGGCGTCGGCGCGGAGCTCGGCGGGCGTTCGGGCCTTGCCGGGATAGTTCCCGGTGGCCATGATGCCGCCGCCGGTCAGCCCCGCCTCGCTCTCGAAGCCCCCCACGTCGTCCCCTTGCCAGCAGTGGATCGAGACGGCGATCCGCCCCAGCCGCTCGATCGCCTGGTCCGTGTTCGCGCCCAGTTCGGCGTAGCGCTCCTTGGCCAACCGATATGCGTTTTCGATCGTCGCCGTGTTCAAGGGCAACCTCCTTTGCTGAAAGATGGGGGGCTTCCGGGAGAGGGCATCCGGCCCGGTCTGTCGGTTTATCGGAACTCGGGACCGCGGTACGCTGATTTTGCCCGGAAAGGGCTGGCGACGCCAGGGGGCCTGGACCCCTCGTCGGTCCCGGCCAATAGGGGGTGTGGCAGGGGCTCCGGATAGCCCACCCCTTTTCGCCAGCCATGGGTCTGGTCTACAATAGGGAGTACACTGGCCGCCGCGGGCCCAACCTGCGGCGGCGCGATTCCCCCTCACCGCTCCCTTACTGCTACAGACTCCGATGAGACCCGAACCCACCCTCCGCCGAAAGCTGATCCTGTTGCTCCTTGCGGCCATCTGCTGGGTCGGCATCCCCGGCCTCGCCTGGGCCCAAGCCGGCGACAGCTCGGGAGGGTCCGGCACCTCCGGGGGACCGGTCTGGCTGTACTCCTACGCCGTCGTGATGCTCGGCATTTTCCTGGGGGTCTTTTCCGTCGTGATCTCCGCCCGGCGACGGGAACGGGCCAAGCAGGACGCCTTCAGCGATCGAGTCAAGTAGCTACTATTCTTCGAGCGTCACCGCCGCCAGCACCGGCGCCGCCGGGGTCCCCAGGTCGCGGAAAATGACCTTTTCGATCCTCGCCGGCCGCAGCGTGACTCCCAGCACGTTGAGGTGCCACGGGTCGCCCCGCAGGCCCGCCACCACCTCCTCGGCCTCCGGAGCGGCCGTCCACTCGTCGGCCGTGCGGCCGGTCACCAAGGGCACGATCTGCCGCTGGCCGTCGGCGTAGACGATTTCGTATTGGGCGACCGCGCCGTAGGGGCCGGTCCCGTCGTCCGCCGGGGCCCAGCCGTGGACGTTCCCCAGGAAGAACAGCCGCTTGCCCTGGCTTCCGATGGGCACCTCGACCTGTTTGGGCCACGTGCGGTCCTTCGGCGCGCTGGGCGAATGGAGCACGATCAGCCCGCGGCCCTGGTTCTTCCCCGGATCGATGATCTGGAAAGGCACCCCGGCCACGACCTGCCGGCCCACCGGCATCCCGGTGAACAGGAGCTTGCCCGGCTTGGGCACCCCGAACGGCGCAGTGAACGGGTCCGTGTTGGCCAGCGGAGCCAGGTCCAGGAGCACGCAACGCTCCGCGGCGATCGGCCGGTCCAGGGGGAGTGAAACCAGGTCCGGGATCGGTTTCCACAGCGGCGGGGCCGACTGGCCGTAGAGCCGCAGTACGGCGGCGAAGTCCCAGGTCCTCTTCTGGTCTGCCCGGGCCACCACTTCCACGCCCGGCAGGGAGCCGACCAGCGGCCGGGACTTGGGCAAGTGGAGCACTACGCGCTTCGGCGGCTGGCGGGCGGGCAGATTCAACTCGATCTGGACCCCCGCTGCGGTCCCCCGCGTACGTAGGCTCATCGGTCCGAAATGGGTCGGGGCCCGCTCGACCCGGATCTCTTGCCCCTCGGCCAGCCAGCCGTCGGGCACGGCCGCCAGCAGCTCCAGCTCGTCCCCCCGCTCGTCGACGAGCATGTGGCGGAGCATCAGGGCGTAGTTGGCCGCCCCGGTGACGTGCGGGATCGTGTTGCCCCAGGCAAACCGCCGCTGGTAGTAGATCCCCTCGGGGAAGGCGTGGGCCGCGGTCGAGTGGAGCAGGTACCAGAAGAAGTCCTCGACGACCTGCTCGTGCTCGCCGCGGGCGAGCGTCGCCATCGTGGTGTAGGCCGACATGTAGGGGTGGATCGCCCCCTCGGTGCCCAGCCAGCGGATCGTCCCCTCGATGAAGCCGCCGCCGTGAATCTTGCGGGCGTGATGGATCATTGCCGCCACGCGGGGATCGTTGCGGTCGAAGATTTCGGTGGGCCAAAGGGTCTCGGTGTTGCCCCAGTGCGTGCCGTCTTTCTCCCAACTGGGCGGGAAGTGGGGCACGCCCGCCCGCTTCCAGGCCGCGTCGATCGCCGCCCGATAGGCCGCCGCCTCGGCCTCCAGCTCCTTGGCTTCCTGCTGCTTGCCGAGGATTCGGGCCGCATCGGCCGTCGCGAGCATCCCCCGCAGGTTCCACACGTCGTAGCCGACGATGTGATGCTTGCCGTCCCAGAGGAACTCGCCGTCGGCGGGTGCGGCGGGCAGCACGCCTTCGTAGGGCGATCCCGCCGGGGCCTCGCGGCGGGCCTTCCTGGTCCACGCGACCGAGCGGAGCATCTGCGGATAGGCCCTTTCCAGCCAGGCCCGGTCGCCGGTGATCTTGTAGTACTGCCAGAGGACCCACACGGCCTGGCCGTTGGCATCGAACTGGTTCTGCTGCGACTCGAACCGGCCGTCGGGCCGCTGGCACTTCAGGTAGTGGTCGACCGCCTTTCGGGCCGCGTCGCCCAGGCCCGCTTCCTCGAGCTCCATCACCTGGTATCCGCCGTCGCGGATGTAGAACTCGTCGTAAAAGCCCTCGCCCCCTTTGAGCACGCCGTGGTCGTTGGCGATCAGTTGGCAGACGTGGGCCGCCAGGAGGGCTTCGGTGGCCTTGCGGCAGGGGACCTCGATCCGGGCCGCCCCGGCCATCAGTGCTTTCCAGTACTCGACCGTCCGCTGGAGCCACAGCTTGGCGTCTTCCTTGGCCAGCACCGAAGGGGCCTTCACCGGGGCGAAAGGAATCCGGAATACCACCTCCGCCGACGTGCCCGGGGCCAGCGAGAACTCGTGGCGCGTGGTCGCCCCGCGCGGGCCGCCGGTCTGGACGAGCGTGACCTGTCCCTCGGCCCGTGCGGACCCGGGGTTGGTGGCCTTCACCACGACCCAGTTGAGGAAGTTCTCCCCTTCGGTCGGCCAGTCGAAGGACTTTTGCCAGTCCTTCGCTGTCGGCAGGGGCGTGGCCCAGAGCGTGAACTCGTAGCGGACCAGCCCGTCCTCGGCCGAAAGCAGGATCACCGGCATCCAGCCTTTCAGCAGCGTCTTGGTCTGCTTGCGGCTCAGGCCGGTGTTCTGCTTGCCGAAGCGGATGCGGACCTCGCCGTCGGCCAGCAGCAGCCGGTTGTCGGGCGTGATCCGCGTGCCGCGATCGTAGTCCTTCAGCCCGATCACGTTCCACGAGTTGCGGAAATAGTCGAAGGGCTCTTCCGCTTTCAGCGGGCGAGGCAAGGCCAACGCGATAAGGGCTCCCAGCAAAGTAATCGAGAAAACGTTCCGGTGGTGCACCTTCATGTTCGTTCCCCCCGGGGGTTGTGGAACCTAAGCAGTTGACAGATGCGGCCCGTGGCACGGAGAATATACATTGTGGGGGCTCGGCATGCGACGGTAAATAGCAGGGGGCCTTTTTTGCTCTCCAAGGGAGATTGCGTGGACAATGCGACCGGAGGACGTGCGCGGTTTCTTGCAGCGGCGCCCTTTTCAGCCTTTCCGGCTGACCCTGACTGACGGGCGGACCTATGAGGTTCGGCACCCCGAGCTGGCGATGGTAGGCCGATCGACCGTGGCCATCGGCCTGCCTGCACCCGACGATCCGAACCCTGTCTATGACCGCCTGGTGACCGTGTCGCTCCTGCCGATCATGCAGTTGGAGCCCTGCGATGCAGGTGGATCGGGGCAGGGGGGTGAAGGATGATCGGTGCGGAGCCGCACGCCTTCGGCGTCGCGGCTCAACAAGCGTTGCTGCCGGCGTCCGCTGATGCCTGCTATTCCGGTACGTTCACCGCCTGGCCGCACTTCCGGGCCCAGCGGAAGGTGGCCATGAACTTCGGCGATTGGACCGGGTCTTCGTCGTAGTACGGCATGATGCCCCAACTGCCCCACTTGCTCCAGGAGCCAACCGAGGAGAAGTAGCAGAAAAGGTCGCCCCCTTCGGCCGCCCAGGCGTCGTAGTAGCGGCGGTAGATCTCGCCGATCCGTGGGTGGCGGTTGGCGGCTTGGAGCAGCCGGGTGATCGTCTCGTCGTTCTCCACCCCGCCGACGCCCACCATGTGTTGGCCCCCCTCATAGGCCACCAGCTTCAGCCCGTACTTGTCGGCCACCTTCCTCTGGGCCCGGATCCAGCGGATCGATTCGGGCAGGGCGGTCCGCTCCATGTAGTCCAGTGCCTGCTCCACGGTCCACTTCTCTACCTCGCCCGCTGGCGGTTTGCCCTGGGAAGCGACGTTGCAGGAGACGTAGGGGGCGATCGCCAGAGCGTCGGCGTGCCGGTAGGCGTCCTGGAACTCGACGACGCGCTCGGAGACGTAGGGGTTGGCCGCTTGGGTGGGCAAGACCCGCACCAGCCGCTCCCGGCCGCCGAAGGCCTCCTCCCAGATCTTGAAAATCTGCACCGACCGGTAGGCGGTGAATCGCCACGCGGCCTCCCAGGGCTTTTCGGCGAAGCCCAGCTTCCGCCCTTGTTCGCCGGCGTACCTGGACTGGGGGAAGATGCCGTTCCACACCTCGTTGGAGTACTCGACGTAGACCTTGCGGCCCGGATCGAGCCGACCCTTGACCAGCCGGGCGAAGTTGCGGACGTAATCGTCGTCGGCCAGGTGGGGCATGCAGAACCACGGGTCGGCGCGGAGGCGATTGGCCAGGTCGATCATCACTTCGGCCGCGACCCCCTTGGCAGAAAACGTGGCGTCCTCGGGCTTCGGCCGCTCGGCCCACGTGCGGATCTTCGAGCCGTTGGTCTCCATCCAGTCCATGAACCGCAGGCAGGCGACCCCCTGCCACCGTTTGAGGAAGACGGGATGAAACGGCTCGGCGCGGTAGGAATCCTCGAAGCCGGGCATGATCACGCGGATGTTGCGGACGTAGTTGGCGGGATCGGTCTGGAGGAGCTTGAGGTGGAATCCCCCCTTGGAGGAATCGGCCTGGATCACCATCCGGCCGGGCTCGCGGGAGACGACCGCGGCAACGTTCCAGGCGTCCAGCTCCCCCTGGCCGTCGTAGAGCACGGTATATCGGCCGCTGGGGTAATGCCCCGCAGCGATCGTGCACAGCGGCGTCTCCGCCCAGCAGTCCGGCCGGAGGCTTTTCACCCAGCCGCGCTCGTCGAGGGCCAGGTCGGGTCCTTTGCCCCAGGGCTGGCCTTTCCGCTGGCTCACCCAGGGCCGCGACAGCCGGAAGACGTCGACGAAGGGGAGCTCGCTGTTCCAATCGGCGGGTCCGTTGAGATTGATGCCCAGCCGCGGGTTGGCGCCGGGCGGCTGGGCCGCCGGGGCGGGTGAATCGCCGGCGGCGGCCGGCACCGCCAGTACCAGCGCCGAGACGAGCATCGAAAGTTTTCCGAAAAACCGCGTGGGGCGGCAAGGCATCGCAGGTTCCTCCGGGTTATTGGCGGCTCGGTGGGGGACAGACCGGCGGTTCGGAGGGGAACAGTCCCCAGTGGTTTCCCAGTATACGCCCCCGCGCGGCGGCGCAACACGTCCCCGCGTGCCGCCCGGCGTTGGATGCCCGGAGAAGTTCAAGTCAGTCGGACTTCGGCCGGGTGAGAGGAGGGGAACCCTTGCGGCCGGGATCGCGGCAAGGATAATCGAGGGTATGGGGGCCACGCCGGAATTGACGCCTGAAGAGCTCGCCCGCTACGCACGCCAGATCGGCCCGGGGGTGCTTCCCCCCGAAGGACAAACGCGTTTGAAGAAATCCGCGGTGCTCGTGACCCGGGCTGGGGGAATGGGCGGGCCCGCCGCCCTGGCGCTGGTCATGGCCGGGGTGGGGCGGGTGGTCATCGCCCATGGGGGTAGCCTGATCTCCCCCGATCTGAACCGGCAGGTGTTGGGCTCAGAGGACAGGCTCGGCAAGCAGAGGGCACCGCACTTTGCCGACGCGCTGCGGGCGATGAACCGGCACGTCACCGTGGAAGCGATCGACCACGAGCCCGACGACGAAGAGGCCCGACAGCTTGCCCGGCGGGTCGACCTGGTCCTCTCCTCCCCGCCCACGTTCGCCGAGCGGCTGCGGCTGAACCGGGCCGCGGTCGAGGCCGGCGTCCCGCTCGTGGATGCGGCCCAATGGGGGATGACGGGGACCTTGATCGTCGTCGATCGCGGCCGCAGCTCGATCGTCCAGTTGCAGCGGGACCCCAATTGCCCGTGCTGTGGAGCCCGCGCCGCAACACTCCCAGGAGAGACTTCCCCGTGAACGTTCGCGTGGTGATTACCGGGCGGGGCTACCCGGCGGCCGAGCAGCTTCCCGGGCAGTTGACCCTTGCCGACGGTTGTTCGCTGGACGAGGCCCTCCGGACGTTGGCGGCCCTGGCGCCCGCCGGTCGGGGGCTGGACGGGAGTTGCCTGGTGGCGGTGTCGGGAACGCACCTGGGCACGATCCGCAGCCACCGGCCCAGCCTCCTTTGCGACGGCGACGAGCTGACGATCATCGCCCCGGTGGCGGGGGGCTGAACTTGAAGACGAGTGAGCCATGAGATCATTTCTTCCCCGATCCAGCCTGAGTATCCCCAGGTCCGGCTTGTCCGCCAGGCCCTGGCTGATTGTCGGGGGGTCGCTGGCGGCAATGGCCGGCCTGGTGCTGCTGTTGTGGAGGCCGGCGCCGGGCCGCGGGCAACGGGAGGAACTGGTCCTGTACTGCGCCGCCGGCCTGATCAAGCCCGTCGAACGGATCTCCGCGGAGTACCAGAAGGAGTACGGGGGGAGGATCAGGATCGAGCCGGGGGGATCGGGCACGTTGTTGAGCAAGCTGCGGGTCGCGCCGGGCTCGGCCGACCTGTTCCTTGCCGCGGAAGACTCCTACATCCGCGAGGCCCGCGCCCAGGGCCTCGTCGCCGAGGTCCTTCCCGTGGCCCGCCAGCACGCGGTGATCGCCGTCAAGGCCGGCAATCCGCAGAAAATCGCCGCCCCGGCGGACCTCCTCCGCCCCGAGGTCCGCGTGGTGCTGCCCAATCCCGAGCTGGCGGCGGTGGGTCGAGCCGTGAAGCGGGCCCTGGCCGGCAGCGGGCAGTGGGAGGCCCTCGCCGCCCAGACCAGGCAGTCCGCGGCCGAGGTCTCGCTGGTGGGAACCGTGAACGAGGCGGCCCAGGCCGTGAAGCTCGGTGCTGCGGATGCGGCGATCGTGTGGGACTCCACGGCGCAGATCTTCGGCACCCAGTTCGTGGAAATCCCGGCCTGGGAGCAAGGCACGATGGAGCAGGTCACGCTGGGGGTCGTCGCTTCGGGCGAACACCCTACCCAGGCGCTGCACTTCGCCCGTTACCTGGCGGCCCGCGACCGCGGCCAGTTGGCCTTCCAGAAGGACCATCTCCAGCCGCTGGAGGACGCCGACGCGTGGGAGGACCGGCCGGAGCTCGTGCTCATGTCCGGGGCGATGCTCAAGCCGGCGGTTGACGATCTGGTGAAACAATTCAGCGAGCGGGAAGGAGTGAGCATCAACACGATCTACGCCGGCTGCGGGATCCACGTCGCCCAGATGAAGGCGATGAAGCAAGGCGAAGTCCTGCCCACGCACTTCCCCGACGCCTACTTCTCCTGCGACGTCTCCTTCATGCGGATGGTCCAGCAGTGGTTCGAGGCCGCTAAGAACATTTCCCGCAACGACATGGTGCTGGCCGTGGCGAAGGGGAATCCTCAACAGGTGCGGTCGATCAACGATCTGGTCCGGCCGGACCTCCGCGTCGGGCTGGCCCACCCCGTCAATTCGGCGCTCGGGGCCCTGACCGACGACCTTCTCAAGAAGCTGGGTCTGCACGACAAGGTCTACGCGCCCGGCCGCAAACATCCCGTTGTTCATACCGACGCAGGCCACATGCTGGTCAACCAATTGCGGACCGGGGCCCTCGACCTGATCGTGGTCTACCGGAGCAACGTGCTGAGCTACTCCGATAACCCCGACCGAGACCTGGAAATCGTGGACATGAACCTTCCCGAGGCCATCGCCGTCCAGCCCTACGCCGTGGCCAAGGGCTCCGAGCACAAGTACCTGATGGGGCGGCTGCTGGAGGCGATCCTCGCGCCCCAGTCGCAGAAACGCTTCCGCGACGTGGGATTCCAGTGGATTGCGGAAGGGGAATCCCGATGAGCGGGGAACAGCCCTTTTCCTCTCCAGGCGGTCCGGAGTCGCGGGCCGGGGGCACCGATCCCGGCGCAAGCCCTCACCTGCACCACGGCTCGGATGCCCTTTTCGTCGCCGGCCTGGCCGCGCTTTTGGGCTCGTACGTGGTGCTGATTGCCGGGCTGCTCCTGGCCCTCGGCTCGTTCACCTCCCTGACGCATCTCGCGCGGGCGATGGCCAGCGAGGAGATCCGCTACGCCTTCCGCCTGAGCCTCGTGTCGTGCACGCTGGCCACGCTGTTGTCGCTGTGGGTGGCGATCCCCGCCGGATACCTGCTGTCGCGGTTCCGATTCGCCGGGCGGAGCCTGGTGGACGCCATGCTCGACATCCCCATTGTCCTGCCGCCGCTGGTGATCGGGCTGGCGCTGTTGATCCTTTTCCAGACGCCGCTGGGCCGCGCGGTGGAGCGGGTCGTTCCGGTGACCTTTGCCGTGCCCAGCGTCGTCCTGGCACAATTCACCGTGGCTTGCGCGTTCGCGGTGCGGACGATGCGGGTCACCTTCGACCAGATCAGCCCCCGCTCGGAGCGGGTCGCCCTGACGCTCGGGTGCAGCCGCAGCCAGGCCTTCTGGATGGTCGTCTTTCCCGAGGCCCGGCGGGGAATCCTTACCGCGGCCACGCTCGCCTGGGCCCGCTCGCTGGGGGAGTTCGGGCCGATCCTCGTCTTCTCCGGCGCGACCCGGCTGCGGACCGAGGTCCTCCCCACCACGGTCTTCCTCGAGCTGAGCGTGGGCAACATCGAGGCCGCCGCGGCCGTCTCGCTGGTGATGGTCCTGGCGGCGCTGGTGGTCTTGATCCTGGCGCGAGTCTTCGGACTCCGCGGAACGGGGTTGATCTGAGGACCCACAGCATGATTTCCCTTTCTGACGTCACGATCTGCCAAGGCGGCTTCTCGCTCCGCGGGGTCTCGCTGGAGGTCCCGACGGGCCAGTACGGCGTGCTGATGGGCAAGACCGGGACCGGCAAGACGACGCTCTTGGAGGCGATCTGCGGCTTGCGCCCCTTGACGGCCGGCCGGATCCGGCTGATGGGCCGCGACGTGACCAACTTGCGGCCGGCTGCCCGCGGCCTGGGCTACGTGCCGCAAGACGGCAGCCTCTTCGCGCGGCTCACCGTCCGCGAGCACCTCGCGTTCGCCCTGGTGATTCGCCGCTGGAACCGGGCCGCAATCGACCGGCGAGTCGCGGAGCTGGCTCAGCTTCTGGGAATCGAGCCCCTGCTGGATCGCCGGCCCCACGGGCTTAGCGGCGGGGAGATCCAGCGGGTGGCCCTGGGCCGGGCCCTGGCCATGCACCCCGGCGTCCTCCTGCTGGACGAGCCCCTCAGCGCCCTGGACGAGGATACCCGGCAGGAGATGTACGACCTCTTGCGGTCGGTCCGCCGCCAGACCGGGGCCACCGTGCTCCACGTCACCCACAACCGCTCGGAGGCCGAACGCCTGGCCGATCGGGTCTTTGAGCTGAGTGCGGATTGCGGGGTCGGGCTCATAGCTCCCAACCCTTCCGGTATTCGCGAACCAAGTACTTGTTCGCGTCGGCAG